>Ga0224508_10000209_pt1 | contig 61064 bp, 77 predicted proteins | sample SF_Jan12_sed_USG_4_FD_170157 | JGI IMG/M metagenome (GOLD analysis project Ga0224508, IMG submission 170157) | Sediment microbial communities from San Francisco Bay, California, United States - SF_Jan12_sed_USGS_21 | ecosystem: Environmental > Aquatic > Marine > Sediment | place: USA... | reverse complement strand
TTGATTTTTTAACATCTGTGTAAAACGGTTCATTACCTTCAATGTAATTCTCTTCATCAAATTCTTCTCCAGAAGATAGGTGCTGTTCTTTCCACCCTGATTTCCATTCCTTAAATTTTGTCTTTAGGCCATTAATCAAACTCATATCATAGATTGTTGTTTCATCAACATTTTGTGTAGATGGAATCTGGATCCCAATTGCTTCAGATGTTAATCCTTTATTTTCACTTTTTTTATTTTCATCAAGTAATACTTGATATTCATCATATACATTATCTCCTCTAATTATTGATGCTGGATCAACTGATCCAAAATCCCCTTCTTTATTTTTAGAAATTATTTTTAGAACTTTCAAAAGTTCTTCCTCTGATAAAGCCATTCCAGCTTTCATAAATGGTAAAGATACTGGAATTGTTAGAAGTGAATCAATTTCTAAAATATTGATTATTTCACTTACCTTTTTTTCTAACCACTCTGTTTCTTGTTTTTCTTTAACTGCTTTATCCACAATTCTTTTTGCAAACATGGAAGCTTTTTTGATTTTTTCAAAATGACTTGATTGAATCTCTCCCTTAATTGCTCCAAACATAAAATATTGATAAAATGCTTCTACAATCCTGGCTTTACCATATACTGTATGTAATTGGGGTCTGGATACCAGCATGTATCCGTAATTGAATACTATCTCGTCATCCATCCCTCTCCAAATCTCTCTACCCAACTGCTCAACTCTTTGAGTCTCCATGGTGTTTAGAATAAATCCAAATGCATGATCATTGCTGAGAATTTTTTTGCAATATTTTATTCTCATTGCTTCATACCATAATGACGTTCTGAACTGACGATATTTTTGAAAATCATTCCCAATTCTTTTTTCTAAAGGTGTTAAGATGACTTTATTTTCTTTAAGTCTTGTTTTTGTTTCAATCTTGTCAGAAATCTCTACAATAATTTTTTCTTTTTCAGACCATCTTCTCACAAGAAATGTTGCAATTTCAACTAGTGATTCATTTTGAAGTTGAATTGTTTGCATTAGTTTCCAAACATTGATGTGATGATGTCGCTAACTTTCTGATACTCGATATTTCCCCATTGTGTGTATACATTTCCAAAAACATAATTTGCTGCATCTTTGGCAGTCACTCCTTTTTCTAATAATTTCCCAAATGCAATTGTTTCTCTTAAGCTAGGTGAATAGAATAATTCTTCTACTGCTGCTGCTTGTCTTAATGTATTTGCTAGTTTTATTGCTTGAATAATATCTGATTCATATATTTCTGAAACATGTTTTTTTACAATTTCTAATTCTATATTTTCAGGAGGATATTCTAATCTAATTCGTACTGGAAATCTACTAAGTAATTGTGGGGGGAGTTCTTTTGTTCCACTATGAGTTAATGGATTAATCGTTGAAACTACAAACCAATTTTCTTTTGCTTTGATAACTTCACCTGTTGACTCTTTTAATGCAATCTGACGTCTGTCATCTAATGCCTCATCAAGTCGTAGTAAAACATCTGCTTCGGCTGAATTAATCTCATCCAAATATAGCATTTCTCCTTCCCTCATGGATTTTATCAAAATCCCTTCGTCAAAACTTACGTTTCCATCTGTTAGCGTTTTTGTCCCAATGAGATGACTCTCTCTAGTCCGAAGACTGAAATTAACTGATTCCAGATTTAGGTTCTTATTTTTGGCAAAATCTCTAACTAAAGATGTTTTTCCAGTTCCTTTGGGACCTATAATTAACACAAAAAGACCTGCTTCATATGCCTTGTTGAGAATTTCTGTAGAATTATTCCAATCAAGGTATTGAACCTTATCCAAAGCATGTTTTCTTTATTCTTACAATATTTAATTTTAGATCTAATTTCCAAATGCTTCTACTTTCGCAAAGGCTTCATCTAATCTTTGATGTAATGCTTTATTCCATTCATCAAAACCTGAAGGTTCTTTTGGATAATTATTGTAATGATCAACTAACCATTGATTTTGTTTTGATGTGTATCTTAAACCATCTGCAACTGTTTTATTCATTGCACCTCTAATGATCATGCCAATCTTCCCTAACCCTGAAAAATCAGGATGTTCACCTTTGCTAATTGATTCAACATCAAGATTTCCCAAAAAATGTTTCATACCATAACTTATCTGCTCATTAGTCATTTGTTGAACTAATCTTCTAAAAAGCTCTAACCCTGCAGTTTTGTATCCGTATTCTTTGATAAAGTCAAGATTGTATTGCCATAAACCAGCTTCAGATACATCATTTGCTTCTAATGCTTGAACAACATTGTTTCCTAGAATAGTTCCTGCAATTAATGCTGGCCCTATGCCCCCTGCATCAATTGGTTTTGGCATCCACGCAGAATCTCCAACTAACATATATCCTCCTGATACCATACAATCATTTTGTCTTCTAACTGAGACTTGGAAAATTCCTGAGTTGTTGTTAATATCCTCTGGGTCTTCAGAAAGTTTTGCATTTTTGATTGCAACATTCCTCTTTAGGTATTCTTTCATTAAAGATTCGACATTATCTTTTTTACCTAATCTTTGATTTCTTTTTTCTAGTAATGATTTTTCAACACCTAAACCTATGTTTACTTTATTTGCTGCTTTAGGAAATACCCATCCATAACCCCCTGGTGCAATATCTTGATCTAAATGAATTATACAATAATCTGGGTCAAATTCTGTAAGGTTTTTTTGGCCTTGTTCAAAATACATAATATATCTTCCAGTTGATTCCAAGTCTCTTCTATCAATTCTCTTTTCCACTTTAGTTGAGTTTTGAAGTCCATTTCTAAGCATGGATGTAACTCCTGTAGCATCAATTACAAGTTTTGATGTTTTCTTGAAAGGCTGTTTTGTTTTGTTGTCAATTCCTTGAACGCCAACTGCTTGTTGACCTTCATAGATTAAGCCTGTAAGATTAATTTCATATTCAAATTCTATTCCCATTTTTTTACATCTTTCATTTTGAATTTCAGGTAACTTTTGACGATTTAGCATATAGCCTGCACCATCAAATGGAATTGCAGTTTCTTTATCTGGTGAAAATGCCATTACTCCCTTTACATCATGTTCAATTTCTGGTTTAGTCCATTTTACCTTAATTCTTTCTGTCATAAAATCAACTGCTTCTTTAGAGCATGCATCTCCACATACCCAGCCAGCTAATGATTTCCTACCTGGCATAAATTCTGAGTTTCTATCAACTACTAGAATTTTCACGTTTTGATTTGAATAGTGAGAAATAGATTGTGCTGTAATTGTACCTGCTAGACCTCCCCCTGCAACTATAACATCATAATCTGACACGATAATGAGGTTTGTTTGTCCGTATTTAAAATAATACCTAATAACACATGTAGAATTAACACGTGATAATTGATGATCAATTCAAAAATGGGGTCGGTTCGTCGCGGCGTCTTCAAAGCTTTAGCTCAGACTGGAGCGGCTGTTATCTCCTCATTCCCAAATTGAATTACTCTCTTATTCCTATTTAATCTAGTTGACAATTTGAAAAATTTCTGAAAATATTCTAACCGTTTCTTTTTTATTGTATATTGGAGTGTGAATTTTTATTTTTATTGTGTCTTTTTCTCTTATGACAAGATCACCTTTGATTAGTTCTTGTTTGCCTAATCTCATATGAAATCTAGAATCTACTGTTCTTTCTTCAATCTCTTCAATTAACTCATTAATTTGATTAATAGATAATGATTCCAGTAGTTTTTTCACAAATTTTTGAGATTGTTTTTTTACCATTTTTATATTTAACATTGTTATTGGATTATCAAAATATCCTGTAGTCTCTTGAATTGAAAATTCTTCTTCTTTTAGATCTAATACTTCCTCAAAAGCCTTGAAAATCTTTGAAATGTCTTCTGTTGCATGAATAATTATGTCAATCGTAACTTCTATCTTATTTATCATAATTATAACAGACTAACTTCAGTTGTTTATGCTTCAAGCAACACTGTTTCTTTTTCTGCGGTTCTGATTAGTTTTACTTTCTCAAGACCTACATGTCTTACTCTAATTACTTTCTTGAATGCTGCCATAATATCTGAATTAATTTTACTATAACAGGTTGCTTGGACAAATTGATCAATTGTCATATCTGGAACTGTTTTATTTATTATGTCTCTTGCAATTAATCTGAGGGCATGTTTTCTGGATGTGTTTAGTTGTCTATGTGTTAGAGCAATTACTTTGATTCTAAAGATATACCCATCTTTCGTTTTAATGTCTATGATGAAATTAATTTTTGATGAACCACGTCTTACTAAACTACGTAAAAATTCTTTTGAATACTCAAATCTCTTGAAAATTGTTGATGCTTTATCCCCATCTACCTTGTCTATCTGGAAATAGATTTTGTATTGATGTTGTGATGGATCTCCTTTTAGAATATCATATAGCGTTACTTCTAAAACCCTACCTGATGCATTTTCGTCATCTGTAATTGGAACATATGCAATTGGAACATTGTTAAACGAATCTGGAGCGTTTACTGTAACCCAGCGTTTTTCTCTCCACTTGTCTTTTACTCTGCCTTTTCTACGTGCCAATTATTATCGACCTTTAAATCCAAAATATAAGGGTATGTTACTAGATCTCTTTCTGATTCCCCATGTAACTTTGTAACACATCAGGAATTCTAATGTGTCCATCTTTTGTTTGAAAATTTTCCATTATGGACACCAAAATCCTAGTTGTAGCAATTAATGTGCTATTTAGTGTATGTACATATTGAGTATCTTCATTTGTCTTGTCTCTAAATCTAATTTTCAATCTTCTTGCTTGATAGTCCAAACAATTTGAGCAAGAAACAATTTCTCTATAGGCATTTTGTCCTGCCATCCAAGCCTCTATGTCATATGTCTTTGCTGAAACTTTACCCATATCTCCAGTTGACAATAACATTACTCTGTGTGGAATTTCCAATTTTTGATAAAATTCTTCTGTGATTGCTAACATTTTTTCATGTTCATTCCACGAATCTTCTGGTTTTGAAAATACAAATTGCTCAATCTTGTCAAATTGATGTACTCTGAAAATCCCTTTTTGGTCCCTTCCATGTGCTCCTGCCTCTTTTCTAAAACATGGACTTATTCCTGCATATCTTATAGGTAAATTCCCCCCCTCTATAATTTCTTTTGAGTGCATTGCTGCCATGGCATGCTCTGATGTTCCAATCATGTAGAGATCTTCTTCTTCAATCTTGTAGATTACTTCTTCAAAATCTTCTGCAATTACTGCTCCTTCCATTGACTCTCGGTTAATCATGTATGGTGGTTGAACAAGAGAATATTCTTTCTTTGCAAGAAAATCTAATGCGTAATGAATTAATGATTGATTTAATCTTACAATATCATTTCTTAGATAATAAAATCTAGATCCTGCAACTTTGGCAGCTCTTTCTAGATCTACCAAACCCAGTTCTTCAGAAATATCAATATGATCTTTGATCTTAAAATTAAAACTTGGGATATTCCCCCATTTCTTGATTTCTTTATTAGCATGTTCATCCATTCCTATTGGAACCGATTCATGAATGAGATTGGGAATTGTTAGTGCCAGTTTAGAATATGTGTTTTCAATAATTTCTTGTTCTGATTCTAATTTTGTAAGTTCAACTGATACATTTTTCATCTTTGTTAGAATTGATGATGTATCTTCACCTGCTTTCTTTTTCTGTGAAATTTCTAAGGCTACTTGATTTTTGTTCTTTCTTAATTCATCAGTTTTAATAATAAACGCTCGTCTTTTTTTATCTGATTCTATTAATGTATCTAAATCAAAATCTATATTTCTTGCATTAAGCATGTCTTGAATCATTCGCTGTTTTTCTTTGATTAGTTTAGGATCTAACATTATTCAATCACTCTTAATGCCACCTGTATATGCTCTAATACCTCATCAATAGTTCCGATAATCTGTTTCATGTTTTTCTTACTTTCAAAATTAAAAACTAGTTTATTATCAATATTTTCAACATACATGCTCAATCCCTCAGGAAAATCCACATTATCTGGTTCTAGTGCTTTTTTGACTGTTTCTGCCTTTTCTTTTGATATGTTATTCAGATTTACTTGTACTTGACACGTTAACGACATTTACTTCTAAATAATTAAGAAATTCATCTAATTTGTCTTTAGTTATTTTTGCTCCCGCTGCTGCATTATGACCTCCCCCAATTCCATCAAATTTCTCAGCACCCGTTTTCATTAATTCACTTAGATTGATATCTGATTTACAACCAAAGGATTTCCTTGATGAGAATTTTATTGTATTTTCTTCTCCATTTGTCCTCAAAATGATAATTTTTCCTGTATTTTTTGGCGATCCTGCAATCAGTGATGAAATGGTCCCAGTCATCGTTTCTGGTACTATGTCTTCTCCATTTACCATTACACAAGTTTCACTTTCAGAAATTCTCCATCTTTGGTTTGATAAAATATTCATATATTCTTTAATCATCGACCTATAATTTGTTAAAATACTCTCTCCTTCTCTTAGGATCTTGTTTCTATCTCCCATACATATTGCCATACCTACACCTGAATGATTAATTCGTCCACAAGAATTTAGCATTGTTGAAAACTCTCTCCCATCCCGCAGGAAGCTTCTTTTGTCTTCTCTTGGAAATGTGTATGTATATCCAATTAATTCTGACATTATTTCAGTTGAATTTTTTCCAGAAGTAAATTTGGTAATTGACTCTATCACTAGTCTTTTTTCTTCTTCATTCAGTTCTGCTGGAACTCTCCATCTTCCACCGTCCTTTAATTGAACCCCTGATGAATTTAGAAGAGAAAGACAGACATCTCTATTCCATGTCAGGCCTTCAATAAATGGCTGTGAGGTAAATGCAAGAGCATCTGGAAGTGCTCTTGTTTCTCTACCTACCAACAATAAATCTAAATCAATATCTACTAAACCCTGCTCTTTGGCAGTATTTGCAATCTCAAAATTCTTTCCTGTAAATGATTTTCTTTCTCCCTGATCTTGTCTATCTCCTAATGCTGAAACCACTGCAATAGCAGATAAATCTAAATTTTTTTCATCAAGTGCCATTGATGCAAGATATGCCATCCCTCCTGCACAAATCTCACTTCCTCCATCCATCCCATATTTCCATGCATTAATGACATTTTGATTATCTAACTCATCATCTGAAATCTGATGATGATCTAAAACAATCCAGTTATCCCCTAGAACATCGTTTAGATTTTTTGCAAAACCTCCACCTAGATCTGTTACTATGTGAAAATCCCGAGAATCTGTTTTGAAAGATTCTACTATGCCTCTACTAAATTCCTTTGATGTTCTGACAGTACATTTTGCATCTGATCTGATTAGAGCTTTGGTAATGATACTCCCAGATGTAAGTCCATCACAATCAATATGGGTTGTAACAAAAATTGATTTTTTTGCCTTGATACAATCTGAAATTTTATCTTTGAAAAATGAAAGCGACTCGTCAAGTGATTTTGTCATTACTCTAACTGAGCAACTACGGATTTATATTTCCAATTTTTGGGAATTCTTTCAATTTTTTTATAATATACCGACAATCGATGAACTTTGGCTTCAATTAATTCCAAAGATCTAACATTTCTTCTGTCTCCTTTGTTTGCTTTAAGGTGTTTTTGAAGACCTACTGCTTTTCTGACAATATTTTCAAGATCTTCTGGCATTTCTGCCTTCAAATCATTTTCTTCTAGAATTTCACCAATGCTTTTTTTGGTAATTGGCTTGATCAGTGGGATTGAATGTTGATCTCTGAGTTTAATTCCGATTTGACTTGGTGTTAAGCCATCTTTAGAGTACTTTATCACTAACTCTTCAATTTCTGTTGGACTAAGTGTAATCCAAGAAGGTGCACGTAGTGTTGCTGGTCTAATCGAATGTGATTTCCCATGTCTGTGTGTGTGCATTCGTCCCATGATTTGACTGATTAAAGAACAGAATTAAACGTTACTTATACTGATCTCGTACATAATATCGAAATTTGGAGTTTAGAATAAAAGTTAAATACGTCTCTGGCTCCAAAACGAACAGGTAAACGGTATGAATAACAAAATACTCTTAACAGCATCCTTGATTGCTGTATTCACTATTGGCTACTATGCAGAAAGTGCAGTTGCATTTGCACAATACATGGGAAACATTGGTGATGAAGGAAAGACTGGTACATACACCTTAGAAGAAGCACTTGAACTTCAAAGACGAAGAATTGAGTCTGCTGAAGCAAATCCATCATCTGGATCAGGAACACCATATCTTGATGCAGGTGGTGTAGTTGGTGCATCAGTTATTGCAGGTGCAGTCTTTGGTGGTATTGCGGGAGCCTTCTTCATTAGAGGAAGATCTGGCAAATACGCAGCAATGGGTAGAGGATAGTCAAACCTCATTTTTCTCTTATTTTATTATGATTTCTTAGTGGATACTGATCTCGTACTTTTTGATAATAAAAGAAATGTATATATCGTAGAAATAGAGCCAAACTGTATAATGACTCCTATCGTAGGAACTTTTCTAAGTATCCTGTCATCACTTACAGGACAACTAGGACCAAACTATGATCCATTATTCTATGATGTAATGATTTACATCTTCGGAACCATGATGTTCACAATATTCCTTCTTGGAATTATCTCATTCTGGTTACGTGTACACGGTTGGGCTTACAAAGACAATCGTGAGAGATGGGTCGATGAATTGGACAGACACTTTGAAAGAGAAGGTATTGGTCTGATTCCAGACAACGGTAAATACTGGTAAAATTACTTCCTTTCTTCTTTTCATTATTTTTAGATATCCAAAGCCATGCTTACACAAACTTTCATTAAAAAAACTAAATTTTTCTAAGTCTGAAACTACTTGTTTTCATCTGGAAGGAAGTCTTTGTCTTTAGATTCATCATATGCTTTTGATGTGAATACTGCTTTGTAGTGATAGCCATCTTGTAGTGGATGATTGATGAAATGTGGTGATTCTTTATCATTGACATAAATTGTTGATTTGTTCTGATCCATGTCTCTTAGAGGGAAATCCCACATCCACAAAAAGTGCCCTATCTCAAATGGATATTCCTCTATCCATTCTACGTAAATCGTACCATCATTAGTTAATGTATACATGGTTCTGTGACATTCCCCGTCATTTAGCCCTATATTTGCTGGAATATCTGCCTTTTGACCATCAATTATCAGTTCTAACGATGCTTTAATTTTGTATGGTGTTTCTTTATCATTAATGCATACTTTTAGTGGATCCTCTGAACTAACCATTTGTTGAATAAATGAACTACCGGCAGCTGCTGATATGCCAATAATTGCAGTTATTATTAGAAATCTAATTGTTTTTTTCCTTTTATACGGATCCCCTGTTCCTGGCCAAATCATACAATAATTTTTGAAAGAATTCCTTAAAGTCCTTTCTCTCACTCATACATAATCTCAATTACATCTAATTTGTCTTGATGATCTGCAAGAAAATAAGTAATTTCATCAGAATCAATCTCGAGCCATTCTGATTCACCTTTGTATGGAAGATAATCTTCAACAAATAAATCATTTGGACCTGTCATTCTAACTATGGCCTTTTCATTTTTTGATTTTATTTCAAATGGTAATTTGAGAACTTTACCTCTTCTCTGATTCTGTATGTTTATTTTGAATTTATCTGAACGAAATTCCACTTCTCCAAAAAAATAACTTTGGAAAATATCTAATTTGATTACTTTGAAACTTAACATATTGTTATTATTTTTTTTCTAGGAAATAAAACTTCATCATTAACGTTAGCCGTAATGTTTAGTTATAAAATGAAAAGGAAAAGGTTGGGTGTTTTAGATTACTTGCCAGGGTCGTGTTGCAAACGTAATAACATATCCTACACCGATTATTATTGATTGGTATGCGATGTTAGTATATGGAATTGGTTTGATAATTGGTTCGCCTTCAACAACTACTGTTTGACCTGGACCGAGTCCTGGACCAACTTGTGCTACGTTGAGTTGGGTGTGTACGTGATACACTCCTGCTTCAAGTGCTTTTGCAGATAGTGAATAATCGACTACAGCATTTCCAGCAATGTCAAAGACATTTCCTGGTGGGTCTCTTGCTAGCATCTCCCATCTGTTACCTGCGTTGGTTGACTCTGAGAAAATGGATAGCCATCCTCTTAGGTCTCTTTCTACAAGACTGACTAATGTTCCTTGAAGTGTCAAGGTTTCGCCAGTTTGCAGGGATTGTCTGTTGAAGGTTTCATCCTCAATTCTGATGAAACGACTCTGAAGTTGTGCTTGGACACCGTGTGCATCTGCAGTTGGAACAATGGATTCAACCCAATTGAAACCTAAAGTTCCTAGTGCAAGTACTACAGCTAGTCCGAATACGAAAATCTTTTTTTCGACCATAGTTATCCCTAATATTGTGAAAGATAATATTCTTCGTTATATGTTTTACCTTCATTACGAGGTTCGATGTTTATTATGATGTTAAACATTAATGATTAACAATAAAATTAAAAGAAAAAGATTAAAATTTCTTTGTATTAAATTACTTTATTATTGATAATTTTAAAAATTTTCAAAATAAATTATAAAAATTTGATAAATACCCATTATTTCTAAAACTCTTACTTTATATTTAGAATTGCCATGATTAAATCATGGCACAGATGCCCGCATTAATCCCAAAAGAAGTTGAGATTCAGAGACTAAAGAAGATCTGGCTCATCGTCATTGCTATGGGATCCACTGCAGCATCAGTCGAAGTAGATAACTTCGTTGATGGTTCTCTACATCAGACTTCTATCAGAGACAGTGCATTTACACCAGCACACTGGTGGCTATACTCCCACTTCATCACATTACCACTTGGATGGGGAGCAGCTGCAATCTATGATAGAAAAGTACCAGTTCTCAGAGGTCCAAATAATTCAATGAACACCGGTTTGAAGATGACTATTCTTGGTTACCTTGCAACTATGTTTACAATTGGAGTCAATGAGATGTGGCACTTCTGGTTTGTAGAGGAAATCTTTGCAGTACCAAATCACTGGATGTTCAACATGGGTGTTGTAGTAGCATTCATGGGTGCACTTGCATACGTAGTCAGAGTATATGCTCGACTCGTAGAACTAGGTGCAGAAACTCCAGGTGAGAATCCGTACGTTGCAGAGATGTACAAGATGGCCTTAGAAGGCAAATTGTACAGCAGAGCAATTCCATAGACAAAACGTGCAAAAGCACACTTTTTTTAATTTTTTTCTTATTAGAACGATGTAGATCGTATCAGAATCCGCAGTTTAAGAAAGATTTAAAAGTATTCTGAATATGATTAAATTCATAATGACTCTTCCTAAAGGATTCGGTTCTGGCGGCGCTGGTGGATCATCAAGCGCTGATGTGGAACGAATGATTGGAAAACGCGTTGAAAACATGACTGGTATGATAACAATTTCATTCTGGGCAGCATTGATAGCAACTTTTGGTGGTACTGCAGCTGGATATTTCTATTATCCATGGGCATATCCAACAGCAAGTGGCCACTTTGCATTCATCGTACTTACAATCATTGAGGCAATAGGTTACATCTTCTGTGTTAAAGTCATGGAAGAAGGTTCTACCAAAAATAGTAATGGCATAATTGGCGCTTCAGTTGCCGGTGCAGTTGTATTTGTACTCTTTGTGTCACTATTTGTTGGTTGGTAATCAGAAGGAAACCCCTTCAGATACACTTCTTTTTCATTTTAGTTTAAAATAATGATTCTTTGCCAATTTTTTCATTAGTCAAATCAACGATCTTCATCATACTCTAAAATTTTATATACTGACCCTTCATTCTACTGGATATGGTCTGGTTAAGACGATGTACCCACTACTTATTCATAGTAGTAGTTGGCGTTAACTCTACACTGTTAACAATTAATGCAGGAGACTACATCTTCTACACTGACTGGGCTTGGACTTCGTACACGGTATTTTCAATATCGCAAACGTTGATGCTTATAGTAGGTGCCACGTATTATCTGACATTTACAGGCGTTCCAGGCACAGCGACGTACTACGCTCTTATTATGACAGTATACACATGGGTAGCAAAAGCCGCATGGTTTTCGTTAGGATATCCATATGACTTCATTGTAACTCCAGTTTGGCTACCATCAGCAATGCTGTTGGATCTAGTTTACTGGGCGACAAAGAAGAACAAGCACTCCTTGATACTGTTTGGCGGCGTACTGGTAGGAATGTCTTTACCATTGTTCAATATGGTAAACCTGATAACAGTAGCAGACCCACTTGAAACGGCATTCAAATATCCAAGACCAACATTGCCACCATACATGACACCGATAGAACCGCAAGTAGGTAAATTCTATAACAGTCCTGTTGCTCTCGGTGCAGGTGCAGGTGCAGTATTGGGATGTACATTTGCAGCATTAGGTTGCAAACTAAATACCTGGACATACCGATGGATGGCCGCTTGGTCAAAGTGGGACTAAAACACCCAACCTTTTCCTTTTCATTTTATTATACGTCCCTAGAGTTTCTCTAGTTTCCACAAAACTTGATTAAAAAATATTGCACAAATTGTGATCTTTTATTGCCCATTTTGAGGATATGTAATCTTGTGATTATATTCTGTGAAACAACAATACCGTCAGATCCTATCTACTCCAAAACCATTTGTAAAATGGGCTGGAGGTAAACGACAACTAATGCCAGTTTTAAATGAAAATTTACCTAAAATCTTTGGAACCTATCATGAGCCTTTTCTAGGAGGAGGTGCACTTCTATTCCACATTCTAACTAAACAAAATAAGCAAAAATGTAGTCTCTCTGATCTTAACGCTGATCTTATTTTGTCATATACTGTAATTAGAAATAGAGTTGATGAACTAATTCATTCTCTTAAAATACATGAAAAGAACTACTATAAAGATTCAAAATCTTACTATTATTCTGTTAGGGAAAGCAATCCTGGTGATGAAATTGAAAAGACATCTAGATTGCTCTTTTTGAATAGGACTTGTTTTAATGGGTTATACCGTGTTAATCGCAAGGGAAAATTTAATGTGCCTTTAGGAAAATACACAAATCCAAATATTGTAAATGAAGAAAATCTTCGTTTTGTTAGTACTATCTTGGATTCTAATAGAATATCTATTCAATGTCGTGACTTTGAGGCTGTTTTGGGTGATGTCAAAAAAGGTGATTTTATCTATTTTGATCCTCCCTATCAACCAGTTAGTCAAACTGCAAATTTTACCAGTTATACTGACAAAGATTTTGCATATGGTGATTTGAGTCGATTAGTCAAACTTTGTATGGACCTAGATGCAAAAGGATGTAAGGTTCTTTTATCCAATTCCAACTCTGCAGATGTTATTGATATGTTTTCCAAAAAGCCTTGGAAAATAAACAAGATTCAGGCTACCCGTTCAATAAACTCTGATTCTAAAAAGAGATCTGGTCACTTTGAACTATTGATTAAAAATTATTAGAAGCTTCGAACGGGATCTGAACCCGCGACCTTTACATTACCAATGTAACGCTCTACCAGACTGAGCTATCGAAGCACAAATTCTCTCTGTAGAAAATCCTTATAATTCTTCATTCTGAGCAAAATTCCTCTAAACTGTTAAATTTCACACAAATTTTTAGTATTTTGGAGGAGTAATCAAGCCTGGCCAAAGTAAGCATAATTGCTTTTGGACATGCAGGACTTAAGATCAAATAATGGGTGATCCTGTCTCTCAGGAGTTCGTGGGTTCAAATCCCACCTCCTCCACTTTATTTTGGATGTTTAATTCCTCGTGCATTTAGAACTTCATATACATCTGGTAACGAAAATACAAAACCAACATGTACGCAATCTTTCTCTTCACAAAGCTGGCAAAATAACTCCCCTTTCTGAACTGCAACCTCTGCAATTCTATTTTTGATATTATCCTTTAAAATGACTCGGTCGTCATCAACAGAAATCTTTTCAATCTTTGGTGCGTACCTTGCAAAAGTTTTGTCCTTTTGCATCATCTCTTCTAACATGTAAGTTACATAACCTGAAAAACTGTTAACACCTTTCATTACAAGGTCGTTCTTACTTTTTTGATAAACTTCGTGGAATTTATCATAAACAGTTTCTGATACGGTTATTGATTTGAATCCTGCTTTTGGCAATTTACTTTTCCTTACCGTACATTAAAGTACTCAACTATATAATGTTTTATTTTGATAAACAAACTGTCATGTAAATAGAAATTATTCTTTATACCATACCATAATACAAGAACATCATGGGTAAGGGCTATTCTGTTGAGGATATCAGAAAAAAATTGATTCCTATTTTAGGAAATTCTGACACTGGAATGTCTGGAGTTGAGATTTCTAAAAAAATTGGTGTTAATAGAATTACAATGACAAAATATCTCAAAATTCTTGCAGCTGAGGGATCACTAAGACAAAAAAATATTGGAAATGTTACTCTTTGGTATTTAGAACCTGGACAGGAATCATATGTGTTCCCTGATGATTATTTCAAAATAGAGCCTCAATATTTTAATTATTTAGTTAAAGGTACTGAAAATCAAGTCTATTCTTTAATTCGCAACTGTCTTCATTCTGGTGCTTCTGTAACCCGTTTGGTACTTGAAGTAATTTTGCCAGCCATCAATTCTGTGAATAGTATGTATCATGACGGCAAAATTGGAGCATCTGAATTAAGTCTTCTCAAAAACACAATTTCAAAATCACTACATATGTTTAATCATCTTCAAGTAGTCTCTGATCCAAAAAAGAATTTACTTGTAATTGCAGCTGATGCACACAGTTTATTATTTTCTGAAGCAGTATCTGCTGCCTATCACTCAGAAGGATGGCGAGTTTCTCAGTTGGGTGATATGTCATCTGCAATTGATTTGTTGTTTGATCTTGATCTTCAAAAACTAATTGGAAAAATCTGGAAACAAAAATCTAGTATTCTGATAATAGTTATATTCTCACAAACTGATGAAGGTCTGATTTTTTTTGCAGATTCTGTTAATACAATTAAAGAAAAATCTGGAAAACGCATGAAATTGGTACTTTGTGGAAAAATATCAAAGAAAACCAAAGTTAAATCTGATCTGATATCTGAAAAAATTGAAGATATTTTACAATGGTCTAAAACAGTGTCTCAAAATATAAAATAATGAAAAATGGGCCCGATGTGATTCGAACACATGACCTTTCGATTTCTGAATGGTTTATCAGTCGAACGCTCCAGCCAAGCTGAGCTACGAGCCCACGAACAATTCTTTAGGCAAGAGTCATTTAAGTTTAATTTTCTTTCCACTTGATTGAACAACCAATTGAAGGATCAAACTCTTTTTCAATTTTTTCATCTGACAATAATTTTTGTATATTGTTGATCATTGTCTTTTCTGTAGCTGTGTCATCTGGTTTCATGGCATTATCAATTCTTCCATGAAAAATCAGCTGTTTCTGGCTATTGAATAGGAATGGGTCTGGAGTACACATGGCACCATATTTCTTGGCAATATCTTGTGTTTCATCTACTAGGTAATCAAAACCAAACCCTTTCTCTTTTACCGTTTGTTTCATAGCATCAAAACTATCTTCTGGATAATCTGTTGAGTCGTTACTGTTAATTCCAATAATTGCAATCTCTTTTCCAAATTTTTCATATAATTCATTTAATGCATCTACTTTGGCCTTGACATATGGGCAATGGTTACACATGAAAACAACTAGAATTCCTTTGTAGTTACTATAGTCATTTAGTGTGTGTTTTTTGTTATCCGTTCCTAATAATTCAAAATCTGGTGCGACATCTCCTGCTTTTAGTTTGATTTGTGATTCTAAAAGTACCATGTTAAGGCTGTCTTGTTTTCAAATAAAATCCTTGCCAAGAAGACAACAATTAAAATCCACACATTAACAGCTCATCATGTGGGCCGGTAGTATAGCCTGGTAGTATACCCGCCTTGCACGCGGGGGGTCACGGATTCAAATTCCGTCCGGTCCACTTCAAATCATTCTGATCTGTACTGATTTTCAGACTTCAAGATGGATTTAAATAGGATAATCTTCCGTCTTCTCTTATGGCAAGCGCAGTAGACGGATGGCCGGTATTTATTCCGCTTATCGTTGGTTTAGCTCCAGGTTTGATATACTGGATAGCACTCACCGCAAAGAGGAGTTAAAATTTACATCTCTTTTTATTATTTTATGACCTAGTGTAAACTAGGTTAAACGTTGTTACCTTTTTTGTTCACTATATGTTATGTCATATGAAATTAATCTCCAATCTTAAAGAAATTCATATGCGTAAAATTACTCTTAGTGGTTTTTTGGTTTTACTGTTAATTCCATTTTCACAAGGGTTTTCTCAAGAGTTTTCTGATAATACTCCAACCCTTTCTGTAGTACTTGACAGTGAAACCCCGTTTGTCTATCGAGATTCTGAAGGATATTCTGTTGTAGTTGGAATGATTGAAAATAATAATTTGTTAACTTCTGTTACTGATGTTCAAATTCAGGTAAGATTCTATGATGATCTTGATCCTAATCCTTTAGAAATAGTAATAGGTGATACTGCTTTGGAGGTGATACCTCCTAATGGAAAATCTCCATATTCCATCCGCTCAGAAACTCCTAATCCCAATATCACCCAAGCATCTGTCTCTCTTTTACTGTTTGATTCTTCTATGGAGAAAAAAAAAGAACTTATGGTATACTCTGATGAAGTACTCTTAGATACCTCGTTTCGATTCTCAGGAATCTTGGAGAATGGTGGTGCTCCAAGTCCTAACACAAATGTACATTTAGCTTTCTATGATGGATTTGAACCCCCAAGAATTATTGGAGTATCCACAATTGAAATTGGCAATGTGTTGCCAAATACCGAGGCATCTTTTGGTATTGATGAGAAAATTGATTCAATGGCCGTAGGCTTTTTGTTATTTGCAGAATCTGATATTTCTTATTCTGGTTTTGTTGATGTGAAAATTCCTTCTCCTCAATCCTTGACAAAACTAGTAACAATCTCTAATGTTTCTGTAAAAGATAATCTTGGAAATAATCTCTCTGAAATTAAACTAGGAACTACTGTAAATATAGAAAGTGAGACTCTGGTACAGTTTGCAGAAGATCAAAAGACAAATGAAACTCCCTACACATACTATGTCCAGATCAAAGAATCTGGAACACTACCTTTTGTAGAATTTATTGGAAAATACGATGGCCGATTTATCGGAACTGGACTTCAATCTCAAACAGTCGATTGGATTCCAGAAAGACCTGGTCTTTTTTTTATCGAAACCTTTGTCTGGGATAAAAATGATATTCCAATAGCAGAACAAGGTCCATTTATTCTGATACTTGTAAAATAGTAGGTTTATTTTCAAAGAATCTCATAGAGTTACATGTTTAAATTCTCTCTTGTTGCAACAGGTGGGACATTTGATATAATTCACAGAGGACATCTTACTTTACTCTCAAACACATTTACAATTTCTGACAGAGTAATTATTGGATTGACTAGTGACAATCTTGCCGCAAACAAAGGAAAAGCCCCAATCAACAATTATCAAAAACGATATGAAAATCTAACATCAATACTTTCTAAAGAGTTCCCTGATACTCCTTTTCAGATTAGTAAACTCGATAATGATTTTGGTCCTGCTGTTTTAGATGAGAAAGTTAAGGCATTGGTTGTAAGTGATGAAACAAATAGTCAGGGGAAAATTCTAAATAAACTTAGGGCAAAAAGGAATCTTCCTCCAGTTCAAATTATCACAGTCCCTATGTTCTTGGCAAAAGATGGTACAAGAATATCTACCACACGTATCAAAAATTCTGAAATTGATGTAGATGGAAACTTGTTATCAATTGACTAGTAGCTTGTCTAACTTTGAGTAATCTGAATAAAACAAAATTCTTGGACTGAATTTCATGGCAATTATTCCTTATATGATGAAGAAATTTGATACTGATATTTCAAATCTGAAACAAGGACTTCAACCTCAAAATCTCTCCTTTTGGTATAATAAGATAATTCGAGAAACTATTGAGATGGCCCCTCCATGGCTTGAAGACAAAATTAAAGTCCATCAGGATCCAATACTTCCAATGAAATTTAATCTAGACATCTCAAAACGGGCTGTTAGGTATTTCATGATTGTAGTTGATAATAACTTGGATTCCATGCCCTATTCTACAAAACTCTATTTTCTAAAGGTTCAAGAGGTAATGGCCATTGAAATGGACAAATCTCTAGTCTGATGTCTTTTTTTATTTTAGGCACAAAATAAAGCTCTAACTATCTATATCGAATGAATCTAAATTCCAATATAATGGAATTCTACAAATCAAGGAATTTTGATAGAAAAAAATCTAATAACTTTACACGAAACGACAAACCATTTCGTTCTTTTAGAAATTCCAGAGATGATAAAAAAGATGAATCTACAACTGTAACCTGTGCTGACTGTGGCAATGAATGTCAAATTCCATTTGTTCCAAGAACTAACAGACCTGTTTACTGCAGTGATTGTTTCAGACAAAACAAATCACAGGATTCAGGAAATGACCGATATTCCAGAGATGATAGAAGTTCAAAATCGTCTTATAGTAAAGAATCTGATAAAAAAGATTTTAGATCTAAAAGATCAAAAAATGATAAATTCCTAAAAAAACAGGAGAGCTTCTATTCTAATGGCTCAGATAAATTCTATGCTTCTCTGAAAGAAAAATTATTTGAAATTTTGGGAGGAAAAATTTGTTCTAGTTGTGGATTTAAAGATGAAAGGGCTTTAGGAATTAGTAATGTATCTGACGATGTATCTTCTGACATAATTGGGCGTGGTGGATCTGCATCATGGGGTAAATACATCTCTGAACCTAACCTTGCTAAAGAAGAACTTAAGGTATTATGCCTAAATTGTAACGAAATTAGGCAACCCATATCAAAATCAAAAGAAACTAAGACCAAATCCAAACGAAAAAAGAGTCGTTATTTTCCTAGATAGTCTCTAGAATCATCTTTGAGAATTTATTAACACTTTAATTATAATTATTTTAAAAATAAAACATGAATGGCGACTTTAAGGCATTGGGACTTACTCTGATTGCTATGGTTGGAATAGTGGCACTATATACCGCATTTGGATCATAGATTCACTCCTTAACTATTTCTACACTGTTCTCAATAATCCTACTGGAGACTAACTTGTGTTCGTTATCTAATACTGATTGTATAAAATCTGCAAATTCCTCTACATTTTTACCATCTTTTAGTAAAATACTATGTGCTGATTTATCTTTCAATGAAATGACTAGTTCGTTTTTTATTACATTCAAAATTGCTGTAATGTATGTCTCTTTTCCATCTTTTATGAAAATGAGACTAGATAATTTCTGAGCTTCGTATTTATCATCACATTCTATTCTGACTTTCATTTATTCTCAAAAAGAAATTGATCTATCTTCTCTCTTGCCTTTTCTCTTTTTTCTTGATGAACCGCAAGAAACGTGTTAATTTTCTCAATTAAAATTGCTTTTAATTCCCCTGAAAGTAATTTTCCGGATTTATAATCTTCATAGATTGATCTTAGTTTGTTATCATCAGGTTCAAAAAATATTCTTAGATATTGATATGATACATCAATGTCTGGATTCCCTCCTAATCTTCTATGCTCTTCAATGTCTGGTCGTCCTCCTGAAAATGCATATTTGTTAATCTTCTTTTTTACCACATTTGGCGCATCAGTTGTATAAACAGTTCCATTCTCATCTGAAGCTGACATCTTTCCACCCGGCCCTTCTAATGCTGGAATCATTATGTTGTGAATTAATGCAGGTTTTGGTTTTCCTATCTTTGGTGCAATATCTCTTGTTAATCTAAAGTGAGGGTCTTGATCAACCCCCAATGGGATCAGAACTGGTTTATCTTCAATAAAACATGGCGCAGATTGTAATGACGTGTAAAAAATCATTCCAAGATTTGTTTCATTTGTAAACCCAAATGTTGCTTTTGTATTTGAAAAATTAATTTTCTTTGCTACTTGAGCTGCAATTGGATATAGAGTTTGAATATTTTTAGTATTGATTATGATTTTTGTTTTTTCTGGATTGAACCCTAGTGCAATAAAATCTAGTGCATTTTCATATGCAAATTTTTCAGTATCTTCTAATGTTAGATTTGGTTTTGAAAAGAATTTTTCATCATCAGTTAATTGAAAATACATATTCACATCAAATTTTTTTTGTAACCATTTTGCAAAAGCCCATGGTATTAGATGTCCGATATGAGTATGCCCAGAAGGACCTCTACCAGTATACAGGAAAAATTTATTTCCTTTTTCATAGTCGTCAAGTATTCTGTTCATTTCTCTATGTGAGAAAAAAATCCCTCTTCTGAGCATGAAATGATCTTCTCCTGTAATTTTTTTTATCCTATTCTGTAATTCTACAGAAATCTTCTCAGTACCGAATTTCTGGACTAGTTTATCATAATCTATATCCCCTTCAACATGCCAAGGAGTAACAATAAAGTCATCAGCTGACATTCAATTTGACTTAGGTTAAGGTTTAAAAAGTCTTTTTCGAACTTTGAGCTATTGTCACAAGTTTTTCATGATATTGAAAAAAAAATTATTGCTTCTCTAAAAGAAAATCCAACACAAACTCCTGAGACACTTGGAGCATCTACAAAACTTTCCGCAGATCAAATAAGACGTGGGATTGAATGGCTTAAACTTAAAGATCTAGCAATTGTCAATGAATCAAAAACAAGTGTTTTTAGTTTAGGTAAAAACGGAATTGAATCTTTCAAAAAAGGACTACCTGAAAGACGATTACTAGATTCACTAAAAAATGGACCTAGAAAGATGTCTGATTTACAACAAGAACTTGGACCTGTATTTGGACCTGCAATTGGATTATCTAGAAAAAATAATTGGGTTGAAGCATCTTCTGATGAAATCTCACTCAAGAATCCTATCTTAGAACTACCTGGTGAAAAAACTCTCAAACAAATTGCTATTGATAACGTGTCTGAAAAACATATTGACAAAAATGACTTGTCTGTACTTTTGAAACGACCTAATTTCATAGTAGAGGATGTGATAAAATCAAAAGAAATTTCTTTAACTGACTCTGCCAGATTAATCACAATTTTAGAATCATCTGGAGCAATTGATGTTGAGGCAAAGGTACCTGAGATCTTTGTTGCAAGAACTCATCCATTAAAAGACACAATTGATGAAATTCGTGAAATATTCGTTACATTGGGTTTTTCTGAAATCATTGGGAATATGACTCAATCAAGCTTTTGGAACTTTGATGCTCTATTTACTCCACAAGATCACCCTGCAAGAGAATTACAAGATACATTTTATCTTGATGGTATTTTGACAAAAAAAACCGGTACTGCAGAACAAATTAGAAATGTCTCTGAATCTCACAAAAAAAACTGGCGTTATCACTGGGACATTAATGAAGCACGTAAAATGGTTCTAAGAACCCATACTACCTGTGTTACAATCAAACATCTGGCTGAAAACAAACCTGATGAGTCTCGAGTTTTTTCTTTGGGACGTGTATTTAGAAATGAAAAAGTTAGTTACAAACATCTAGTAGAATTCAATCAAATTGAAGGTATTGTAGTCGGAAAGGATGCCACATTACGGAACTTGATGGGAATTCAACGAGAATTTTACAAACGAATTGGAATTACAAAAATTAAATTTTGGCCCACATTTTTTCCATATACCGAACCATCACTTCAAACAATGGTATACAATGAACGGTTAGGAAAATGGGTTGAATTATTCGGAATGGGAATTTTCAGACCAGAAGTGACTAAGCCTCTTGGTATCACTAAGCCTGTTTTGGCATGGGGTGGAGGAATTGAAAGGATTGCGATGCTAAAGTACGGTCTTGATGATGTACGTGAATTCTACAGCAACAACTTAAACTGGTTAAGGAGTGTTACAAAATGCCAGTAGTTGAACTATCATACAAACGCCTTCAAAAATTAGTTGGTCAAGTAACAAAAAAGCAAATCTCTAACTCTTTGCCCTTTCTTGGACTAGACATAGAATCTGAAGACAAGGATCTAGTTAGAATTGAATACAGTCCAAACAGACCTGACTATTCAACTGATTTTGGAATTGCACTTGGATTACAGGGATTATTGGGAATCAAAACCGGAACAATAAAGCTAAATATTAAAAAATCAAACAAATATGAAATATCTGTCAATCCTAGAGTCTCAAAGATACGTCCATTTGTAACTGGGATAATTGCAAAAAATGGGAAAATTGATGATATTACAATTAAACAACTAATGGCCATGCAAGAAGATCTTCATTTTGGAATAGGGAGAAAAAGAAAGAAATCCTCTATTGGTATACATGATTTAGATAAGATCTCTTTTCCTCTGGTTTATACCACTACTAATCAAAATCATAAATTTATTCCACTAAACTCTGAGAAAGAACTCACAATATCTGAAATTCTCACAAACACTGATGTTGGAAAAGACTATGGATATGTTCTTGGAAACTCACAACAAATGCCAATAATCTTGGATACAAATCAACAAACAGTCTCTTTTCCTCCAATAATTAATGCTGCAGTAACAACTCTTACAACCGAAACAAAAAATCTTTTTGTTGAGGTAACTGGAATAAACAAAGACGATGCAGAAGATATGCTCTCAGTGGTTGCAACCATTTTACAAAGTGCAGGATTTATTTTAGAATCAATTCAAATATCTGGCACAAAAAACTTTACACCAAAACTCAAATCAAGAAAAATACCAATTAGCCCTACATTGGTCAATCAAATTCTTGGTTTGAACCTTACCAATTCAAAAATTATCTCATCTTTAAAAAAATCTAGATTGGATGCATCATCTAAAAACAAAAACATCATCTGTACAATTCCAGCATACAGATTTGACATATTTGGATCAATGGATCTAGTCGAAGAAGTTGCTTTGGGATATGGAATTCAAAATCTTGAACCTACCTTGACTCCTTCTCAAACTCTTGGTCAAATGAATCACGTATCCATCAAATTAAAATCTCTTAGCCAGTTAATGATTGGCCTTGGATATCTTGAAGCTCTAAATTCTAGTCTAACCAGTAAGCGAGTACTATATGATATGACTAACAGGGATTCTGAAAAAATTATCTCTGTACTTGACTCAAAAAGCCAAGAACATACAATTTTGCGTGATTCTGTGTTACCTGGATTACTAGAAAATCTCTCAAGAAATATTCATGAGTCATATCCTCAAAAATTATTTGAGACTGGTACTGTATTTACACAAACAAATCCTGTCTCTGAGAAAATTAATCTTGCTGGCATTAGTGCACATCAAGATGCAAATTTTACTGAAATCAAATCTGTATTGCAATCTGCATTAAAGACTGGATTTAATATCAAGATTGAAACAAAAACTGTTCTTCATCCTTCCTTTGAAGAAGGACATTGTGCATCTGTAGTTGTTAATGATAATCACATTGGTGTGATTGGAAAAATTAACTCAAAGATTGTTGAAAACTACAAAATTCGAGTCCCTGCAGTTGGTTTTGAAATTTCATTGTCTGAATCCATTCTCAAATCTATCTAGAAATGAACTCAATATTAGTAATATTCCCACTCCTGAAATTCCTATTCCAATAAAAAATTCTGTGATTAATTTTTCATGTATAATTCTTTTTTCTTCATTCATTAGGTAATTTGACTCTAAATCCATATTCTCAAAAAACTGAATTTGCGGATAGTCAAAAATTATGACTAAAACTCCTAAAATCAAAATTATGATTCCAATAAAAAATAATGTTATGTTTTTAATTTCCATATGGATTGTTTTCCGTTACGAAATTTAATTCTAGTTCTAAAAAATTGTCTTATGTACAAACAATTTCCTCAATGGTTTTTAGTAGGAACATACCTATCATTTAATGCCCAAGAGCAGGCATGCAGACGGATTAGGATGATGTCGATCGTAATGATACCAATGATTTCTAATTCACCCAGGCATGCTACATTATGGGCAACCCCGGTTAGAAAACCCAAGGAGGTTTTGGCTAAATACCAATGATCTTGTGCGAGTCAGAACCGGGGAACATTAACAATTTACAAAAACCATAAAACATCCATTTCTGGTATGTAAAACTGAAATGGTAAATTATTGGTTGGCAAAACAAGAGCCTAGTGGACCAAGAGGTTATAATCTTGAGCAGCTTAAAAAAGACAAAACAACTGTTTGGGATGGTGTTCACAATAATCTTGCATTAAAGCATATGAGGGAAATGAAGTCTGGTGATCTTATCTTATTTTATCATACAGGTGATGAGAGGCAAGCCGTAGGAATAATGCAAGTTATCTCAAATCCATACCCCAACCCAAAAGAAGACATTAAACGTTTCATTGTTGTTGATGTAAAATACAAAAAGACACTCAAACGTCCAGTAACCCTTGATGAAATGAAAAAAGATAAAAAATTTCAAAACTGGGAACTCATTAGAATCTCGAGACTATCTGTAATGCCTGTACCAAAGGTAATTTGGGATGATATTTTGAAGATTTCTCAAAATAAACCATAATCGGTTTATTGATATAGTCGATTTATTTTATGAAATCATGGCAACAGCTTATGTTTTAATAAACTGTGAACTGGGTTCTGAAGGAGCTATAATTCAACAGCTAAAGGGCTTAGAAGGTGTTAAGGAAGTTCATGGAACTTTTGGTGCATACGATATTTTAGTCAAGATTGACTCTGATACTGTTGAAAAACTTAGAGAAACCATTACCTGGAAAATCAGAAAAATTGAAAAGATTCGTTCAACTCTCACTCTGATGGGTATTGAAGGTCAGACGTAAATCCTTCTTTTTCTTATTATGATTTTACATTTTATTTTCGTTGTTAAGGAAGAGGAACGTCAAAAACGACAATTTGAGTTTGAATATATTAAAAAAATGAGTCAGTTTTACAAAATATGGCTTAAAGAAAAATTTGGACGAGACTATGAAATTCAATGTGATGAACTAATTACAACACCCCGAAGTATCCTTCAGAGACTTGATACACATGTATTTTTACGTGATCATGAACAAAGAGGAAAAGACATTTACCATTTCTATCTAACTCATTTCAGACCTCTGTGGACTGATTGCACGTGTGATGGATATCATGCTGAAAATTTTGGATTGTTATTTTGGAAACCTCTCAAAGAGTCAAATGATACATTATTTCTTGCAGAGAAAAATTGTACTGCCGTATCTCATGAATTACTTCATGAGCAACTACGATTATCAGGACACAAAAAGTTCATACAAGAAGTTCATGATATTTGGACGAAACATCTCTTTGAACAACTAGAATTTGAACAGTATGGAGAAGATTTTAAAAAAACTGATGGAAAGCCAATGTATCTTACTATGGATACATCACAACTGAATCTATAAAATAATTTCTCCAATCAACACTTTGTTACAGAGTATATGTTGTTCTCAAAGTTTGCTGTTTTAAAATCCAATTTGTTCTCTGGATCATCTGTTCTTGCCTTACTCAAGTTTTCAAGTTCTACTAATGCATCTCCTCTAAAACCTACTGAAGAACCATAAATTCCATCAGTTAACATTGTTCCATGATCTCCTTTTTTGATGTCATCTACCATCTCATAAAATCTGGTAGTCTCTTTTTTGTTAACAGGGTTTCCAGTTGCCTTGTTGTATGCAACTGCAATATACATTCCATTATTTTTTACTGCAACGGGAACCTTGTGGTTTTTACCTGTCTCACCAGGAATTGTATCGTTAACTATGACTTCACATTTGTGATACATGCTAGAGACATATGCGTAGAATCTGTACTGCGCATATTTTCCTGCAGCATCTTCTTCACACTCAACAAAAACTTTATGCAATAACTCTAAAGCATCATCATTCATACTTTGTAGTCTGTCATCAATTCTTCCCCTTTCCAAAAGTTCTGATTTACATTCTTTAGCAACTAATACTAATATAAAATCAGGTAAATTGTAATTTTTGAGAGCGGCAACAAATGCCCCAGCTTGTGACATTCCAAATTTTGGAAAACCTTTATTGACCATATTCAAACCTCACTTTAGAAAATTTACTACTCACTAACACTCAATTAGAAAGCTACTTTTCGCTTATAATTGTTAAGAATTTACATGCCTATTCGAGGAAATTCTTTAATTTTTAAATTGTAAATATTAAATTCGGGATAAATTTATCGCAACATATGACAATTGATACTACTACTGAGCTTGTTTCATCTGTTTATTCAAAATTAAAAGAAAATATTGTAAAATACAGAAACATAGTTGGACGTCCACTTACACTTACCGAGAAAATTTTATCTGGTCATCTTAATGCAATTGATGAGAAAAATTTTACTGGTGGAGTAGACTATGTTTTTCTCAAACCAGACAGAGTTGCATTACAAGATGTTACAGGACAAATGGTTATGCTTCAGTTTATGCAAGCAGGAATAAAACAAACATCTTTGCCCACAACTGTACATTGTGATCATTTGATTCGAGCTGAAGTTCAAGGTGATGTTGATATGAAAGTTTCATTAGATGAAAACAGTGAAGTCTTCAAGTTCTTACAATCAGCTGCTGCGAAGTATGGATGCGGCTTTTGGAAACCAGGTGCTGGTATTATTCATCAGGTAGTTTTAGAAAACTATGCATTTCCTGGTGGGTTAATGATTGGTACTGATTCTCACACTCCAAATGCTGGAGGTCTTGGAATGATTGCAATTGGAGTTGGTGGGCTTGATGCAGCTGAAACTATGGCTGGACTACCTTGGGAGTTACTCTATCCAAAACGAATTGGTGTAAAACTAACTGGAGAGCTCAATGGCTGGACTGCACCTAAAGATATCATACTAAAAGTTGCTGAAAAACTAACAGTTTCTGGAGGTACTAATTCTATTGTAGAGTACTTTGGCCCCGGAACTGAATCTATTAGCTGTACTGGAAAGGCTACAATTTGTAACATGGGTGCAGAGATTGGTGCAACATGTTCTGTTTTCCCATATGATAAAAGAATGGAAATCTATCTAAAATATACAAACAGAGGTAACATAGCTGAGCTAGCAAATGAAAATAATGAATCTTTGATTGCAGATCCTGAAGTGGAAAAAAACCCTGAAAACTTTTTTGATAGAGTAATTGAAATTAACCTTTCAATCTTAGAACCACACATTGTTGGACCTCATACTCCTGACTTGGCAAGAACTATTTCTGAGTTATCTGAGGAAGTGAAATCAAAAGATTATGTTGATCCAATATCTGTCGCATTAATTGGAAGCTGTACTAATTCATCTTATGAAGACATGTCAAGAGCGGCAAGCTTGGCTGAACAAGCAAAAGCAAAGGGCATCAAAGCTAAAATTCCATTATTGGTAACTCCTGGTTCTGAACAAATTCGAGGAACCATAGAAAGAGATGGTCAGATGGATTCTCTAAAAGAGATTGGCGCAACTGTTCTTGCAAATGCATGTGGTCCTTGCATTGGACAATGGAATAGACCTGAACTAGACAAGGATCAGAAAAATACTATTGTTACGACGTATAATAGAAATTTCCCAGGACGAAATGATGGTCAACGAAGCACTTTGAATTTCATTGGCAGTCCAGAAATGATAATTGCCTTATCTTTGGGCGGACGACTTTCCTTTAATCCCCTAAAAGATGAACTTACAGCAGCTGATGGAACAAAGTTCAAGCTTGAACCGCCAAAACCTGCACCAGAAGTACCTGAAGAAGGCTTTGTAAGAACTGAGGGCATTTTTGTTGCGCCACCTGAAGATTCCAGTAATGTCCAAGTCATCATTGACCCTAACAGCAAAAGACTGCAACGTTTAGAGCCATTTGCAAAATGGAATGGAGAAGACTTTGTAGATTTGCCAATTATGGTAAAGGCCAAGGGAAAATGTACTACAGACCATATCTCTCCTGCAGGTGCATGGCTATCACTTCGTGGACACTTGGATAATCTTAGTGATAATATGCTCTTGGGTGCAGTTAATGCATTTAATGACAAAGTAGGTCAAGGTAAAAACATTCTAAATAATCAGATAGAATCATTTTCTGCAATTGCAAGACAATACAAAGAAAAACAAATGTCCTGGGTAATTTTTGGCGATAAAAACTATGGTGAAGGTAGCAGCAGAGAACATGCTGCCATGTCTCCCCGATATTTGGGATGTGTTGCAGTAATTACTAAAAGCCTAGCTAGAATCCATGAAACTAATCTAAAAAAGCAGGGAATCTTGGCATTGACATTTGCAAATCCTGATGATTATGATAAAATATTTGAGAATGATAAAGTCAGTTTGCTTGGTTTGAATGAATTAGAACCACATAAACAAATGAAATGTATCATTTCACACAATGATGGTAATACCGAAGAAATCCTGTTAAACCACTCTTACAACAAATCTCAAATTGAGTGGTTCAAAGCTGGCTCTGCTCTAAACGTGTTAAGAAACAAATAAAATTTCAGACGTGGGGCCGACCGGAATCGAACCGGCGACCTACGGGTCACTACAGCTCCAAACTTACATCATCCCTGAGTCAGTTTAGCTTAGTTTACCTCTGGAGCCCTTAGCGGTGATCTATTCGTAGACACTGTCGCCCTACCAGGCTAGGCTACGACCCCACAAACAAGAATGAAACAGACTTGAATTTTAAGTTACTTTTAACCAAGATTTATTTGCGATTAGCATGAATTTGTAATTGTCAATACAATCATGGTCAAACCAATCTACTTAGCATTAGGAGCAATACCCGTAATTGTTGCACTCTTACTTTCCGTTCCACTAATAATCAAAAATGAAATTCCAATCTCTGCTGCAAACTCTTCAGATAGAATTGAAATTGAATACACAAAACACCAGTTAAAGAAAATCTCATACGGTATTACAGAACGAGTTGGTGCACAAAAAACTGAAACTCTTTTTATTAAAAATGATGGAACTCTGAAATATTCTATAACTGAACAAGGATACCTTCAACCTGATGTTAGCTCAAAACTAGATGAAGCAAAACTTAACAAAATAAAAGCACTGATCAAAGAGACTGGCTTTATGGCCATTCCTTCTGAATCATTTGCAATTCTAGAGAATGCAACTGAATATCAAAAATCAAATGTTAAGATAATACTCAACGGACGTGTCAACCAAATTCATTGGCCTGAACAAAATGCTACTTTGGATTTCATTCCTCCGATAATTACTATGGTTGAATCTGAACTTGATAAGATAATTTCAGATATTGGTGAATAGATACAAATACTCTTTCGTAAAAATTAGAATATGCTTCCTCTATTTGGTCAACGAGATGATGCAAAAGGAATACTTTCTGAAAAAGTAAATTCCCTCGATGTTTTACGTGGTTCATCCACACTTAAACGCGGTTTTGCCCACATGCTAAAAAATGGAGTTGTAATGGATGTTACAACAGTTGAGCAGGCCAAGATTGCAGAAGAAGCAGGAGCAGTATCTGTAATGGTTTTAGACAAACTACCATCTGAGGTTAGAAAAGCAGGTGGAGTTGCACGAACTGCAAGCATTAGAATTATTGAGGATATTATGGATTCAGTTACAATTCCAGTTATGGCAAAATGCAGAATCGGTCATGTCAATGAGGCATTGGTTCTGCAGGAGACTGATGTAGATATGATTGACGAGTCTGAGGTTTTGACACCTGCTGATGAGTCTCATCATATCTGGAAATGGGATTTTACAACACCTGTTGTAAATGGTGCAAGATCTTTGGCAGAAGCCTTGAGAAGAATTGAGGAAGGTGCATCAATGATTAGAACAAAGGGAGAGCCAGGAACAGGAAACGTTGCAGAAGCTGTCACTCATATTAAAAAAGTAAATGATGAATTAAGAATGATAAAGGTAATTTATGATTCTGGAGATAATCAGGACTTGGTAAGAATTGCAAGGGAATTCAAAGTATCTTATGATATTGTTGAACAAACTGCAAAACTTGGACGACTACCTGTAGTGAATTTTGCTGCAGGAGGAATTGCAACACCTGCTGATGCAGCATATCTTATGTCCCTTGGATGTGATGGCATATTTGTTGGCTCTGGAATCTTTAATGCCGATGATGCAAAAGAAAGAGCTAAAGCAATAGTTTTGGCCACTACTTTTTGGGATGAATCAGACAAAGTCAAGGAAGCTCAGAAGATGATTGATGAGAGACAATCAATGTTGGGCTTGGATGTCAATACACTAGAATTACGTATGCAAGAACGCGGTGGCACCTCATGAGTATTACAATTGGAGTCTTGTCAATACAAGGTGACGTTCAAGAAAATCTCTTATCTGCAAAAACTGCACTTGATGAGCTGAAAATTGATGGCAAAGTAATTGATGTAAGAACTCCTGAGGATATCTCTTCACTGGATGGTCTGATTATTCCTGGTGGTGAGAGTACTACCATAGGGCAATTATCTCTGGTAAATGGTTCTTTGAAGATTTTAAAAGAAAAAATTGCAAATGGATTACCAGTGCTTGGAATTTGTGCTGGCATGATAATACTGTCAAAAACTGCAAGTGATCGTGTCATTGGAAAGACTGATCAGCCACTTTTAGATATTTTGGATATTACACTTGAGCGAAATTCCTTTGGACGTCAACGGGAATCCTTTGAGGCTGATGTATCTATGAATTCAATTGATATTCCAAAGTTTAATGGCGTCTTTATCAGGGCTCCGTCTGTATCTAATGTTGGTCCTGATGTTGAGATATTAGCAAAGTTTAATGAAAAAATTGTCGCAGTCAAAAAGGGAAATATAATTGGCACTGCATTTCATCCTGAACTGACACAAGATGTGTCATTGCACAAGTATTTTGTAAATCTGGTTAGTCAGACAAGCTAGAATTATTGTTATTTACCTAATTCTGTGTTACTTCTAAGACAAATTATGCATTGATTCAAAGTCTTTTTTAAACTCAATTAAATTTTCAGGAATATCAATTGAGATGGAATCCTTTAGTGAAAGACCTTTACTCTTTTTTTCATTCCATACTTTGGAATTAAATTCTGTTATTTCTTTTGTAAATTGAGACAAGTCCTCATGTGACTCTGATTCTGCTTGTCTTTCCTTGTGGATGCTTTTATCAGAATACAATGTCTGCCAAAGATGGTCCGTGATAAATGGAGTAATTGGAGCCAGCAATTTTAGTATGGTGGATAATACTTTATGCAAGGTAAATATTGCAGCATCTCTTTCCTCATCAGAAAATCCAATTCCGTATGCCCTTGCCTTTACCATTTCAATATAGTTTGCAGCAAAAAGATTCCATGTAAATTCCCTTATTGCAATTGCTGGAATAAAAAAATTGTATTTCTCATATCCTTTTTTGCATTCAGTTATCGTTTTATCTAATTCTGATAGAATCCACTTGTCAGTAGCTGTAGGGTTGCCTGATTCTATTATTGGAAAACTGGATAAAAATCTCGAAACATTCCATAGCTTGCTTAGGAATTTTTTTGTAGAGTCCATCTTTTGCTCAGAGCATCTAAAGTCATATCCTTGATTTACCTCACTTGCACTCCAAAATCTGAACGTATCAGCTCCTAGTCTCTCAATTACGGGGATTGGATCAAGTGCATTTCCCTTACTCTTGCTCATCTTCATGCCTTTCTCATCTAATCCATACCCCATAATCCACGCCTCAGACCACGGCTTTTTACCTGTAAGGTATTCACATCTCAAAAGCGTATAGTACAACCATGTTCTGACAATATCTTTTGCCTGCGGTCTTATCGCAGTAGGGTATGTCTTTTTGAAGAATTCCTCATCTTTTTGATATTTTGTTACAAATAGTGGTGATATGCTGGAATCCATCCATGTATCAAAAGTTCTCTCTTCTCCGACAAAGTCTGTTGCCCCGCATTTTGAGCAGTTTTTGATTGGAGATTCTTCCTTCCATGGTCTGTAGTATTTTCCAGGTTCTGGAACATGTGGCTCTGAACAACTTTTACAGTACCATATTGGAATCTCAGTTCCATAGTATCTTCTTCTTGATATGGGCCAGTCAATTGAGATAGAGTCAAGCCAGTTCATCAAAGTCTGCTTGTGCATCTCAGGATGAAATACAATTTCAGAGCCAAGATCTCTCATCTTCTCTACAGAGTCCATCTGCTTTAGATAGTATTCCTCCATTGGAATAATCTCAATTGGATTCTTACTTCTCTCAGAAACTGGAGTCCTGTGTGAAATCTCATCAATCTTTTCAACAAACCCGTTACTTTCCAAATCTTCGATTATCTTTGTTCTTGCTTGTTTTGGCTTGAGTCCTGCATAGTCTCCTGCAGCTTCAGTCATTCTTCCATCTAATCCAATTGCAACAACTTCCTCTAGCTTTAATTCACGAAACAATGCGACATCGTTTTGATCACCATAGCTACAAACCATCACTGCCCCTGAACCAAACTCCTTTTGTGCAGAATGGTGAGTCTTAATCTCTACTTCCTTGTTTGTAATTGGAACAACTATTTTTTTACCTACAAGGTTGATGTATCTCTCATCTTCCTCATTTACTATTATTGTCTTGCATGCACAAAGCAGCTCAGGTCTTGTACTTGCAATTATTATTTTTTCATCTGAATCCTTTACACTGAACTTCATGTAGACTAGCTTCGTTGAAAGATCAAGGTATGTGATTTCTGCATCTGCAATTGTTGTACCTGAAACCCAGTCATAGTTATTTGGTCTTGTTGCAAGATATATCTGCCCTTTCTTCCACAACTCGATAAAAGTTGATTGTGTTAATGCCCTGTATTCCTCAGAGTCTGTCCTGTAGTGGTCTTTGATTCCTCCACTTATTCCCAAACTCTTCATTATCTGAATCATCTCTGCTTCCAAGTCATCAAGGGACTCTCTGCACAAATCCAAAAATTTCCCACGCTCAGTATCGCGCATCCTGATTTTGTGCTTTTTCTCAGTGTACAGCTCCACCGGAAGACCATTTCTGTCTATGCCTATAGGAAAATAGACATTCTTTCCTGCCATTCTGGCTGTTCTTGCAATCATATCAATTTGTGAATAGTGTGATGCTGCACCAATATGCCATGGACGACCAGATGGATAAGGCGGCGGTGTATCTATGGTATAATTTTCTTCAGCAAGACTGAAGTCATAGAGATTGCTCTCCTCCCATTTTTTTAAAACCTGCAGCTCCAACTCTGGATTCCATGCTTTCTCTGATATTTTGGGGTCCATTTTTTTACTATCTTGAAATATTTGAAATAATGTGAGATCCTTTGTTGTATCCTTCGTAAATGTACACTCCTACTGCTTCTACATTAGATGGCATTTTTGGTGCTAATAACTTGATAATTTCACTTGAAAGATTTTCAACTGTTGCCTCTCCCTCTAAAAGATATGTGGTATTCTTTGGTACTTGCAGTTCAAACATTCCCTTAGGACCTTCAAACTTGATTAAATAGTGTGAATCATCTTCAGTCTTTAGATATTTTCTGTTTATGAAAAATTTATGATCAAATACGTTTACCACTTCTTTGATAATCTTTTTTGCCACTCCAAAATCTAATAGTAGGTTGTCTTTCATTTGTCCAACTAGTTCTACCATTACAGAAGATGTATGGCCATGTAATATGGAGCATTTCTCAACTAGAGGAAGTATGTGAGCATAATCAAATGAAAATGACGCATCTTCTAAAAATATGGAACCTGTCTGTGGTGTCTTGTCATAAAATACCATATCTTGCAACTCTTTAATCTGTGCAACATATTTTGCATGTCCTATTGCCATTACCTTGTCTTGAGGAAAGTCTTCTTTGACTTGTTTGTATTTTTCAATGTCTTCTTCATTATCAATTACTTCTATCAATCCCTTGGATGTCTTAAAATCAATTGTAACCTCGTTTCCGTTCTTTAATGTAATCTTGTGATTGTATTGGTATTCTTCTTCTAAAAATGCAAGCATTTGTGCTACTGTTAATTCTGTTCTGGTTTGGAGTAAATTTCCTTTTTTATCGATATATCTAAAATCTGAATCTAAAACTGTAGGGTTTGAAGTCATGCAAAGCACCTGACTTTAGATATAATATAAATTCTGTAATGGTTGTGCCTGAAAATCTCCTTTTTACAATAAAGAATTCAAAATTCTAGCTAGATTGATGTCGTTTCCTGTAATGCCTCCAGCATCATGAGTTGTCAGTTCTATGGTGATTTTGTTGTAAACATTAAACCATTCTGGATGATGGTTCATCTTTTCAATCTCCATAGCTGCTCTAGTCATAAACCCAAATGCCTGGTTAAAACTATCAAAGAGAAACTCTTTGTGGAGTTTCTCATTAACTACACTCCATCCTGGGAGACTCTTTAGTTGCTCATCGATCTCTTCTTGTGACAGTCTCATCATTTACATAAAATGCTGAATCAATAGTTAAAGGGTTTGATTCATTACCTTTTCTGTATATTGGAAAACCATGAACCAGACGCAAAAGCAATTACATGAGAACATAAAAAATTCAATCTCTGAGACTGTAAAAGAAAAAAAAATTGGAGTTGCATTCTCTGGTGGTGTTGATAGTACACTTGTATCAAAGATTTGCTCGGACATGGATTATGATGTTACACTATTGACAATTGGATTTTCAGAGTCTCATGATATTTTGTTCTCAAAAAAAGTCAATGAACATCTAAAGTATCCACATCATATACTAGAAATTGATTCAGAAACATTTCCTGAAATCTCATCACAAATACACCAAACAATAAAGACTGAAAATCTTTCATGGAATGAAAACTGCATTGCATTTTATTATGTATCTAAATTGGCACAAAGCTTGAATCTTGATACTGTAGTCACTGCAAACGGAATTGATGAACTGTTTTGCGGTTACAATGCATACAGGGAAGTATTTCCTGCAGGAGAATCTGAGATTAACAAAGTCATGGTATCAAAACTAGATAACGAACTAAAAATGATGAAGGCTGCAAACCTGATTGCATCAGAGTTTGGAGTAAAAATACTACAGCCTCTCCTTTCATCTGCATTCATAGATTATGCCAAAACCATTCCTGTATCTGAAAAGATTCATGATTCAGAAGACTTGTATCGTAAACACATCATACGGGAATTGGCAAGTGAGATCAATGTCCCAGAGATTTCCTGCACAAAAAGAAAAAAGGCATTACAATATGGCTCTAAAATCCACAAGGCTTTGCTAAAAACTAGATAAATTTCTTGACTGTCTTTTGAACAGATTTTTTTACATTGCTAATTATTGCAGGTGATGCACCAAGATGTTTCTCTGGTGAAAATATTGAATCAATTTCCTTGTCAGTTAGTTTTGATGAAAATGACTTGTCGTTTTTGATTGCATCAATATATTGCATCTCCTTATCTTTTGCTTCAAATGCAACTCTCTGGACATCTCTGTATGCTACAAACCTTGGAATTCCTTTTTTTATCAAAGCCTCCAAAACAAATTCTGCAAAGATTTGTCCCTTTGTCATGTAGAGGTTCTCTACAATTCTCTTCTCATTTACCAATAAGTTTGCAACAATTCTAGTCATTGTCTCTAGCATCTCATCAACTAGAATGGATACTGTGGGAATCACAAACCTCTCATTGGCTGAATTTGAAAGATCTCGCTCATGCCATAATGGAATGTTCTCAAATGCAATACTTACTTGACTTCGAATCATTTTCGATAGTGATGATACTCGCTCACTTTTGATTGGGTTTCTTTTAACAGGAACTGCGCTACTTCCCATTTGCCCTTTCTTGAATTGCTCTGCAACCTCTCCAATTTCTGTTCTCTGCAAGTTTCTGATCTCTACTGCAATCTTCTCTAAGGTTGCACCAATGAGGGCTAACTCAAAGACATATTCTGCATATCTCTCCCTTGGAACAACTTGGGTGGTAACCTCTGCGGGGTAAAGTTTCAGACGTTTTGCAACTCGTTTTTGCACGTCAAGTGATTTTGCTCCCATTAAAGAGCCAGTACCAACAACACCTAATGTCTTACAAATTAGAATTCTTTTCTTAATTTCCTCTATCCTTTCTACATGTTTTGCCATTTCTGCTGCCCAGTTTGCAAATTTTAATCCAAATGAAATGATACTTGCATGTTGACCATGTGTTCTACCAACTGCTGGAACTTTTCCATGTTTAACTGCCTTTTGTGCCAGAATGTTTGCCATCTTTGCAACTTTTGGCTCTATAATCTCTAAAGCATCTCGCATTTGCATTGAATTACTGGTATCAACCAAATCATTACTTGTTAATCCATAGTGTATCCAAGGTCTGGTATCTTTGGTACATTTCTCACTTAGTGACTCAACAAGAGCAGCAGTGTCATGATCACTTTTTGCCTCTAACTGTTTGATTCTTTTTGCAGTGATCTTTCCTGATGTTGCAGCTTTGAAGATTTTTCTTCCAACTGTTTTTGGAATTATTTTAATCTCACTTTGTGAAATGGCTGCTGCACCTTCAATCTCTAATTGATAATCAACTTTTTTCTGTTCACTAAAAATCTCCATCATCTCTTTAGTGCCATAACGGCCACTGTCAATAGGTAGAATTGCCAACATTTTGATTTGTTATCTATTAGAAAATAAATCTACTTCTTTTTGCATTTGTGATTATTTTTACAATTCTTCTGATGATTTAAATTGGATTGAAAGGAAATTTTACCGATACTTATGTCCAGTAACACTCCAAGGAAAATTGGAGAAAATCAATATCAGATTGATGCTGATTCAAATCTTGGGATGAAAGTTCCTGTAAGAATCTATGCCGATGAGCCATTATTGCAAAAGATGCTATCTGATAGAACTATAATGCAGGCACGAAACGTATCATCCATTCCTGGCATAGTCAGTCATAGTGTTGTATTGCCTGATGGTCATGAAGGATATGGCTTTCCAGTTGGCGGTGTGGCTGCAATGGATGCAGAAGAGGGAATGATTAGCCCTGGAGGTGTTGGATATGACATTAATTGCGGAGTCCGATTACTTCGCTCAAACTTAACTGAGCAAACAGTTCGCTCAAAACTAAAAGAACTTGTCACTGATCTTTTCAGCTCTATTCCTTCTGGTGTCGGCTCCAAAGGTGCAGTCAAGCTTAGCCATTCACAACTTGATGAGGTTTTGGTAAAGGGAGTTAACTGGGCAATTGATAATGGCTATGGTTCATCTGATGATGCTGATGTCTGTGAAGAAAATGGCCAAATTCAAAATGCTGATCCAAACAAAGTCTCAGACAAGGCAAGAAAGAGAGGTGCACCGCAGCTTGGAAGTCTGGGTTCTGGAAATCATTTCCTTGAAGTGCAAAAAGTTGCAGAAGTTCATGACGTAGAGGCTGCAAACAAAATGGGAATCAAGGAAGGAACTATTACAATTTTAATTCATTGTGGCTCTAGAGGGTTTGGACACCAAGTGTGCAGTGATTATCTTAGAATTTCAGAACAGGCAATGGCAAAATACAACATCAACTTACCTGATAGGGAACTTGCATGTGTTCCAAATACTTCTGAGGAAGGTGAATCTTACAGAAAAGCAATGTTTGCAGCATTAAATTTTGCATGGAGTAATAGACAAATGATTACTCACTGGACTAGGAAATCTTTTGAACGTGTCTTTAACCAAACAGCGTCTGATCTTGACATGAAATTAGTTTATGACGTTGCACATAACATTGCTAAAGTGGAAAAACACAAAGTTGATGGAAAAGAGAGAAAACTTGTTGTTCATAGAAAAGGAGCAACTAGAGCATTTCCTGCAAATCGTGATGAAATTCCATTGAGATACCGTAACTCTGGACAACCAGTTTTAGTTCCAGGTTCTATGGGAACTTCAAGCTGGATTTTACTTGGTCAGCCCAATTCCATGGATTTGAGCTTTGGCTCAACTGCACATGGTGCTGGAAGAACAATGTCGAGATCCAAGGCCAGACGAAATTACACCGAAAATGATGTAAAAAAATCCCTTAATGACAAGGGCATATTTATCAAAGCATTGACAAGGGATGGGGTTGTGGAGGAGACACCTCAAGCCTACAAAGACGTTGATGCCGTAGTTAATGTCTCTCATAATCTTGGGATTGCCACAAAAGTTGCAAAATTGGTGCCTATTGGTGTGATTAAGGGTTGAGCGAAGAAGATTCTGAACTTGAAAGATTAAAGGCAAAAAGACTTGCTGAAATGCAAAAAAACATCTCCTCAAGAAAGGAAGTAGAACAAACTCCAGAACCGTCCCAAAAACCTTCTCCAGAAAAACCCTCTGAAAATCCACGGGACTTGTTGATCAAAAAATTAGGCTTTAGAGGATTGGAAGTTTTAGAAAATGCGGAATCTCAATTTCCAAATGAAACTAAAATTATTGTAGACAAATTATCTGAATTAATCAAGATTGGTGAGATTAATGAAATTGTTGATGGAGGAAAGTTGTTGACATTGTTTAGATCAGTAGGACTCAATGTCAGGATGGCAACAAAAATCAATGTTGAGCAAGATGGAAAGTTTGTCTCACTTAGTGATAAACTCAGTAATCAATCATCTGATGATGGTGATACATAGTGAATATCACTTTGGAAGTGGGAACGAAAAATTACACTGATGATTTGTTAGCCATCAAAAAAGCACTCTCGCACATGGAGAGTCTTGTTGGTGCATACAATGGATATGCACTTAGTGAACCATCATCAAAATTTGGTTGGACGTTTTTCAAACTGGCATTCAAACCTGATTTACAAAATGGCATAGAGGAAAAGTTCTCTGACATGTTGGGAAAATATCAATGGAGTGATCAATCCCAGAAATTTACAAAGTTCATGACAGATTATTTTGTTTCTAGAGGTTGTGATGTAAAAATAAAAACAGTTGACTAGACTCTTCTTCCTCTTTTTCCACCTTTCTTTCTGGTGGTATCATGAGGAATTGGTGTTACATCATCAATTCTTCCAATCTTAAATCCGCCTCTTGCTAATGCTCTGATGGCAGCTTGTGCACCTGGGCCTGGCACTCTAGAGCCGACTCCGCCTACTGCACGAACTCTGATGTGAAATCCTGTAAATCCTTTGGTCCTTGCAGATTCTACAACTGCATTTGCAGCTTTCATTGCAGCAAATGGTGATGATTCGTATCTGTCTGCGTTGACATGTATTCCACCAGAACTAATGGCAACGGTTTCTCCGCCTGTTAGATCAGTCATGTGAATAATTGTATTATTGTAACTGCTGTAAATGTGGGCAATTCCCCATTTTTCAGGGCCTTCTTTTTTTGCCTCTGGTTGAGTTTTTACTTCAGCCTCAGTTTTTGCTTCTATTTCAGCCTTAACTTCCTCTACTGGTGCTTCAGCTTCTACTGGTGCTCCCTCTACCTTGACTTCAACTTCTGACAATATCTACTCACATCTTAAAGGGTTTAAAAAACATTGATTTTCTATTCCTGAATTTATTTGGTCTCTTGGCTTGAAATTCATGATTATTCATATATCATAATCAATTGGATGCTTTTAATGGCATCCATTCTTTTTTTGGCAATTGGAGTTGTGGTGATAGTTGCTCTGCTGGGATCTGTATTGTTTCAATTTATGACTCCGATCAATGATGCAATCTTGTCTCCATTGGAACAAAAATGTCAGCAAATTGCTAATGAGGGATACAAAATTCATGCAAAATATCCTAATTCAAATCCTGAAGATCTTCCAGAATTTGATTTGACACGTCTAATGTATCTTGATGAAATATGGATAAATGATTGTGTCTCTGCTTTATCCGCTGAGACTGTATTTAGTATTGTAAATAATGTAGAACGAGACTTGTCTTACGGGGAATAGTTATCTAAAATGTTTCCATCCTAAATCTTTCAAACGAAAAAAATTATTATTTTTCTCTACAAAAACTCCTTTTCCTAAAGTAACATGCCCTATTTCAATAATTGGTGTTCCGAGCAATCTTGCATTTTTGTTAATTACCTGTCTGTATTTTGGAGATGCTGTAAATACAAATTCGTATTCTTCTCCTCCGTGAAAAACTAAGTTGTTTAAATCTTGATTTTGATATTTTGCATAATCTTTCAAATCTTTCATCCCGGGAATGTTGCTAATGATAAATTTCTTCTTACTTTGTTTGGATATTTCATTTAGAGTGGTAGATAATCCATCACTAGAATCCATCGACGATGAAAAATATTTTTTATTTCTTAATCCAAAACCGAGCCTTGCATTTGGTCTTGCCACTGCTTTGATAGCTTTTTTGATAAAATCTTTTTTTCCTTTTTTATTGCCAAGAAGCATGTTTAATCCTGCAGCAGTATACCCAAATGGACCTGTTACAAATATCAGATCTCCTTTCCTTGCACCTTTTCTCTTTACAATATTATCTGCATTTCCAAAAATGCACACATTAAACACAATTTCTTTTCCAGAATTAGTATCGCCTCCAAGAATTGAAATATTATATTCATCTGAGGCTTTTCTAAAACCTGTTGCAATCTGCTCAATTTTTGAGCGTGAAATGTTTCTTGGAAGATTCACGGAAATTATTCCATGCGTGGGTTTGACGCCTTTTGCAGCAAAATCACTTACACATGCAACAATACTTTTTCTTGCAGCATCTACTAATTTCATTTTAGATGGAATGTCAGTGCTTTCTACAAGAGTGTCAGTTTTTGCCATGAACTTGGTTTTGCCTAATTTAAAAACTTCCACATCTTCAGAAACAAAATTTTTATTTCCAAGCTTGTTTTGAAAAATTTCAATTATTGCTGATTCATCTAACTTTGTCATAACTTTGTTTTACTAATTCTAATGTCTCCTTTACAATCTTTTTGCATTTTTCTTTATCATTTGATTCTGCTGAAACCCTTATGATGTCTTCTGTGTTTGATTTTCTAATCAAAACCCAACTGTCTTGATCAATCATGCCCCTAATTCCATCCAACGTATCTGTTTCTGAATATTCTCTTGAAATTTTTGCATTCAACTCTTCCATTACTTTATCGTGAAACTCTGATGCAATTGCAACTTTCTCTCTAATCTGAGAATAATTTTTCATGTGATTTAAAATCTCATCAAATACTGGAGTTTTCAACATAGATGCAATCAAACCACTGGTGAGTATTCCATCTCTACAATAATTGAATTCTGGCAAAATAAAACCCCCACTGCTTCCTTCTCCTCCTGCTTGAGCATCTGTTTTTAACATTAGATCAATTACGTTTGCTTCTCCTACTTTTGATCTTTGAACAGTTCCTCCTTTCTCTTTGATAAATTTCTCAATTGATATACTTGTATCAGTACTTAACACAAATTTCTTACATCCTAACTTCAAAGATTTTGCAATGCCCAAACCTAACGTTACATCTGAAGATTGTTTTTCTCCATTTCTGACTATTACTAGTCTGTCTCCATCCAAATCAAATGCAAACCCAATCTCTTTTTTATCCGATGCTAAAACTAGATCAAATAATCCATCAGATACGGGATCAGGACCTCTGGTACATCCAGTAAGGTCTTCATTTAGAATGGTGACATCGCATCCTATCTTTTTTAATAAATCTGATGCAAATCCCTTTGCCGCACCTCCTCCAATATCTATTGCAATCTCTGGCTTGTTTTCGATGTTTCCGATAATCTTTGCTGCCTCTTCAATGTATGAAGACACTATGTTCTGTGTGATTCCTGGGTTTGTCTCTAAACTCTCCTGATTTTCAATTATTTGTGGGAGTTCTTGCTCGTTGATACTCCTTCCGTTAATGATGAATTTCATCCCATTCCATTTTAATGGATTGTGAGATGCAGAAATTACCAGTCCTGCCCCGTATTTTCTTGCTTCCCTGAAAATTACGGGTGTTGGTGCTGTCTCTAAATTGAAAATGTTAATTCCGTTTTTGAGCAATGTAGAACTTGCAATATCTTTTATCGTTGCACCTGATGGTCTAGTATCTTTCCCGATAACACATTTTTGTGATTTGATTAATGATGAAAAATTCCTACAAAATTGTGATATGTCTTTTAGATTAAGATCTTCTCCAAATATGCCCCTAATTCCAGAAATTGTTTTCTTCAACTAATCCAACTCGAAAAGGCTTTTTATTAACTCTGATGGATTTACCCAAACATGCCTTGGTAGCTCAGCCTGGTAGAGCGAACGCCTCGTAAGCGTTAGGTCGCGGGTTCAGATCCCGTCCGAGGCTTTGTAAAATTTTTAAAATTATGTAGAAAATTATTGAGTTCTTTATTTGTAGGAGGTCTCAATGTCTGATTGTAATTCTTCTCCTAAACCTTCCCACCATTGTTTAGTTTGTTCTGTCATATTCCCCTCAACACTTACCTGGAATTCTCCTTTATAGATCTGCCGGTTGATTACTGTTTGATCATTTCATAACATGTCCTAAAATTATTTTAGTTCTCTTCTTGTTATTTTCTTTTCATTTTCCTGTATATGATTATCATGAGGGCAATTCCTGCACATCCCCAAAACAATGGTGACAATCCTGGTTCAATGGTTGGTTGTAATGCACCAACAAAACCTAATGCCATTATTGCTACTAGAACTAATCCTATCACCTCAAGCATTTTTGCCATGTTTTACTATCATCGTTTTGTAAAATCAAAAAGATATATGGTTTTGTAAACTTGAAAATTTGTGGACAAGTATCTTCTAATAATACTGGGTTTTATGATTGTAGGAATTCCAATTTCTTTTGTATATCCAACTACTGGGGAAATTCGAGAGCAGCCTTTGATTTTTTTATTTTATGCCTCTATTGCAGGAATATCTATTATCGTTATTTATAGCTCCTATAAGGAAAGAAAAGAACAACAAAAAGCTAATGCCAAAAGAAGATCTAAAAAGTAAATTTTAAAGTTCTAATCCAAATGATTCTGCAATACTAGAGAAATTTACATAAGAATCCAAGTACTGTCTCCCCTTTGAAGTTATAACAAAAGTATTTTTACCATCAAACTCTATTCTGTTAATTAGACCTGCTCCAGTCAAGTTCTCTAAGAATTTAGATAGTCTTGAATGTGATAAATTTGCCTTAGTTAGTAGAGATGTTGTTTTGATGCCTTCCTGCCCAGATTGCTCAGTAGCAGTCAATAAATCTGCAACAATTTGCATACTAGTTCTATAGGAAACCATATGTCATTTAGTGTCAAACTCAGATATAAGCGTATTACCATCAATTCAGATCAGATAAATAATCTCTAACCTGATTTTTCTGCAATGTCATCCCAATCCTCTATTCCATGGTTTGATGATTTTCTTGGTGTCGCTTACAGATATTATGATCTCAGGATGAATATTGTTCCTTTATTCACCGATAGAAAAGAATCTTCAGCTCTTTGGCATGATACTATTCATTGGTGGCTAGATCCCTCAATTAAAATTCGATTTGTAGAAATTGGTGATAAATATTGGTTTATCTTGGGTTCTGACTCTCAAAAACCCGATACCAATCTATCTTTTTTCAAAGTATTACAAAAATCAGAAAATTATGAACGGTTTAAGAAAGGTCATGATGGGGAAGCATATCTTAGATTGGGAGTATATGCAAAAAAATCACTCTGTGATGTAAAAAAAGATGCTCTATGTGATTGTGGTCATGAATCTCAAGACCATGATGAGGGGGATGATGATGTATGTTTATACAATAAGTGTAGTTGCAAAAAATTCTCTAGCTTTCAAGTAACCTTGTTAAAAAGAAAAAAAGTTATTACTGATATAGAATTTTTAGAGGAAAAAGATGTAAAAGACGATCCACTTGCATGGAATTGTCTTAACATTAACAAATATTCAAAACAAAACTAGTCTAGGTGTTTATTCACTCTTACATGCTCTCCTGGATAATGCTCATTAAGTTTTTTTGAATAACATTCTCCACATAGAGAACCTTTTATCTTCCATTCTTTCATTGGACTAAAACGGAATTGAATCTTTCCATTACAAATCGCGCATTTTTCTTTTAGTGCCAAGTGTTTCTGATCTTTTTAATCTATATAAAAAACATTCTGGAGTAAATTATGCTTACAAAAGTTATGTTAAATATTACTGGTTTATAGTGAATTTAGGTGGATAGTCTGACCAATGTAAACCTCCTGCAAGATTTTTACTTGGTCGGACTACTGCCTTTGAAATTAAAACAAGTTGTTTGCTAGTTTTTTTAATGCCATTATCTCTTCTTCTTCTTGTCTTATTTTTTTATCAATAACACGTAGCATTGTATCATTCCAAACATGTTGAGAGAAGAAATTATGCTTAGTATTGGCTAATTCAATTTGATCATCAACTACTGTATCTTCAAGAAATTTAGTCACAATCACATCTGTAGTCTTTAGAATTCTGGAATTGAGTTTGAAACTACGAAAAATAGGCTCTAATTTTCTTACATCCTCCTTGAAATCCCCCTTGGATTCAAGAATTTTTTTATGCAATATTCTAAAGTACACTGCAACAAAAAACAATGTTGCATATCTTTTTGTTTTGTGACATCCTTGTTTTCCATATTTTAGTGATTTCTTTGCAAACTCTTTGACTAGATATGGGTACAACAAAATTCTGTAATCATCTTTTAAATTGTCATTGAAAATGTCATCATATTTACTCCCTCTTGGAAGAAATTGAGCTGGTGAACTATATGCTTCAGTTGGCCTCTGTTCAATTCCTGCTACCAAAGATTGGATTGCGTCTTTAGCAACAATGACTTTTTTATGATTGTCTGGAAGGTAATTATTGTATGTTGCATCTCCTTCATATTCTGATTGTTTTGATTTTGTTTTTGTATCAAAAGAACCTGCTTGAATTTCATAAAAGTAACCAGAATTTTTTAACTGTGATTTAATTGATTTATGAAAATCCATAAGTGAGACTAGATCTTTTCCTCTTACTGAATTTTGAGAATTTCTATATTTTGTAATATTGTTTTGTTCTTGTTCGTCATCTGCTTTGATTATTGTAACTGTCATGGATCCATCTAGATTTTTCGTTCTCTTTGAATGATCTAGAATAGAGTTTGATGTTTGTGCACCATTAACAATTTGTGGTGCATGAAGCTCAATTAGATTTTCTCCTAATTCTGCAAAATCACTAACTACAATAGTTATTCCATTGTTGTAAAAGAAAAATTTACCTGGGTTACTTTGTAATGTTTCACGTAATCCTTTGTTAACTGTAGTCTTGAACTGCATCCATTGTCTGATGTTTGATTCAAATACGTAATCTCTATTCTTACTAACAAATTCAGTGAGCTCTCTCAATTTCAAAATCCCTAGTATTGTATTCTCATGTCTGAGCATTCGTTCTAGTTTGATAGATGATTTTTTTCCAGCTGCTGGTTTTTTAATTCTGTCCCATAATTTTTGAATTATTTTCTCCTCGTCTATGATCTCAACTAGTTCATCTTCATATTCCACTTTTTGATCTGTAACATAACAACATTTTATCTTGAGATTTTTTTCTTTAATTTTTGTAACAAGTTGAGCAAGCTCGGGTCTCATTTTTGTTACATCTTTAGCAAGTAATCTTTTTGCATCCTCTTTGAATTTGGCTATTGCTTCTAGTGAATGTGATGTACCATATTTTGATTGAAATAGTCTAATTGTGTTATCTGAAAAGTCTACTGGAAGATAAGCATCAATTCCAAGATCATTTGCACCATCCACAATTGCGTCTGCTGCATCATCCTCTGTAGCCTCAAAAACTCTTGTTAATATCCATTGGAGGAAATTATTCCCTTTTTCTACTTCACTTTTTGAATCTTCGGCATATTCATGAATACTTCCTCTAATATTCTCTGCAAACCCTTCTAAAGGTGGGCTGGAATTTTTTTGTACTAGTAATGTATGTGAACCAGGTATGTATTCAAGTAGCCCATTTCCGTTTTGAGACAATCTTTTTTTCTAATATGTTATATATTTAGAGAATTTGGTAATTATGTAATAACTCTGCTATGGATGTGATGTGATTTGCTAAAAAAAATAATTATTATTGTAATAGTTGTAGTAATTGTAATCTCTACTATATCTTTCTCTAATTTTTCAACTGAAGAGAACATTGAGGATGAAGATGTGATTGTTAAAAGTGATGTAGTAATGCCTACAAAAGTTTCTCGTCCTGGATGTGAAGACATCGATAGATGTTATGTTCCATCTTTAATTGTTGTTGAAAAAGGCAAACAGGTAACATGGGTTAATGAAGATTCAGCCTTTCATAGTGTAACTTCAGGCTCTTATGATTCCCCTACTGATATTTTTGATAGTGGATACCTAGATCCCTATGAATCATATTCTATCACATTTGATGAAACAGGAACTTTTGATTATTTTTGTACCCTTCATCCTTGGATGAAAGGACAAGTACTTGTTGAATAAAAGGTACCCGAGGGAGTCGAACCCCCTTGTATAGGCTTTGCAGGCCCACGCATAACCGTTCTGCCAGAGTACCGTTTTGAAAAACACAAAATGAATAATTAAACTCTTTAGATTAGAATTTGTTAAATGGCTTTGAGGCTAACTTCACATCTTCACCTTTTACAGTTTTTCTACCTGCATGAGATGCCATATCTACCGCACTTTTTGCAATGCCATAGGCAACATCTTCTATTATTCTTCTTAATTCATCTGCTGATTCATCACTAACTCTTTCGGCTCCGGCCTTCTTCAAAATTCTATACATTGCAGATAGTCCTAACTCTGATGATTTCATAGATTTTGTTTTAGTTTTTTCCGAAAAAAGATGATGAGTGAAAAAATATCACTAAGGAATCGATTTATACAGACTATTTTAAGAATTGATCAAAGCAATGACATGGTATTTTGATTCTCATATTCATTTATCTGATCCTGCTTATTCTTCTGATATGGAATATATCCTAAAAGGAATGGAATGTTTGAACATTAAGGCATGCTGCGTTTCAATGGATGTTAAAAATTCTTTACAGACTTTGAAACTAGCAGACAAAAATAATCTTGTTTTACCATTTATTGGAATTCATCCTGAATGTGCAAATAATGAACTTGAAAAAATGATTGATCTGATAGAAAATAACCATCATTGTATTTCTGGAATAGGTGAAATTGGATTAGATCCAACTTACGTGAGTAATGATGAAGATACTAAAAGACAAATCCATGTATTTGAAACATTATTATCATCTGCAGAAAAATTTGATAAACCTGTTTCTATTCATTCACGAAAAAGCCTTGATGATGTTTTTCAAATAATGACTTCATATGATACTAAACATGCTTTACTTCATTGGTTTGATGGAAGTAAAAAACAACTTCAGAAAGCCATGGATATGGGGTTTTTCGTATCGTATGGGCCTGTGATGATTTATGCAAATGATAAACAGACATTATTATCCAAAACTGATGAATCAAAAATTCTTGTTGAAACTGATGGCCCTGTGAGGTTTTCTCGATGTTTTGAAATGAAATCCGGACAAATCAGCTATATTCCAAGTGTGATCTTTTGTGCCTCAAAAATTATTGGAAAAACATTTGATGACATGACATTACTACTAGAAAAAAATACAAAGTCATTCCTTGGAATATAGGTATAAAATACCCTAATTATTTAATCGAGAAGTGGATAGGATAAAACGTCTCTCATATGAGGTTCTAGATGCACACAAGTCTAGTTTTGGTGAGGATTTTGTCGATAACAAAAAAGTCTTGGATCAAATTTCAATCATACGCTCAAAGGGATTAAAAAATGAAGTTGCAGGATATATTACAAAATTTATCAAAAAAGAAATTCGTGAAGAAAAAGCCAAACAGGCACGAATTGAATCTTCACGTTCAGAGGAACAAGAGACTTCTGTGGATATTATTGAAGAAACAACCACTTCTAAAGAGAATACAGCAGTTGTTGAAGAAACAACCACTTCTAAAGAGAATACAGCAGTTGTTGAAGAAACAACCACTTCTAAAGAGAATACAGCAGTTGTTGAAGAAACAACCACTCCTGAAGAGAAAACTGAATAGTAAATTAAATATTAATTTTGAAATTGTAAATTAGACAAGTATGATTACTGTAAAATTTATTGGTGGTGCAAAAAAATCTTTTCCCACAGAACAATTACATGTTGACAAATCTGATATTCCTATTAGAGAATTACTTGATCTGTTGTTAAAACTAAAACCTATTGATTCTCCTACTTTGGATACTGACAATGCTCTGATTGCAGTAAATGGAATTGATTCCTCTGCATTGGATGGAAAATCCACTATAATAAAAAACAATGATCTTGTAAGCATTATCCCTGTAATCCATGGTGGCTCTCCCAAAAAACTAATTTTTGAAATCTCTAAAAAACAAATTCAAATAATTGAAATCAAAGGTCAAAAAACAATTGATATAAAATTTATTGATTCCTTGAGAAAAAAATATCCAAAAATACAACTACAAGCAGTTTCAAGTAAATTTATTTTGAATATCTCTCACTTTAAAAAAATTTTATTTTTATCTTTAGAATCTCAAAAAAATAAAATACTGCTTTCAAATAAACTTGAAACTGATATTTTAATGCGTTTTGCATTAACTACACAAATCTCTGATGCGATAACAATTGCTGGAATAAAACCTAAAACCAATTTCATTCTAATTACTATTGGAAATAAAAAAATACTAAATTCATTATACAAAGATTTACTTCCAATTACTGAAAATCTATTTTCAAATGATCATGAATCTTTTCTTAAAAAGCATTTCAAGATTACAAAAACCCAACTAGATACAGTCTATTCAAAAAACCCTTTAGAAGATATTTTAGTAGAAAAGGCAGCAGTTTTACTCTGAAATACTGCGCTTAGTCTTCTCTGTGCTTAGTATGTCTGATTTTCTTAGTATTGAAATCCCAGTCTTGTTTCCTAATATCTCAATAAGAATTACTTTGTCTGGATATTCAAGTGACACTTTATTTTTTATTTTATTTGCTATTTTTGAAATAATTTCCTTACTAGATAAATCTGAATTTCTTTTCTCTATTGAAATTCTATAGGTTTCTTCTTCTAAAATTTGATTGGACAACTCTGTGACTGTTTTTTCTATTTCTTCAATTCTAGTTTCAATCATTTTCTGAATTGGTATTATTCTGAGACAATATCTGATGCTCCAAGGCTCATCAAGAAGCATCTCTTTGATTTTTTTTACTACTTGTATTGGTTCGAGTTTTGTTTCAACAGTTAAAATTCCAGACATTTTTGTAATTGAAATTTTTACATCCGAATCCCCGTATTCCTCCAAAATATCTCTTAGTTCTTCCTCCGTTTCAGGCTCTAGATGCCTGGCACAAGTAATGATTAGATTCATACTCCTAAAATTTCTCCTTTACTCAAAGAGCCTTCTCTAACAATTCTGATCGTCTCATTTTCAATTTCAATTATTGTAGATTCTGCTTTGCTTGTAATTGTTCCCCCGTCAACAAAAATATCGTAATCTTGTATACTTTTGAAACATTCTTTGGGATTTCTAAATGATGACTGTCCCGAAATGTTTGCACTAGTTCCTACTAAAAAATTACATTTTTTTAATAATTCTAATGTACACTTGTGATTGGGAACTCTGAGTGCAATTTTTTCATTTAAATTTAATGATTTTCTTAGATTCTCATCAGTTAACTTTAGAATTATTGTTAATTGCCCTGGCCAAAATCTCTCTACAATCTTTTTAGTAAATTCATCAAAAAGAGCTATCTTTTCTGCCATCTCTGTTGAATATACTAAAACTGGAAATGGAACTGAAAAATCCCTGGATTTAATATCATAAATTTTTTTCACTGAATCTTTATTGTATGGGTCACATCCTATTCCATATACTGTATCTGTTGGAAATACTGCAATTCCCCCATGTTTGATAATTTGAGATGCTTTTTTGATTCCTTCCAAGCCACAATTCACTTTCAATACATGCTCTATTCTTTTTTCTTTAATTATTATTTACTTTTGAATAATCTTTTAACAGTAACTGGCTTCTTTTCTAAAGTATGTCTGTTTCTTCTTCTGATTACGAAGACACAGATTTTGAAGATGACTTTGATGATGAATTTGATGATGAATTTGATGATTAGATGTTTAGTCCAAAATTGTCTGCAAAATTTGTAAATGTATAATATGCTTGAAGAAATTCTCTACCTGATGAACTAATTTTGTATTTGTTTGATCCTCTGGAATCAACTTGTTCTAAAAGCCCTTGTGATACTAGGGTCTTTAAAATTCTTGAAATTCTAGAATGAGAAATGTTTGCCTTTCTAATCAGATAAGTTACTGTTGCTCCATCCTCATCTTGAAGATCATCTCTGGTTGTAGCTAGAATGTCTCCGATAATTTTCATATGTGTTCTGCACTCTGCCATTTCTCCAACAAATTATCCTTGTAATTTCTATGAGAGGACGTTGATATTTTCCAATATACTAAAAAGATAAAAGAATTTGACAAATTTCTGATTTTCTAAATTGTGAGCCTGTATTGGCATTATTCTAAACCTTCATCGAATTTTATTTTAGTAAGTGGTACCTTGCTTACTGGAATGAATAATGCTATCAATCCGCCAATTTTGATTATCATTGATGTTGGATATAGAACTGATTCTGGGAATACAAATGAATACCATCCTAAAAATTCACCAAGTGCTAATAATGCTAATCCCAAAGAAACTGAAATTGCACCTTTGTTTTTATTTTCAAAGTATGATAACATTGTTTCAATGGCACCATATGCTAACAAAATGAACGACACTGATCTAAAAATATGCTCTATCTGAACAGATGAAACTAAGAATAACGGAAAAATTCCAACTGATCTAAAGTAACTGGATTTTGGAAAAAATGATTTTATGCTATGTGAAAACGCAATGAAAAAATATCCCATCGTTTGGATTACGATTCCCAAAGTTTGAATCCATCTTTCTATACTTCCTGATTTTATCACAAAGTCTTCCATCATGTATCCTAACCAAATCACAAAAAATCCGGAACTAATTGAGAAAAATGCAATTGTTAATCTAAATAATGTAGGACTGCCTGTATTCCTAAATCCAATAAGTGACATTATCCCTATGACAAGTCCTACCAAAAACCCAACCAAATTAAGTATATTTTCTAATAAAAACTCCAATGATGTTTAGAAATCCATTAAACTAATTATTTTAATCTGATCAATGATTTTACTATGTTGTTAATCCCATTCATCCAAAGAACCTGAAGATTGACCTTCTGTGTTACCTGCATAATCTCCCAGAATATCTGAATATTTAGTTTCATTATGTGCTACAAACTTTACATATTCACCATAACTCATATCTAAATCACAAGAACCACATTTTACAAACGAATAATCCATTGCTAATTCTGCATCTTCCTTGCATTTTGGGCATTTTATCTTCATGTAGACTTGAGTCTTTGATAATTATTATTGTTTTACATTTATGATTTTACTTCTTTTAGATGTTCCATATTTTTTGCTTGTACATTAATTGGATCTTAAGACCAAAAACGATTAGTTATTTGGTGACAGTTCCAACACTTGTTTAGTATACTTACATAATATTTAGGCAAAACGAAAGATTTGCATGAACAAATTATTAGTGTTAGTTAAATGTAAAAATAAAATAATAAGATCATGCAATGGTGCATTTGTTTATCGTTTACCAGACCATAAACTTCCTTAAAATTAATGTGTACATCCGTGCCCTAGGAGTCTTCATTGCATCATTGCATTTTTTAAATCTGAAAAATACAATAAACTTCCATTCAAAAAAAGATAAAAGGAGTTCATTATTGTTAATCTCTATGAGTCGTACTTGTACAAAATGTAAGAATTCTATTCCTGAAAACGAAGAACTTGATATGGTTGCGCAAAAATATCCTGTTTGTAACAAATGCTGGAATGAATGGAAAGAATATCGTGTAATGGTAATGAATGAAATGAGACTTGATATGTCTATGGCAGATCATAGGAAACTACTAAAAAAACATGAAAAGATATTTGCAGGTGTACTGTCTCCTGAAGGCGAAGTCATTGATTATACAAATGAAGATAATCGAACACCTGACAAACCTCCTGGTACCTAAAATTTCAAGTGTTTTTTTGCATTATCTGGTATAACTATTTGAATTTTTCTCTTCTGTTCTTCATCTAGATTATTGATGATTTTTTTAATTGTACTAGAAATAATTTCTTTCTCGTTTTCTTCTAATATCAAAAATATTTCTAAGATTCCATCTAAATTAAAAGCAATTAATTTCTGTGGTGACTGTGAGACTTCAGTTATATATGCTGAAAATAATCCTTCTCTTTGTTCCTCTGAAAGAGTCGTTAAAATTTTAAGCCATGTTTTGAAAAGCCTTGCAAAATTAGGAAATGGAATTGTGGGGCCTGCCTCTAATGCATTGTTTATCACTTCTTTTTTTTCGAGTTCTGACATTGAAAAAAATTCAACCATTCTTTTTTTTAAAATTGGGTTTCTTAGAAAATCTGGAAGACTAGCTAGATTAACTATGATATTTCCAGCAAAATTTGGCCCCGCCATTAATCTCAAGAAATTACTGTTGAATATAAAATCATGCAAAAACACTTTAGCTTAAATAAACGAAATAAGGTTTCAACAACATGACATCAACTGTAGTTGTTGGCGGGTTTTTTGGAGATGAAGGTAAAGGAAAAATTATTTCGTATTTGGCAATTAAAGATAATCCTAAAATCATAGTACGTGGTGGCGCTGGTCCAAATGCTGGACATACCATTAGAGATGGTGATAAAGTGTATAAAGTTAGAATGCTTCCGAGTGGATTTCTCAACAAAACTGCTAAAGTAATGATTGGTCCTGGAGTTGTAGTAAATCCTGATGTTCTGAAAAAAGAAATTCAGGATTTTGGTGCCTCTGGACGTTCCTTTATTGATAAGCACTGTGGAATTATTGAAGAAACCCATCTAGTTAGAGATTCTAAAGGTGAATTGAAAGAAAAAATTGGAAGTACTGGTTCTGGTACCGGTCCTGCCAATGCAGATCGAGCCATGAGAGTTTTGAAACTGGCAAAAGACGTTAATTCTTTATCTTCAGTTATTACTGATGTTCCACTTGAGGTAAACTCTGCAATCTCTGCTAACGAAAACGTACTGATTGAAGGAACTCAAGGTACTTTTCTTTCGTTATGGCATGGAACCTATCCATTTGTAACTTCAAAAGATGTAACTGCCTCTGGTATTTGCGCTGATGTAGGTATTGGACCTACCAAAGTAGATGATGTGATTGTTGTTTTCAAATCATATGTTACGCGTGTTGGGACTGGTCCTCTTGACAAAGAACTTTCACTTGAAGATGCTGAAAAAAAGGGATGGTCTGAATTTGGAACTGTCACAGGTCGTCAAAGACGTGCAGCTGATTTTGATTTTGATTTAGCTAGGCGTGCAGTCATGCTCAATGGTGCAACACAAATCTCTATCACAAAATTGGATGTTATATTTTCAGATTGTGCTGGAAAAACTTCATTTGACGAATTATCTGATGATGCAAAGTCATTCATAAAAAATATTGAAAATGAATTAAACACGCCTGTAACAATTATTGGAACTGGCCCTGGTGTTAATGATGTTATTGATAGAAGAAACTAGGCTCCAAAATTTTGGATAAGTTTAATTTGATAATCTGTTGCAAATCTATGTGGACAAATTATTAAATTCTTCTAATGATAAATTACCACGTTATATTCAGGTGAATTCAACTTTGGAATTCTCTAGACTCGTTTGTGCACTTGAGCGTGCACCACGTATATCCTTTTTACATGAACATGACGGACAAAAAATTTTGTCAGTACAAATGGATATTCTAAAAGAAAAACCAATTGTGTATTATACTCCTCTAGATCATAACGGCCATTATCTTTGTTATGGACTAAAAGGAGGCAAAGAAAAATCTGAAATTGTTGATTCCACTTCTGATACTAGCAAACTCTATTCTCCTATAGTCCGAATTAAATCTCTTCCAAAAACTCTACAACCTGGTAACGGAACTCTTGATAGATATCAATCAATTGAGTTAGAAGATATATCTAGTCTCGCAAAACTTACTTGGGGTTTTGATGAAATCCCTTTCCCTTTGTTCTTATTTCCACATAATGATAAATGGCTTATTGGAGTTTTCATGAATTTCAATGAAGAAGGAACATCTTACTTTTGTCATGTAGTTTTAGATAGTGATCCTGAAAAACCATTCTTAAAATTTTCAACAACTAATGGTTCCCATCCTGAATTTGTAGAGAATCCTTCTGAACATGGTTACTCATATACCAAAATAATAAAATTAAAAGAGACTCATCCATTAGTTGATTATGGCCACCTTCAAAACTAGACTTTCACAGATTTCAAAAACTAATGGAAGAGTTATTCTAGCGAATGATTATGATCATACTATAAAAAATTTGGAGACAAAAACTATACAAAATATCAAAAAATTACATCCTTTTCTATGTGGAATAAAATTAAATTTTCACTTACTTCTTCCTTTAAGTGGTAAAGAAATTCTCAAAATCAATAAAATCGCTCATAGATATGGTTTACAAACAATTGCCGATATCAAACTCAATGATATTGGTAATACCAATAGGGTGACAACAGAGCATCTGTGGAATTTAGGGTTTGATGCAGTAATTGCAAATCCAATCATGGGTCTTGATAGTCTGAAAAATTTGGTAAAATCTGCTCATAAAAATGAAAAAGGTGTTATCACTTTATGTCATATGAGTGCCCCTGAAGCTAGATTATCCTATGATCTCAAAGTAGACCTAGAAAAAAAACAGCAATTGTATCAATTATTTTTGGATTGGGCTCTTGCCTCCAAAGCTGATGGTATTGTAGTGGGAGCTACTTTCCCCAAAATCATTCAATACTGTTCTCAAAAAGCAGGAAAAAAACTCAGTATCTTTTCCCCTGGTGTTGGTACTCAAGGTGGAAATGCAAATGAAGTAATTTCATCTGGAACAAATTATCTTATTGTAGGTAGGACAATTCTAAATGCTAAAAATTCAGTTAATACGGCAAAAGAATTACATCTACAAAGTATTTCCAAGTAAAATTTGTGCCCTTGTTAATACTGTTTTTGCGTTATCAAATGTAGTTTTTTCCATTGATGTGTTATAATCTTTCCAAGTGAAATCTAGATGTTCGTGTGAAATTTTAATTTCTTTAGTTTTTGTTTCAGCCAAGAAAAATACAACTTTCTTATGAACTAATTCTCCTTTGTATTGAAAATTATATTCAATCCATTCTTCAAAATTTTCTAAAAACGTGATATCTGTAATCCCTGTCTCTTCTTTTGTTTCTCTAATTGCAGTTTGATGAGTCGATTCTCCTTTCTCCATTTTCCCTTTTATAAAATCCCAATGTCCAGATGGATAGTGTAAGAGTAAAAACAAAATCTTTGAATTTTCTTTTCTAAATAAGACAATTCCTGCAGAAGTCTCTTCGATCATTTTCCTAACCTTCTTTTTCTTTCTTGAAAAGTTCTGATTGCTCTCATCAAATCAATTTTTCTAAATTCTGGCCAAAAAATATCCATAAAGACTAATTCACTGTATACGCTTTGCCACATGAGGAAACCACTTAATCTTTTCTCTCCAGATGTACGTAAAATCATATCTGGTGATGATTGTGGTAAATGTGATGTGTAAAGATTTGATTCAATTTCTTTTTTGTCAATGTCATTAATATTTAGAGATCCATCTTTAATTTTTTCTCCTATTTTCTTTACCGCATCTACTAATTCATACTGTCCACCGTACGCTAATGCGATATTTAGAAAATGATTGTTATAATTTTTTGTAGCATCATCTAATTTCTTTAAAATATCTTTAATAGAATTTGGTAATAATTCAATTCTTCCAATAGCTTTAACTCTCATTTTATTTCTATGAATTCTAGGATCATTGTATAATTTCTCTAATCTCATACGAATCAATTCGTAGAGATATTCTAACTCGTCATCTTTTCTATCTAAATTCTCTGCTGACAGTGCGTATAATGTTATAATTTTAATATCAAATTCTTCACACCAATCAAGAAGATTTTCTACAGCATCTGCTCCTTTCCAATGCCCTTTTTTTGGCATTGTAAGATGTCGTTTGGCCCATCTTCTATTCCCATCTAAAATTAAAGCAACATGATTTGGAATGTCACCATTTTGGATTTCATTTTCTAATCTCTTACCATAAATCTTGTAAAGACCTGATATCTGAAAGATTACTTCTTTTATTTTACTAACTTCTTGTCACCTATCACGATAAATATTAACTGAAGATATCAGTGTTTTTTAAAAACTCATTTTTAGCATAAAACAAGCCTGAATTTAGTCTGAAATCATCTCTTGATCTTTTTGTTTTCTATATTTTTTAAACAGTATTGTGGCTGAAATCAATGTTGCAGCTAGCCCCCCCAACAGAGGAGGAATCAAAGTAAATGAACTTTCATCATAAATCATTATATTGCTAAATTGTACTATGGTGGGATAAAGTGCTGCTAAAACAATAATTCTCAAAATATCGCTTATTTGTCTTGGAATTCCACCAATCCAATTACTAAGTAATGTTCCCGCAAATATTGCACCCATACCAATCCATAAAATTGGTAATGCGCCTAGTACAAATTGACCGATAATTACCTTATTTGTAATTTTTACAATTAATTCAATATCTGATTCAATTAATTCTGAATCTACTGTACTGAACCCTGCTGGTACTGAGGAAAGAATTAGTAATATCCCTGCAACCATTGTAAACATTCTGATAAAACCCATAGGGGTTGGCTTTGACCAACTAGACCATGCTCTATCAATGTCAAATGCTCTAATTAAAAATGCTCCTCCCAAAATACTTACAAGAACTGCAAATATTTGTGAAGTAAGCTCAAATACTGTTGCAATTCCGCCAATCAACAAAAGAATTCCTGGAACTCCTAAAAAAAATTTTGAATATTTTGAATCATACGCAATCATTTTTAGGTATTTTCCAAAAACTGCATAAGAATATTCTACACTTCTACTTACTTTCATTACAACTCTTTGTACTGATACAACTGGTAGTACATTTTGAATTACTGGGATGACACTTTCATCATCTTCTCCATCAGAAACTATGACTGCACCATTCGCAGAAAATTGTTCCAAAACTTTTTTTGTTTCAACAAGAATTTTTTCATCAGCTTGAACTCCTCTATCCTTAACCCCTGCAACTGTTACTACCTCAACTTGATATCCTTTACTTATCAAATCTTCATATGTTTTAATTGCTGAAAAAATAGAATTTGAATCTGCATCTTCAGGATCTTCTAAAGCTAATCTCTGCGCTGCCTCTATACATGCATCTCTGCCTATTACTGGTGTAATAATTCCGGCCTTTTCTCCTACGTCATTATCTCTATCAATACAAATGACTAGTAATTTGTTAGATGTAGAGGCATTAACATCTTTTTCTACTTTGCCACTTTGTTGAGACATTCTAATTATTAATGTAAGATTGCTTTTTAATGATTTCCAACAACTATGATTAGTAAAATTCGGTATTGAGGCTAATTAGGTCTTAATTCATCAGAAATTTTGATAAATTCTAGAGATTCTTCTTTTAGTGAATCTATTTTTTGTATAACTTCTATTCTTTCTGTTTCTGTACTTTCTTTTTTAATTAAATTGGCTAAAACCTTGGTTTCAATGATATACGAGTTAAATTTTTTCATTGCATCCATATAGTTAATGTAACTATTTTGCCATTCTTCAGGAGGTTTTGATGTAACAAATTCACTTATTTGTGAAGTCACTTGTGATGATGTCACTTCTGTTATTGCAATATAATCATCAGGAGAGATTTCTCCAGTGCGAAGATTTTGGTATTCAATATCCATTGATTCTTGTAAAACTTCATGAATATTTTTTACTCCATTAAGATACTCACCATAATCTGATACCACGAATGTTGTTTCATTATCTTGGGGAATCATCCATAATAGAAAACTTGCACCTGTGATCGCAGCTAAAATTATTGCTGTTATTGCTATTCCTTTTTTTGATGCCATTGATGACTTGATAATTGACGAGTTTATAATTTATAATATTTTAAGGAATTATCACTTGTTAAATTAATTTTGGAATAAATCTGTTATTGTCTAACTACGGCTGCAATTTTTTAAAAGAAATTTATATTTATTGAAATTTTTATGAATTATTGATTTTTGATGCCTAAAAAAATTTACGTACATCCAGTCTATAGTTAAATAATTTTCACAGCCTCTTCCTAAATACCACTAAGTTTGACAAATTTTAGAATGGTTGAAGCATATTGCGTAAAATGCAGAGCTAAAAGGGATATTAAAGATCCTCAAGAAACTAAACTAAAGAACGGACGTCCTGCCGTAAAAGGCATCTGTCCTAAATGTGGAACTAATGTTTTCCGAATAGGAAAGATGGAATAACTTACAACAAAAATCCACACGATTCCTCTTTTTCAAAACCAATATAGGGTATAGTCTATACTAATTTTCAGTGACCAAAACAGAATATGAAAGTCTACTCAAACGTATCCAAGATAAATTAGGTGACGTTGATAATGACACTTCAACTAGATTTGAGCTTCCTATTGTAGATGTAATGTGGGAAGGTCAAAAGACTTTCTTGCGTAATTTTTCAGAATTTCCCAAGGTTCTTCGTAGAGATCCAGAAAAAGTTCTCCAATATCTCTCAAAAGAGTTTGCTGTTCCTGCAGAAAGACTTGGAGATAAGGCAATGTTTATTGGAAGACGAGCTCCTGATGATTTTACAAGATTGTTTCAAATTTATGTGAAAGATTATCTTGAATGCCCTACATGTAAGAGCCCTGACACAAAAATCCTTAAAGAAAATCGCATATCATTTTTAATCTGTGAAGCATGTGGTGCAAAATCTACTTTGAAAGGTAAATATGCATAATGCAATTTTCAGTACGAGTAACAGACTATCAAAAAAATACGATGCTCAATATCTGTGATGCTGAGCTACTGGGAAAAAAAATAATTCAAGATGAGTTAAACATGAATATCAGTGAAAGCTATTATGGTGAAAAATTAATTGAAAAAGAAGAAGCAACAACATTGTTAAAAAAATCCTCAATTATTAACATGGTTGGAAAAGAAACTGTTTCTCTATCCATAGAATTAGGCGTTGGTTCTGAGAATGGAGTTAAATTAATTTCTGGCATTCCTTTTCTAATTGTCTTTAAAATGTAAAATGTTGTTTAATCTTACTTACTTTGCATGTTCTTTTTTATTCCAAAAGAAATTTATTTTATATAATCGGAGCAAAACTTTTCTATGACTGATATACTTAGTAAGAAACTAGAATCTAAAATTGACAATAAACTAATTTCAAAATCTAAACGAAAACATTTGGAAGATGGATTCAAAAAAGGAAAAGTTGTCAATGAAGTTTTGGACAAACCTACTGTCATGACTCTTTACAAAATGATCACTGATCATATCATTGCATATGTTAACGGATCTGTAAGTGCCGGAAAGGAGTCTGTTCTTTTTTGGGGTGTTGATGACAATAATGTGAATGTTGCCTTGAAAATTTATTTGGTAAGTACTTCAAATTTTAAAAAACGTGAACCATATATTCTTGGAGATCCAAGATTTTCAAATCTAAAAAAAGGTACAAAAAACCTAGTATACCTATGGGCAAAAAAAGAATTTCGTAATTTATCTCAATGCCATGATGCTGGAATTCCTGTGCCTAATCCCAGATATATCACAAATAATGTACTTGCTATGGATTTTGTAGGTGAAAATGGAACTCCTTGCAAAACTTTGTTAGATTCACAAATAACTAAGAATGACTATGATCAAGCAATTTCAATTATCCAAGATCTATATCATAAGGCAAAACTGGTCCACGGTGATTATTCCGAATATAATATTTTCAAAACTGACAACGGATTGGTGGTTTTTGATTTAGGATCTGCTGTTGATCTTAGACATCCTAACGCTCAAGAATTCCTTAAAAGAGATATTAATAACATTACAAGATTCTTCAATAAAAGAGGAATCCCTGTTGAAGATCCAAATACTATATTTGAGGACATTGTAAAATGAGTTTTGAAAAATTAATTCGTATTCCCAATGACCGAATTGCTGTTTTGATTGGAAAATCAGGAAATGTAAAATCAAAAATTGAGAATTTATGTTATATCTCTTTGGATATTGATGGTGATACTGGAGAAGTTCTTATTAAATCCAAAGGAGATGTTGAAAAAATTCAACCCTTCAAAGCAATGGAGATTGTCACTGCAATTGGTAGAGGATTTTCACCTGAAAATGCTCTGACTTTGTTAAAGGGTGAAAATGCATTACACATAATAGATCTTAGGGAATTTGCTGGAAAGTCTAATGCAAATGTTGAAAGGATAAAAGGGAGAATTATCGGAGAAGGCGGTAGAGCTAGACGAAACATGGAAAATCTTAGTGGAACTCATATCTCAGTTTATGGAAAAACTGTTTCAATTATTGGAGATGCAAGTAAATTACGATTAGCTGTTGATGCGATATCATCCATCTCAAACGGAAGTATGCATGGTGCGGTTTATACTAAATTGGAAGCTGCAAATCGAAAAGAAAAACAAGAAAAAATGAAATTGTGGGAAGATCAAGATGTCTTCTATTAAGGAAAAATTTAATCAAATATCTCCAAGTGAATTTTTTTACAGTAATCGTGATTTAGCTGGATTTAGTAACCCTACGCGTTCGCTTTACACAGCTGTTAGAGAATTCGTCGAAAACTCATTAGATGCATGTGATCAAAAAGGAATCTTACCTGATGTTCATCTAACAATCAAGGCAGTTGACCCTGAAAAATCTGATCCAAAACCATATATTTTAACTGTAAAGGATAACGGCCCTGGGATAGACGCCGAACATATTCCGCTTGCCTTTGGAACTGTATTATATGGTTCAAAATTTGGACTCAAAC
>Ga0224508_10000208_pt1 | contig 61166 bp, 56 predicted proteins | sample SF_Jan12_sed_USG_4_FD_170157 | JGI IMG/M metagenome (GOLD analysis project Ga0224508, IMG submission 170157) | Sediment microbial communities from San Francisco Bay, California, United States - SF_Jan12_sed_USGS_21 | ecosystem: Environmental > Aquatic > Marine > Sediment | place: USA... | reverse complement strand
TCTCAAGCGCCGCCCTTTGATCGACGTCAAATCGTGTCGCCGCTTTCGGTCACGAATACGCATAGCGCGCAATCACCGAACGTCCGGATTGGCCCACATTGTTGCCGTTCGAACGGAGCGCAGCATCGAGCAGAAAGGGCTCACACCGGGCATTCGCTGCAAGAGCGAGGTTTCTCGGGGGCTGCGACGTCCGCTGTGCGGAGATACTGTTGAAAAAGTCTTTTTCCGGTGAAAGTCGGGAAAATTCCGGGCCGTAGAGGGCCGACACAATTTTTCGGCCAGGGGGTAGCTGTGCTTTCGCTCTTGCGATGTGGAGTCCGCTGGCAGCGCCTGACAGCCAATCCAGCGCCGGTTCACAGATGATTGCTCCATTCGCGGAAAAATCGGGCACAGCCAAATTTCGACTTTTTCAACAGTATCCGGATAAACCTGCCGTTCGGTCAAAATTTCGGAGGTCCGGTTTGAGCCCGATTGTTGACCTTGGGGCTATGTCGGCCTCGTGCCAAAGACGGACGATGGCGCCGCAAGCAAGCGACATCGGCTTGGTGCCGTTATTACCTCTTTCGCCGGAACCTATAGATTGCGATCAACACTCCGAGTGCGACGCCACCTATAAGCCCCACCAAAGTGAGCGGCGCTTCGACCGGGAACAATGAAGGGTAAGCGAGCGCCGAGATCGCTAGCGTGGACATGCCGAGAGGCTACTGGTGGCAGAAAGCGCTTCAATGACCCGAATCAAGAATGGCCGTTTGCGCCGTCATCCTTGCTCCTTGCAGCCGCCTCTTCGCATTCGCTTCTCTTCGAAAATGTGAGCCGCTTTAGGTCTGAGATCGACGCTGAGCGGTCACTAATGTCCGGCGGGCATTCGCGAACCGGCATTCAAGTTATGAAGAATTGTAATAGAATCGCATTACTGACAAACAACTTTAAGTTGTAATATATACTATACCATACTGACTTTAAATGGCCTTAAATAAAAAATAGCTAAAGCAAGATTATTACATTTAATTTTACATAAGTTTCTCACCGCTTTTATATTGGGCATCGCATTAATGTGCGTGGCAAGTGGAACGCGGTGGGGCGTGGGAATAATGCGTGATGCTGGATTAGGCGAAAAATCGGACCTTGCGAGGACCGGACCGTGCGGAAAACAGCTAGGCAGCGGCCTTTGCCGGCCCACGCCGACGCCGCTTCTTTTGCAGACTGGGGTCCAAAATCCATGCTGACGCCTGCAATCACCGGCTTTGGCACGGGTTTCTCGCTCATTCTTGTGATCGGTGCGCAGAACGTCTTCGTGCTCCGTCAGGGATTGATGAACCTTCATGTCTTCTGGGTATGTCTTATCTGCGCGTTGTCGGACGCTATACTAATCGGGCTCGGAGTTGCTGGAGCGGGATCGATTGGTAGCGCACACCCTTCAGCTCTGATAGCGCTCACTTGGGCGGGCGCCGCGTTCTTAATCGCCTATGGGGCGCTCAATATGCGCCGCGCTATCGGGCCTCGTGCCCTCCATGTAGCAGGTAACGGGTCCGGTTCGTTGCGAGGCGCGATTGTCACTTGTTTTGCGCTGACCTGGCTGAATCCCCACGTCTATATTGATACAGTTGGGGTTATCGGTGCCGTATCTACGGGCTTCTCTGTGCCCGATGATAGGTTCGCCTACGGAGTTGGCGCAATCTTCGCAAGCTTTGTCTTCTTTTTCAGCCTTGGCTACGCTGCGCGAAGATTTGCACTAGTATTTGCGCAACCTCGCGCCTGGGCGTTCCTGGATATTGGAACGGCAATCGTGATGTGGGTCATCGCGACAATGCTGATTCTGAATTCCGTGGCCCACTGAACAAGTCGGAGCCGACACCGCAGATGAGTGCGTTTGAGCCCTAGAAGCCCTCGTCACGTGTTTCCCAAAGAAATGCTGCGCAAAGGCTAAGCCCGTTTTGGGTCAATTTCGGGCGTAGAGCTAACACTGAATGCGGATCTCGAATGCGGTGGAAGGCCGACGTTGGGCCTCGTGCCCGCTCTGACCTTCGGCAATGCGGTGGTAATCAGACCTTCATCAGCCGCTCGGCAAACTCACGCAATGTGCCAGAAGACGACCTAGCCATAGGCCGCACCCTGCACCGAACCAGTTAATGCCTTTGGATCAGGACCGGATCACGACATCGCCCGAAACGATTCCGAGGCCCGTGCCGGTCGCGAATGTATGGCCGCCAATCATCAGCTCGAGGCAATGCAAGGTCAGGCTGAACTGATAGTCGCCCGGCGCGCCGCCGCCCTCGATTTCGATCTGTGCGGGATCCCGTAATTCCCCTACGCGTGCCCGCCAACTTCAAACGATCAGGATGGGCCACCCACAGCGGCTTCTCACCGCGCCGTTCTATAATCGGAGCACGTCCATAATTATCGTGGTTGCGCCAAAGAGAGGAACCATCACTGAGAAAAGTACATAGGTCATCTGACCGTGAACCGCCCAATACACGACCCCGATAAATCCCCCAAACGTCCACATGGCCAAAACGGTATTGCCAAGAAGATCGCCAATCATATCAAGCTGTTTTTGCATCTTACACCCTCAAACTGGTCGCGGAACGCAGTGAACGCCAGACCCGGAAACCATCATCCTAATGGACCAGAGACCAGTCATGAACTAACGATCACGGTGGACCGATCAGATTGGGCCACTCACAGTCAGAGAAGCGAATCTCTAGGTGGACGAGCCCCAAGAAATAGGAGACGCCTGCGCCGCAGGCGTCTCTCAGTCTTTCTGTCTCGCATCGGCGATTACGGGTTCTGGTTTTCCAGAGTGCCGATGTTCACGCCCGCGCCGGCAGATTCCAGCGTCGAGTTGACGCTCGAGACCAGCGTGGACACGCCGTTGTTGAAGATCGCGTAAACGACCATGATACCGAGCAGCAGGATGCCAGCCGTCAGAGCGACCCAGTCGATGGTCACAGCGCCGGCATCATCGGCGAGAAATTTGGTGAAGTTGGTCATAGAACCCTCCAGACGTTCAAGTCAGATTACTGGTGCAACCCAGTCTTCCAGTTGATATCCGCATCGAACCCCTTTGATGCGGCCATGGCACACCTACTCTATCAAGAGACGCGCCTTGTGTCGATTTCAATACCATCAAATCGAGCTGGAGACAAAGGGTGATTTGATAAATTCCCCCACGAGTCGTGACATTTACCGTAAATTGTGAATATTCAAGTCTAATCCGTGGCCGACCTAGGGTCTCATGTGGGGGGAGTGTGACGGAATGTGGCTCAACTATGGCAAAAAGACCATATGGGCCTCGTTTGCCTTGATTCTTGGCTTCTTCCTGCTGCCCGGCGCGGCTGATTCGCCTGCATATGCGGGCCTGCTGAAAAACAGCGTGCGCGTGGGCGACCGCTCGGCAATGACCATTCTCAAGCGCCCGCGGCCAGGACAGCGACAGCGGATCCGCGCTGCGGCGCCCAGGGGCACCGCTACAACGCCGCCACCGCAGCGCGCCGAACTCGGCTGGTTCTGGGACGATCACTCGGTCTCCGCGGCCGCGGCCTCCCCTGAGCGGTGGAGCGGCGCGCTCGCCAGCCTGCGTCGGCGCCGCGCCGGCGGCGAGGCGCTCTATTCAGCCGAGCGTCTGCAACGGATCGCCGAGCAGTATGGGCCGCAAATCGCTGCGGCCGCGCGAACCCATCGCGTCTCCGAGCTGCTGGTTGTCGCCGTGATCGCCGTGGAATCCGCCGGCCGGCAGAAGGCGGTCAGCCCGAAGGGCGCCCGCGGTTTGATGCAACTGATCCCTGCCACCGCGCGGCGTTTCGGGGTCGGCAACAGCTTCGACCCGGCCCAGAACATCGGGGGCGGGGCCGCCTATCTCGACTGGCTGCTCAACCGCTATCGCGGCGATCCGATCCTTGCACTTGCGGGCTACAACGCGGGCGAGGGCGCGGTCGACAAGCACAAGGGTGTGCCGCCCTATAGCGAAACGCGGGACTACGTGGTCAGGGTCTTCGATGCGCTGGCCGCCGCCGAGGCCCTATGCAAATCCAAGGCCGTCACGCCGCGCCACCGCTGCGGCTGGCCGTCGTCGCCCGCAAGCTAAGTCAGCCGCCGAGCTCCTGCAAATCACGGAACAGCTCCAGCGCCTCCGGGTTCGCCAGCGCGTCCTTGTTTTTCACCGGCCGGCCGTGAACCACATCGCGCACCGCCAGCTCGACGATCTTGCCGGATTTGGTGCGCGGTATGTCGGCGACCGCAATCACCTTGGCGGGCACATGGCGCGGCGAGGCGCCTGCACGTATCTGGGTCTTGACCCGGCTAACCAGATCATTGTCCAGGGCCGCATCCTCCGCCAAGCGCAGGAACAGGACCACGCGCACATCGCCGTCCCAGTCCTGGCCGATGACCAGGGCCTCCTCGACCTCCGGTAGCTGTTCGACCTGGCGGTAGATCTCGGCGGTTCCGATCCTGACCCCACCCGGATTCAGCGTCGCGTCCGAGCGGCCGTAGATGATCATGCCGTCATGAGCTGTCAGCTCGGCGAAGTCGCCCTGGCACCAGACGCCCGGGAAACGCTCGAAATATGCAGCCCGATAGCGAACGCCGTCCGGGTCGTCCCAGAAACCGACCGGCATCGAGGGGAAGGGTTTCAGGCAGGCAAGCTCGCCCTTCTCGCCCCGTACCGGCTTGCCTTCGTCGTCCAGCACCTCGACCGCCATCCCTAGGAGCCGGGCCTGGATCTCGCCGCGCCAAACCGGGCCGACCGGGTTGCCGCCCACGAAACACGCGATGATGTCGGTGCCGCCGGAAATCGAGGAGAGGCAGACGTCCTCTTTGATGCGGTCGTAGACGTAGTCAAAGCTCTCGGCCACCAGGGGCGAACCGGTCGAGGTGATCAGCCGCAAGCCCGAGAGATCATGACCCTCGTTCGCATCAACGCCCGCATTCTTAAGCGCATCGATGAATTTCGCCGAGGTGCCGAAAAGCGTCACCCGCTCCGCATCCGCCAGGTCGAAGAGAATGTCGGGCTTCGGCGCGAAGGGCGAGCCGTCGAAGAGGACCAGCGACGCCTCCGCCGCCAGTCCCGAGACCAGCCAGTTCCACATCATCCAGCCGCAAGTGGTGAAGTAGAAGACACGGTCCCCGGGCTTCACGTCGCAATGGAGGATGTGTTCCTTGAGATGCGTGATCAGCGTTCCGCCCGCCCCGTGGACGATGCATTTCGGCTTACCGGTCGTTCCGCTGGAATACATGATGTAGAGCGGGCTGTTGAACGGAACCTGGGTATAGGCGATGTCGCCCGCCACCTTGTCCGCGACCGCATCGGCAAGCGTCACCGCGCCCCGCACCGCGGAGACGTCCGGCGTTTCGGAAAGGTAGGGGAAGACGATGATCCGCCGCAGACTCGGCAATCGGTCAGAGAACTCGGCGACGCGGCCCAGCGAGTCGATGCGCTTGCCGTTGTAGTAGTAGCCGTCCGGGCAGAAGAGCACCATTGGCTCGATCTGGCCAAATCGGTCGAGCACCCCCTGGACACCGAAATCCGGCGAGCACGAAGACCAGACAGCCCCAAGCGAGGCGGTCGCCAGCATCGCCGCCACCGCCTCGGGCATGTTCGGCATGAAGCCCGCAACGCGGTCGCCTTGGCCGACGCCGAGATCGGCAAGCACCTGTTGCAGCCGGCTGACTAGGGCGCGGAGCTCGTCGAAGCTGAGGCGGCGCTTCACCTGGTCCTCGCCCCAAAACGCGATGGCCGTCTCAGGCCCCTCGCCGCGCAACAGGTTCTCGGCAAAGTTCAGCCGGGCATCGGGAAAAAACTGCGCGCCCGGCATCTTGTCCGGGTCCGCCAGCACCCGGTCACCGCGGGTCTCGGCGATCACGCCACAGAAATCCCAGACGCTTTGCCAGAACTTCTCAGGCTCGGCATTCGACCAGTCATAAGCCGCCGAATAGTCCGGCAGCGTGACGCCCCAATCCGCCTCTACCCTCTCCAGAAATCGGGTCAAGTTGGCATTGGCAATGCGGTCGGCGGAAGGCTGCCAAAGCGGCTGGTCCATGGCCAGGTGTCCTTCGGGGCTGAGGCGGTCGGCGAAATTTGGCCTATCCGATCCGGTCGAGCAAGGCCGCGATCCGGGTGTTGATCTGGTCGGGCGCCTCGACGGTCGCCAGATGCCCGCAACCGGGCACTTCGGTCAGGACCGCCCGAGGCAGCGCCTTGGCCAGCGGCCCGTGCAGCAACGGTGGGCACACCTTGTCCTCAGCCCCAACGATCACCTCGACCGCGCCGCCGAAACCTTCAATCAGCGGCACAATCTCGCGCCGGGTATCGAGGGCGCGAGCCTGAGCGCGGGCCACTGGGATGGGCGTTTCGGCCATCATCTTTCTGGTGAGCGGCCCAAGCCGCTCGGCGGCGGTGGGGCTGTGGAGGTAGAACCGGCCGACGAAGGTGTCCACGTAGACCTCGAACCCGTCTTCCGCTGTCCCGGCCAGCAGACCCTCGCGCCAGGCGATCTCCTTCGCACGCGCAGGCGTCGGGTCGGTATCCATCAGAGCCGCTCCCGCGACCCGCTCGGGCGCCCGCGCCAGAACCTCCATCGCGACCATGCCGCCCATCGAGAGGCCAGCCAGCACGAACCGCTCGGGCGCGGCCGCGATCAGGCGATCGGCCATGGCGCCGATCGTGTCGTCGCTGACCGTGTCCGCGAGGATCATCTCACGCCCGGCGCCGAACACCGTGAGCTGCGCCGCATAAAGCCAAGAGCCGCAGAGATGGCCCGGGATCCAAACGATGGGAAGCATCAGCCCGGCGGAACCTCGTCAATCGCCTGGTAGACCGGCAGGCCACGCCGGCGGAACCGGGCCACCTCCTCGTCCGCCCCATCGGACGGACCACCGATCCGCAGCACCGCGTCGCAGCGTTCGGCCAGCGCCAGTGAAACCGACATCATGATCCGCTCGTATCGGCCGGGCCCCGCCGCCTCGATGATCGGCAGCGCCAAGTTGACCCCGATGATCGGCAGATGCCCACGCTCGAAGACGGCAACGGCCACTTCATTGAGTGCCCGGAGGTTCGCCGCCTTTGCCTCGGAGTCCGCCGCCCCGGCGCTATAAGGCCCAGCGACCATGACCCAGAGCCCGCTCAAAGCAACCGGCCCCAAAGATCGTATTTCCCCGCCTCATCCACCTCGACGGTGACGACCTGGCCGGGCGCCAATCCCTCGAAGCCCTGGTCGATATAGAGATTGCCGTCAATCTCGGGCGCGTCGCCCTCGGTGCGGCAGGTGGCGCCCTCGGCATCCACCTGGTCGACGATGACGTCGAGGCGCTGGCCTACCTTGGCCGCCAGCTTGGCCGCCGAGATGCGCTGGGCGGTGGCCATGAAGCGCTCCCACCGGTCCTGCTTGACCTCGTCACGCACATGTCCCGGCAGCTCGTTCGCGGCTGCCCCGGCCACGTCCTCGTACTGGAAGCAGCCGACCCGGTCGAGTTGCGCCTCCTCCAACCACTCCAGCAGGTAGTCGAAATCCGCTTGCGTTTCGCCGGGAAAGCCGACGATGAAAGTGGATCGCAGGGTAATCTGGGGACAGATCGCCCGCCACGCTCGGATACGCTCCAGCACTTTGGCATCGTTGGCCGGCCGCCGCATGGCCCGCAGCACGTTGGGCGCCGCATGCTGGAAGGGGATGTCCAGATAGGGCAGCACCAGCCCCTCCGCCATCAATGGCACCAACTCGTCCACGTGCGGATAAGGATAGATGTAGTGGAGACGCACCCAAGCGCCGAGCGTCCCCAACCCCCGCGCCAGATCGGTGATATGCGCCCGCCAGTCCGCGTCGCGCCAGGGGCTGACCCCGTGACGGATATCGACGCCATAGGCCGAGGTGTCCTGGCTGATCACCAGCAACTCCTTGACGCCCGCGTTGACCAGCCGCTCGGCCTCGCGCAGGACCGCACCGGCGGGCCGCGAGACCAGGCGCCCACGCATCTGCGGGATAATGCAGAAGCGGCACGCGTGGTTACAGCCCTCCGAGATCTTCAGGTAGGCATAGTGGCGGGGTGTCAGCCGTACTCCCTCGCCGTCCTTTGGAGGCGGGATCAGGTCGATCTTTGGATCTGGCGCGGGCGGCACCGCGTCGTGGACCGCGTCCATCACCTGCTCGTATTGATGGGGGCCGGTTACGGCGAGCACGCTCGGGTGAGCGCCGCGGATGTAAGCTTCCTCGGCCCCCAGGCAGCCGGTGACGATCACCCGGCCATTCTCGGCCAGGGCCTCGCCGATCGCCTCCAGGCTCTCTGCCTTGGCCGAGTCCAGGAACCCACAGGTGTTCACAACCACCGCGTCGGCTCCCGAATAGTCCGGCGAGATCGCGTAGCCCTCGGCCCGCAGCCGGGTCAGGATACGCTCGCTATCGACCAGCGCCTTGGGGCAGCCCAACGACACCATCCCGATCCGCGGCTGACCGGGCCGCGCTGGAGCGTCGTCAGGCCGCCAAGCTGGTGCCAGATCGGGGCGCAATTCTGGAGGGTTCGTCGCCATGACGCGCGCTTTAGCGCATACGCCGGTCGGCGGCCAGAGCCGCGCGCGGCGGCTCTGTTCGTGCGGCCCGTCCGGCGTGGCATCAACCTGGCTGGTTGATGTCCTCGGCAATGCCCGGATCGACATCCTGGAACGTCGTCTCCAGGGTATCGCTGACGGTCGAGGTCAGCGAGCTGACCCCGCCATTGAACAGCCCATAGACGACCATGATGCCCAGAAGAAGAATGCCAGATGTCAAAGCGACCCAGTCGATCGTAACTGTGCCGGCGTCGTCAGTCAGGAATGCATGAATTATTTTCATGTCGGTCTCTCGGGTCAATGCCGGCATTCTGCGCCGGCGTTTTGTTTCACTCCCCCTTCGGCGCACTTTTCGTCCGGCGCCGTCTCAGTTGCAAATTGTGACTGAAGGAGGGCGGCAGATCAACGAGTTCCGCCATTTTTTATTTTGAAAACAATAGGTTGTTAAATCAGTTTAAAAATACAATCGGTGGTTTACCGATACCTTCAAAACCTGGACAGGGCCGCGGGGGGCGAAACCCCGCGGCCCATGTCCGGCGCTTGGTGCCTGCTCAGAGGTTCAGCTGATAGCTGACGGGCACGAAGCGGAAGCCCTCGCCCAGCGGCTCGAGATAGCCGACCGCAGGCGGCGGCATGTGATAGCCAACGAACGGAATCCGGTCGGCGGCGATCATCCCAAGCGTCTTCTTGCGGGCCGCGACCGCGCCCTCCTTGTCCATGTCGAAGCGCACATGCCAGTCCGGGCGCTGCAGCGACACTACGTAGTGGTTGCAGACATCGCCCAGCACCAGGAGCCGCCGGCCCTGGCTCTCCAAATGATAGGAGGTGTGCCCCGGCGTGTGGCCCCACGAGTCCACCGCCTCGATGCCGCTGACCACCGCGTCGCCGCCCTTGATGAAGCGGGTCTTCGGGGCGTGGGGAACCACGTTCGAGTGCACCAGCTCGGCGCGCCCTTTCATCGACTCGTTCGACAGCAGCGACTCGTCGGACCAGTAGTCATACTCGGCATCGGCGATCACATAGGTGGCATTGGGGAAAGCGGGGCTGCCATCCTCCATCAGCCCGCCGATATGGTCGCCGTGGAAATGGGTCAGCGCCACGATGTCGACCTGCTCCGGCGTCAGCCCGGCATCGGCGAGCAGCTCGCGCAGCCGCCCGGCATTGGGCCGCCGCCTCGCGCCGTTGCCGCTGTCGAACAGGATCACCTCGGTCCCGGTGTTGACCACGGTCACTGTGAACGGGATCTCCATCCGGTCCGGCGGCAGGAAGTTCGCCACCGCCAGCGCCGCGACCTCTTCCTGGGTTGTATTCTGCCCGAAGATCGGATGCGGTCCATCGAGCTGGATCGCTCCATCGAGGATCGACGTGACCTCGAAATCGCCCAGCCCGAAGCGGTAGACGCTGGGACGGCTCAGCCCCTGTTTCGGCGCCACCGCCGTCGCCTCGCGGGGCAGACCGGCGGCGAGGGCGGCGCCGGCCACGACGCCACCGCTCAACAGAGCGCGCCGGTCGAGAACGGATTTTTCGCTGGATGCTGTCATCGGAATGGCCTCCCTGATCCTGATTCCGTTCCCTCAAGAATGGACCAATCTCGGGCAGTTTCCACGCAAGATCGCGTGTACGGCGATGGTCCTGGCCTCAGAACCGGCGATGACATCCAAGCCTATCTCATGCGCGCCTCCGGCTCTTTCTTGAAAACGCGGCTGACGCCGTGCTGGGTCTTGTCCCAATAATAGGGCAACAGCACGATCTCGATCACCGCCTTCCAGGCCGCAATGGCCCCTAGGGTCCAGTAGATCGGCAGGGTTGGCACCCAGACCAGCAGGCACAGGCTGCGCCGGCGGATCATCGCCAGCGCCGCGCAGCCCAGCATCACTACTTGGCCGAGCGCCAGCGAGACGATCAGCGGCCAGAACGCCCAGCCTGGCATGGCGGATTGCCAAAGTGTCTGACCGGTCAGGAATCCAGTGACAACCGCGACCCAGAAGACCGGCATCGCCAGATAGGTCGCGGCGGCGCCCAGAAACAGGATGTTGAGCCCCAGGAAGCCACGCAGACCCAGTTCGCACCACAAGCGCACGGGCGCGCGCATATGGCTGAGCCAGGTCAGCAGATAACCTTTCAGCCAGCGCGAGCGCTGCCGGATCCAGGGGGCCAATTGGCAGTTCGCCTCCTCGCCCGTGGTGCTTTTCAGCACCGCGCAGCGCATGCCGCGGCGCGCGAGCCGCATTCCCAGATCCGCGTCCTCGGTCACGTTGTGTGCATCCCAGGCGCCCAACCGCTCGAGCGCGCGGCGCCGGAAATAGACCGAGGTGCCGCCCAAGGGAATTGGCAGGCCCAGCCGCTGGAACCCGCCCAGCAAAACCTCGAACCAAATGGCGTATTCGATCTGGAAGCACCGGGTAATCCAGTTTTCCGTCGCGTTGTAGTAGGAGAGCTGGCATTGCACGCAGGCCACGTCGGCAGGTGCATCGCCCAGGTATCCCGCGACCTGGCGCAACTGGCCGGGATCGGGCCGGTCCTCGGCATCCAGGATCCCGATGATCTCACCCCGCGCGAAATCGAGCGCATAGTTGAGCGCCCTCGGCTTCGTCTGCGGCATTCCAGCAGGCACGACCAAGGCCTGGACCCAGCCAGGCGGCCGAATCCGGGCGACAGCGGCTCGGGTGTCGGCATCGCCTTCCTCGAGCAGCAATTTCACGTCCAGGCTCTCGGCCGGATAGTCGAGCTCGGCCAGCGCCGAGATCACCTCCGGCACCATCCGAGCCTCGCGGAAGAGCGGCACGAGGATTGTCACGATCGGCAAGGCACCGACCGCCTCGGACAGGGCCTGGTGCCGCGCCGGAGGACGACCGGCGATCAGCGCGGCGAGACGCAGAATCGTGGTTGCCAGGTTCAGCACCAACAGCATGCCACAGGCCACCGCGATGCCGGGCAACCCGCCCCAAAACAGCATCGTTATTAGGCCCAGAAGCACCGCGACCGAGACCAGCCTCGCCCGACCGAGCGCGCGCACGCTTTCGCCCAGCGGCGTCCGCTCGGCGGCGCGCCGCGCGAGTGCTGGTCCCAGCGCCTGGCCGATCGCCTGATCGAATTGCCGCGTCGGCACAACGGCGACCGCCGAGCCGACCGCGTCGATCGAAGCCAGCGAGGTCAGCGCGGCTTCCGGCCGATCGGTCACGAAGCTGACCAGGCTGCCGGCGCGGCGCCAGGGCAGGATGCGGTGCCGTAGATAGAGTTCCAGCAGATCGGGCTCGATCAGGCCTCCATCCGGTGGGTCGCGCTCCAGATCCGCCTGCGCGATGCCCCACTGCGCGGCTAGCGCCGAGGCGACGGCATGGCCGTCGAGTAGCCCACGCGCCAACAGCACCTCGCCCAGGCGTTGCTGCGACGTCCTTTGGCGGGCCAGTGCAAGGTCCAGCCGTGATTGGTCGATCAGCGATTGCGACAACAGGATCTCACCCAGGCGGCGATGGTCACCGCGATCGATCCCGGCGCCTTGATCCAGCATTTCCAGCGGCGGGGTCATCGCCTGGCCCCGATCCGCAACATACAGAGTCCCGCCCCCTCGAATCTCACGAACGCGAGACCCACTCCCCCCTTGCCGCAGTGATCGCCGGCGGCGAATGACAAGCAACGCAAGACAGCCTCCCATGTGAATTCTGGAGGATTCTTGCTTAATCCTTAATTAGTTAAGGGCTTCTTAAGCCGTGCGGCCAGGCCGTTATCCACCATGCGCCCGGTCGTAGGCAGCAGTGAAGAGGCGCGCCTTCGCGGCCGCATTGGTGGCGGAGGCACCCGGCCGGAAAAGCGCCCCGCCGATGCCGAAACCATCCGCCCCTGCCTCGATCCAGGTCGCGAGATCGTCCGGACCGACACCTCCGACCGCGTAGACCGGGCACTCGGACGGCAGCACGTCCCTCAGCGCCTTTAGCCCATCAGTGCCCAGTTTGAAGGCGGGAAAGATCTTCAAACCGTCCGCTCCGGCCGCCAGCGCCCCGAAGCACTCGGTAGCAGTGAACACGCCAGGGAAGGATTGCATCGCCAAAGCCTTGGTCTCGGCAACAACGCCCGCGTCGAAATTCGGCGACACGACAAGCTGCCCGCCAGCGCCGTGGACAGCACGGACCTGCTCGGGGGTCACCACCGTGCCCGCGCCAATCAATGCCTGACCGCCAAAGCGTTCCGCCAGCGCGGCGATGCTGTCCAGCGGGTCCGGTGAGTTCAGCGGCACCTCGATCCGGTCGATCCCGGCGTCGATCAACGCGGCACCGATCTCCACCGCCTCGTCCGGCCGGATCCCCCGCAGGATCGCGATGATCGGCCGGCTCACCGGACCACCTCCGCCATGGCGCCCTTGGCCTGGATCAGACCCGCCAGGACGACCTCCTCGCCATCCAACCGAGACACGGAACATCCACGCAGTTCCAGCGCCCGGGCGTAGTGGCCCGCCAGCGCATCGCTCCCGATCACGACGACAGGGCAGTCAACGATCTCGACCGCGTCGAGTTCGGACGCGATCAAACGGCCCGAGAGCATCGCCCGGGCGGCGCCCGGCGCAAGGCCCTCGAGAAGCGACTGGGCGCGCAGCTCGAAAAGTCGTCCTGGTGCGGGGGCAGGTGCCGCCACGGCCTGCTCAAAGCCGGCCTCATCCCATCCGTCTCCAACCGAGTGGCGCAAGACCGATTGCTCGGCCAGAAGCGCGAAGATCTCGCCGGTCATCATCGTGGTGAATCCGGTAACGTGCCCGCCACCTACGAAAGCCCATTTCGTGTGGGTTCCCGGCAGGCAAAGCAGCCCCTCGAAGTGCGGGTCACGCGACAGGAAACCGGAGATCTGGGTCTCCTCGCCCCGCATCACATCCGCGGGGTCCGCTTGCATCAAGCCCGGGATGATCCGCACATCCAGCCGAGCGTCCGCCGCCGGCGCCGCCGTGAAGGCGTCGCCGGCGAAAGGCGCACATGGCACCTGGACATAGGGCGCCTCGATCCAGCCCTGCCGTGCGCCCACCATCCCACATGCGACAACAAGGGTTCGGCCCGCGGACGCGAGCCAGTCATCCACCAGCGCGATCAAAGCCGGTTCGAACGCATGGGGCGCCAGGCCCGCCATCCCCTGATCGGACATGCGCTGCTTCAGTGGCCGGTCACTGTCCATCGCCCAGGCTCGCAGACGGGTGGTTCCCCAATCGACGGCGATCCACGGTTTTTGGGTGCCCGGATGGGCCATCAGGCCGCGCGCGCGTCCATAGCAGCGGCAAAGCGCTGGAACAGGTAATAGCTGTCCTGCGGCCCCGGGCTCGCCTCCGGATGATACTGGACCGAGAAAACCGGCCGTCCCTCGACCCGCAAGCCACAATTCGAGCCGTCGAAAAGCGAGACATGGGTCTGAACCACACCGTTGGGCAAGCTATCCGCATCGACCGCGAAGCCGTGGTTCATCGAGGTGATTTCGACCTTGCCGGTTTCCAGATCCTTAACCGGGTGATTGGCCCCGTGGTGGCCATGGTTCATCTTCAGCGTCTTGGCCCCCAGCGCCAGCGCCAGCATCTGGTGGCCAAGACAAATGCCGAAGACTGGGGTCCCGGTCTCGATCACCGCCTGGATCATCGGCACCGCATAGAGACCCGTCGCCGCAGGATCGCCCGGGCCGTTCGAGAGAAACAGTCCGTCAGGCTCATGGGCCAGCACGTCCTCGGCCGAGGCGCTTGCGGGCAGCACAATTACCTCGCAGCCCACGCTCGCCAGGCATCGCAGGATGTTGCGCTTGGCGCCATAGTCGACCGCCACCACTTTGTGCCGCGGCGCCCCCTGGCGCGCGAAGCCGTCGCCCCAGGCCCAGCGGCCCTCGTCCCAGCGGTAAGATTGGGCACAGGTGACCTGGGCGGCGAGATCGGCGCCTTCCAGCCCACCAAACCCCTTCGCCGCGGCGATCAGCGCATCCGTGTCGAAGATGCCGTCGGCGGCATGCGCGATCGCCGCGTGGGGCATGCCCTGGTCGCGGATGCGCCGCGTCAGGCGCCGCGTATCCACCGCCGAGATACCGATCCGCCCATGGCGGGACAGCCAGGCGCTCAGATGCTCGGCCGCGCGCCAATTCGAGGGTTCGGTCACATCCCATTTCACGACCATGCCCAGAGCGACCGGATCGACGCTCTCCTCGTCCTCCGGGTTGGCGCCCACATTGCCGATATGGGGAAAGGTGAATGTCACCATCTGTCCGGCATAGGAGGGATCGGTCATGATCTCCTGATAGCCGGTCATCGCGGTGTTGAAGCAGAGCTCGCCGACCGCCATCCCGGTGGCGCCGAATCCCAGCCCGAAGAACAGCGTGCCGTCAGCCAGGGCCAGGCACCCGGTTGACCGGTCGGCGACGCCTCCGGCGCCGAACATATCCGCTTGGTCTGAAAGGATTACTGACGACATCGCCGGTCCCGTCCAGCGATCGATCGGGCGCGATTCCCCGGCTGGGGACGCTCCGCCGCCAATCGCCTCGCGGCGCAACCTAGTTTGCGCCCATGGACCGGTCAAGCACTTGTCAGAATATTAAAAACTGTTTAATAACAATGTCTTATAGAGCACCCGAATTGTTGCCGGGAAAATTCCCGTATTGTAGTCTCGCCGTCCCTGCCGCCCCGGGCGGCGCGACGGCTCGAGGACTTCATGCGCGATCGCATCAATGTGGCCTTGAAGGAGGCCATGCTGGCCAAGGACAAAGTCCGGATCGGCACCATCCGGCTGATGACCGCGGCGATCAAGGATCGCGACATCGCGCTGCGCGCCGAGGAAGGGGCGAGCGGCCTGGACGATGCCGGCATCATGTCGCTGCTCGCCAAAATGGTGAAACAGCGCGAGGAATCCGCCGAGACTTACGAGACCGCTGGACGGATGGAGCTGGCCGAGGCAGAGCGCGCCGAAATCGAGGTGATCAAGGATTTTCTGCCCAAGCCCCTTTCCGGCCCGGAAGTGGACGATGCGATCCAATGCGCCCTGACGGAAACTGGCGCCTCGTCGATCCGCGACATGGGCAAGGTGATGGGCGTGCTCAAGTCGAAATATGCCGGCCGAATGGATTTCGGCGCGGTCGGCAGCCGGGTGAAAGCGGCGCTGGGCTGACCCTCGCCGAACCCGATCGACAAGCCCCTAAAGGCGGTCTCCGGTCGGCTTCTACGCCACGGCAAGAAGGATCATTTCCTTAGACCTGCCGGGACTTACGGGCTATCACATTTTTAAGATCAGGGCTCGAATCCAGGGGGTCAGATGCAGGGATTGATGGGCGGCCGGGCGACGAGCCCTTGCATCGGCTGGCTGGCGGCCCTCGCGCTGTTGCTCGGCGTCTGCCTCACGCCGCACGAAGCATCCGCCCAAGCGAAGTTCCCCGGAACGAGTTCCGAGACGGAAAGTACGGCGCCCACGCCCGTGATCCCCGCTGATCTGTCGCCCGAGGCCGTCGACGCCCTGGTCGCGCGGCTGACCGATGCCGAGATCCGGGCGCTGCTGCTGGCGGAACTGCGACGCCGGGCCGACGAACGCGCAGCCGAGGATAGCTTGGGCGCGGACACGCTGGAGACCGTTCAGGCGCGGCTCCGCGCCATGGCAACGACGATCGAGCGCCGGGTTTCGCGCTGGGCGGATGCCCTCGCCAAAATCGGCAACCGGCGCGAACGCGTAGCCGAGCGTCTGGGCCGGGCCCAGAGCGGCGCGACCGGCATGATCCTGGCGGCGCTAAGCGTCTTGCTATCCGGGGTCGCAGCCGCCTTGGCGGTGATCTGGGCCTGCGGCTTTTGGCGCGGTTGGCTCTCGGCACCGCAAAGCGGCAGCTATTGGGACCGGGTGGTGCGCAGCATCGCGCTGGGCCTTGTCGAGATCGCGCCAATCATCGCCTTTGTCGCGGCGACGCGGGCAGTCGCGCCCCTGGTCGCCGGGTCGCTTGGGCCGCTGGTCGACTATGTCTGGATCTACCATGTGGGCGTCTCCTACAGCTGGGCTTTCATTGTCATCTCGCGGCGCGCCTTCGCGCCGGACGCGCCAGAGATCCGGATCGCGCATCTGAGTGACGCGGCAGCCAGGTCAATCCACCGCCTGGTCCGCCGCGCGGTGATGATCGGGGCCGGGGGCTGGCTGGTCGCCGGGCTCTCGCCGACGCTCGGCTTCGGATTCCCGCCGGCCCTTGTGATCGTCGCGCTTGCGGGGACAGGCGTCGCCGCGCTGCTGGTCGGAGCCGCGATCCGCAACCATGGCCGAATCCGCGACGCCCTGCGGGCGGTGATGATCGACGTGGACAAAACCCCTGGCGCGCTCGCCCGGATCGCCGTCGCCGCCGGGCCGGTCCTGCTGATCACCTATATCGCCGGCGCCTGGGCCTATTGGCTCGCCCACTGGCTCGAGACAGGAACCCAGCGGCTCGACGGCCCGGCGGGCACCCTGGTGCTGCTTCTGATGATGCCGATCCTCGACCGGTTCGGGACCGAGCTCTGCCGCAGCCTGATCCCCAGCACCAGCCCGGCCGCGCTGCGCTATCGCGACGTGCTGCATGGCACCTGGCGTACGGTGCTGGCGATCGTCGCGGTCTTCGTGATCGCCGACCTCTGGGGCCTCGACCTCTATGGGCTCGCCAAGGGCGAAGCCGCGCCGCGCTGGGCCGACACGGCCTTCGACATCGCGGTGACGCTGTTGCTCGCCCATGTGGTCTGGCGGCTGATCCGCGCCGCGCTCTATACCGAGAGCGTGGCGGGTTCGGGCGATGCCGAGGACGACCCCACCGCCTCGGCCGCCTCGCGGCTCGACACGCTGATTCCGCTGTTTCGAAATGTGCTCCTGACCATCCTGGCGGTGGTCGTGGTGATGATCCTGCTGTCGTCGGCAGGCGTCGACATCGGCCCGCTCCTGGCGTCTGCCGGGATCGTCGGCATCGCCATCGGCTTCGGCGCCCAGACGCTGGTGCGCGACATCTTCTCGGGCGCCTTCTTCCTGATCGACGACGCCTTTCGGGTCGGCGAATATATCGAGCTCGACCAGGATCTGAGGGGCGAGGTCGAGTCGATCTCGCTGCGCTCGCTGCAGCTCAGGCATCACCGCGGCCCGGTCGTCACCATCCCGTTCGGCGAGCTCAAAAGCGTCACCAACCACAACCGGGACTGGGTGATCTACAAGATGAGCTTCCGGATGGAGCCCGACGTCGACCCGCAGAAGTTCAAGAAACTGGTCAAGAAGGTGGGCGCGGAGTTCATGGAGCATCCCGAGCACGGGCCGAAATTCATCGAACCCTTGAAGAGCCAGGGGGTCTACATGATCGACGACGACTCGGCGCAAGTGTTCCGGGTCAAGTTCAAGTGCAAGCCCCGAGCCCAGTTCGTGCTCAGGCGCGAGATCTACCACCGCCTGCGCGAGGTCTTCGCCGAGAACGGCATCGGGCTGGCACGCCGCAAGGTCGAGGTGGTGTCATCGGGCGGCGAAAGCGCCGAGGAGCTTGCGGCGGCCCTGCCGGAGGAGGTGGCGGGACCGAAGCCGGCTTAGCTCGACCCGTCCAGGTAACGCAGGAATGCCATGACCTTGCCGTGATCCGAGATCACCTTTTTCGACAGGTCCTCGGGGAGAGTGTCCTTCCAATCGCCCTTAATGCCCTTCCGGAAGAACGGGACGTCACGGCCTGAATACCCCACTTGCTTGTCCTGTGCCTGCAGTTCATCGAAGCGAGATGCCTCAATCGCGTGGTTCAATTTCGCGTCGTCAAGCGGCATGCCGATCGTTTCGACCACATTCGCGAAATGCTTTGCCGGATCGTCGATCAAGTCCTCGTAGCGCACGACCAAGACTGGGAAATCGTCGACCGAGAGCCACGACCTGACATGCATCGACCAATCGCCGACCATCTGGGTGATTTGACGCTCATTGCCCCGCGTCCAGTTCTTTGAGCTGGCAAGCAACTCAACCGAACGCTCGATGTCCAGCTCCATGTAATGCGCGTAGGACGGCACAATATCGAGCGGATTGCGCACGATGTAGATGGCGCACCGGCTAAGCTCGGCGGGGATCAGCGACATGCCAAAGAGGATCGCGTTCGGCATGTGCGTCTTCAGCAACGTCGGTTTTTCTGACGCTGAAAGAATTTCGAGATGACGCTGGCGTCCTCGGTATAGCTCTTCGGGCGCCATCTCGTGGCAATCTTGGCCAACCGCGCGGCTGATATCGCGAACGCGCGCGTCGCTCGACGATGTCGCCCCGAGATCGGTCAGGCGGAACGGTTGGCCGTCACTGCGCGGAGCCATGTAGTTGGCCAGGAACATGCGCATCCAGGTGTTCCCGGATTTTGGGTAGGACGCGATCCAGATCAGATTGCCAGAACCGGCCGCCATACTCGAACTCCCACGATCCCCATCTCGGCATGTCGCTCCGCTATAGTGAGGCGGCCGCAAGCGAGCAATATCGCTGAGCCTCGGTCGCGCCCGCACAGGCCATCTCGCTTGGCCCCTTCTTGCCCCCTGCTTGCTCCTGGGGCCCCGATCCGCTAGGGAACGCCTCGATTTGGCAGCGGCGCGCGGTTCCTGATGGCGAAAGACAAGAAGAAGAAGCCTCAGCGGCCCAAGGCCGTGACCCCGCGCGGGTTCCGCGACTATTTCGGTGAGGAAGTCGCCGAGCGCCGGGTCATGCTGGACCGGATCTGCGAGGTCTATCACCATTACGGCTTCGACCCGCTGGAGAGCTCGGCCGTCGAGACCGTCGAGGCACTGGGCAAGTTCCTCCCCGATGTGGACCGCCCGAACGACGGCATCTTCGCCTGGCAGGACGATGACGAGGCCTGGCTGGGGTTGCGCTACGACCTGACCGCGCCCTTGGCCCGGGTCGTCGCCCAGCACCGGATGGACCTGCCGAACCCCTACCGGCGCTATGCGGTGGGGCCGGTCTGGCGCAACGAGAAGCCGGGCCCGGGCCGGTTCCGGCAATTCTATCAGTGCGATGCGGATACGGTGGGTACGCCGACCGTCGCCGCGGATGCCGAGATCTGCATGATGACGGCCGATGCCTTCGAGGCGCTCGGCATCGCGCGCGAGGACGTGATCATCCGCATCAACAACCGCAAGGTGCTGAACGGCGTGATGGAGGCAATCGGGCTCGGCGACCAAGAAGCGGCTGCGGCAACCCGGGGGATCGTGCTGCGCGCCATCGACAAGCTCGACCGGCTGGGAGATGACGGAGTGCGGGCCCTGCTAGGTGCAGGTCGCAAGGACGAGTCGGGAGATTTCACCAAGGGTGCCGAACTGTCGGTTGAACAAGCGGACCAGATAATGGGCTTTGTGACCGCCGGACGCGAGACCAGCGCGGCGACCTGTGCGCGGCTGTCCGAGCTGGTCGGCGGTTCGGACACGGGGCCCGAAGGTGTGCGCGAACTCGAGACCATCGCCGAACTTCTGGAAGCCCAAGGCTATCAATCCCGCGCCATCATCGACCCTTCGGTGGTGCGCGGCCTCGACTACTATACCGGCCCTGTCTACGAGGCAGAACTCACCTTCGAGATCACCGACGAGGACGGCCAGGTCCGCCAATTCGGCTCGGTCGCTGGCGGCGGGCGCTATGACGACCTGGTCAAGCGGTTCACCGGCCAGGCCGTGCCGGCGACCGGCATCTCGATCGGGGTCGACCGGCTGCTGGCCGCGCTCCATGCCAAGGGCCGCCTGGACGGGTCGCGGGCCGCCGGCCCGGTCGTCATCCTGCCCATGGACCGGGACCGCATGGCCGACTACCAGACCATGTGCGCCGAACTGCGCAATGCGGGCATCCGGGCGGAGGTCTTCCTGGGCGGTGGCAACATGGCCAAGCAGCTCAAATACGCCGACAAGCGCGCGGCACCCGTGGCCGTGATCGAAGGGGCGGACGAAAAGGCACAGGGCCAGGTGACGCTGAAGGATCTGGCGCTTGGCGCGCGGCTGGCGGCCGAGATCGAGACCCACGAGGAGTGGAAGGCCCAGCCAGCCCAGATCACGGTGCCCCGGGGCGAACTGATCGCCCAGGTCCGCGCCATGCTGGCCCGCGCCGAAGGTTGAACCCCATGACCCCTGTGCGACAGGGCGCGGACCACGCCGCGATCGAGACGGCCCTGGCCGCCATCGCCGCCACATTCGCCGAGGCGGGATATGCGCCCGTGACCACGGGCCATCTGTTCGAGGCGGAAACCCTGATCGATCTATACGGCGAGGATATTCGCGCCCGGGCATTTCTGTTCCCAGGGATCGGCGGTCCGGGCGGCTCGGACGAGATGTGTCTCAGGCCCGATTTCACGGTTCCCGTGGTGCGCGCCCACAGCGCCCGCGGCTGGGACCGCGCGGCGCGCTACGCTTATCAGGGGCCGGTGTTCCGCCGCCAGGATCCGGGCTCCACCCGGCCAACGGAGTATTTGCAGGCTGGAATCGAGAATCTTGGTGACCCGGATGCGGCGGTCGCGGATGCCGAGGTGCTTGCTCTGATCCGGCGCGCGCTGGAGGCCGCCGGTGCCGGACCGATCGAGATCTCGACCGGCGATTTGGGCATCGCGTTTGCGCTCTTGGACGCGCTGCCGATGCCCCCGCGCCGATGCCACCAATTGCGCCGTCATTTCTGGCGCCCGGCCCGGTTCCACGAATTGGTCGAAGAGGCGGTGGCGGGTCCATCCGCCCCAGGCGCAACCCGCGCGCGCCTTATTGCAGCGGCGACAGGGCCAGAACCCGACCGCGCCGTCGCTGTCCTGGCCGAAGCCGCCGGCCAGCCGATTGGCCTGCGTGAGGTCGACGAGATCACCGCCCGCGCCCGGGCGCTCGCCGAAGCGGCGGGCGAGCCGCCGATGCCCGCCGAGCATGCCGAACTGATCGAGACCGCGCTCTCGATCAAGGGGCCCGCCGGCAACGCGCTCGCCCGGCTGCGCGCCCTGACTGATGCGGCTGGAGTCGACATCACGCCGGCGCTCGACCGGTTCGAGGCACGCCTCGAGGCGTTGGACCAGGCCGGGCTCGACGCGGCCCGGATGCCATTCGATGCCGCCTTTGGGCGCAACCTGGAATATTATGAAGGCTTCGTCTTCGAGGTCACCGCGCGGGACGGCTCGGGGGCGCGGCCCGACCTGCCGCCGCTCGCCGGCGGCGGGCGCTACGACGCCATGACGCAGCGCCTGGGTGCCGCACGCCCGATCCCCGCCGTCGGCGGCATGATCAGGCCCGAGGCGCTGCTGGCGGCAAGCGGAGAGCGGCCATGACCCTGACGCTGGCCCTGCCGTCAAAGGGGCGTATCCAAGCCGAGACCATCGCCTGGTTTGCCGGTCACGGTGTCGAGATCGCGCGCACCGGCGATGCGCGGCAATACGCGGCGCGTGCGGAGGGCGCCGCCGGGCTCGAGATTGTCATGCTACCGGCCGGAGAAATCCCGGGCGCCTTGGCCGAAGGCCGGGTCGATATGGGCGTTACCGGCGAGGACCTGATCCGCGAGCGCGTGCCCGGTTGGGCGGATCGGATATCGATTGCCCGGCAACTCGGTTTCGGTCACGCTGATCTGGTGGTCGCCGTGCCCGCCTTCTGGATCGATGTCGAGCGCATGGCCGATCTCGACGCTGTGGCCGAGGCCTTCCGTGCCCGCCACGGCCACGGGCTGAGGATCGCAACCAAATACCACAACCTGACCCGCGCCTTTTTCCAGGCAAAGGGCGTGGCGGACTACCGCCTGATCGACAGCCAAGGCGCCACCGAGGCGGGCCCGATGAACCAGAGCTGCGAGGCGATCGCCGACATCACCTCGTCGGGCGAGACGTTGCGCGCAAACCATCTCAAGCTCGTTGAGGACGGGCTGATCCTGCAAAGCCACGCGGTGCTCTGCCTTAGCAAAACGGCCGAGATTGGAGCGCAATCGCGGGAGACAATTGATCGGATACTGGGAGGGGACGCAACGCCGTCAGGCTGAGCCAGGTGCGCGAGTCGCGATAATTGATCACGGCACTACCCATCGAGATACGCGAACCCGCCAGATTTCGCTTAAGTTGAGCTGTCAGGGCGATAAGAAGATTTCCACTCAACTTTAAGTTTATTCTTAGGGTCTTTTACCCTATCTGAAAGATTTTTGGACCTTTTTCTGCCCTGAATCATTCACATTTAGCACCGATACTCCACCCCGTTGACCTGGTTAGCGGGTCGTTCTGAGTGGGAGCGTACCGATGGCGAAAGTAGATGATGCTTCGGGTGCGAGTGTGGGATACAGCGACGGCTTCGAGTCGATCACCGGCGTCTATGACGGATTTCTCGGTACCGGCTATTCGACGGCGGTTGAACTGTCCTTTATCGCGATGGGCCTGATCGTCGGCTATGTCATTTACGGCACGGCCAAATACGTCGCGGCCGAATACGACATCGATCTGGGCCGGTCGATCGCCGAGACCCTCGGTCTCCGATAAGGCCTAGCCAATCGATCTGGCGCGGTCGCCCGCGCCATTCAAAGCGCCTTCCGCGCGGCCAGCGCCGCGGAAATCGTGCCGTCATCAAGGTAATCGAGTTCGCCGCCGACCGGCACGCCCTTGGCCAGTGACGTCACCAAGGCGCCTGTCCCCTCGAGATAATCCGCGATCACATGGGCCGTCGTTTGCCCATCCACCGTGGCGCTGACCGCCAGGATCACCTCGCTCACCTGATCGGCCCGCACCCGGGCTGCCAGGTCCGGGATCCCCAGATTTTCCGGTGTCACCCCATCCAGGGCCGATAGCACGCCCCCCAGCACGTGGTAGCGACCACGATAGACGGCGGCGCGCTCCATTGCCCAAAGATCGGCCACATCCTCGACGACGCAGATCCGGGCCGCATCCCGGCGGGGATCAGCGCAGATCGCGCATTGGTCCCCGGTCGCCAGGTTGCCGCAAGTGGCGCAGAGGCGGACCCGCTCGGCCACCTCGGCCATTGACTGGGCCAGGGGCGCCAAGAGCAGCTCGCGCTTCTTGACCAGCGCCAGCGCCGCCCGCCGGGCCGAGCGCGGCCCCAACCCCGGCAACTTGGCCAGCAGGTCGATCAGCCGCTCGATCTCGGCGCCGCCCCCCGTCATGCGCGCTCCCGCGCCACGACGCCGGTCAGGCATCCGACCGCGCCGGCCGCCTTGCGCAGCTCTGCCATCGGTGTCTCGGCCACCTCGACCCCCAAGCCTTCGTAGAAGCCGCGTGCCAGCGGGTTCCCGGCGGGCATTAGGATGCGCCCGGGGCCCAGGGTCACCACGTTCAATGCCTTGTTCGATTCCGCCTCGTCCTGGTCGGGCAGGAACGCCACCCGGTAGCCGCGTTCGCGCAATGCCATCACCGCCGCATGCGGCGTTCGCCGCGGCCAGGCGACCGCCATATCGCGGTCGAGAATTCGCAGCATCCCCATCAGATGCATGGTGCCGAAGGGCAGGTCGACGGCGATGGTCTCGCAGCCGATCTCGGCCAACAGCGCCCCGATTTGCGCGATCGCCGCATCGTTGGTCCGCAGCCCCCTGCCGATCAGCGCCGTCCCTGCATCCAGCCACATCAGGTCCGCGCCCTCGAAGGTCGCCGGGCCGGTCAGGGTTTTCAGGATCGGCACACCGGCGCCGGCCAGCGCCGCCGCCACCGCCACTTCCTCGCCCGCGCGCACGGTCGAGGCCGGGCGGCCCAGGATCGCGCCCTCGGGCGTCATGACAAAGAGATCGGCGCAGAACATGCGGTTGGGCGTGGGCGCCGGCACGTCGGCCACGTCGATCACCGCGACCCCCACGTCGCGATAGGCGGCGGCCATTTGGTCGTGCTCGGCCTGAGCGCGGCCGAGGTCCAGCGGCTCCAGGAACTGGCTCGCGCCCACGTCATCGACCGCGATCTCGGCCCACGGGCGGCGCAGCAGCACGGTTTTCAGCCCGCGCCATTCACTGTCGATCCCGCAATCGGCCCAAAGCGCGCCGATCTCTTGCGCGTGGGTGGCCACGCGCCCCGACCATCCTGCGCCCCCATAGGCCGCCGTGCCGAAGCTGGACCCCTTTTTCAGGGTGCCGTCCACGCGATCAGCCGAAGGGCAGCTTCATGCCGGGCGGCAGACCGAACCCGTCGGTCACCTTGGCCATCTCGCTCTGACCTTCTTCCCGGGCGCGGCGCACCGCATCATTGACCGCGGCCACGATCAAGTCCTCGAGCACTTCCCGCTCGTGCGACCCGTCGAGCAGCCCCTCCTCGACGCGTAGCGATTTGAGCTCGCCCTGCGCGGTCGCCACCGCCTTGACCATGCCGGCGCCGGACGTGCCTTCTGCCTCGATCTCGGCGATGCGCGATTGCGCCTCGGTCATCTTGCTTTGCATCTCCTGGGCCTGTTGCATCAGCTTCGCCATGTCGCCCAGACCGCCCAGTCCCTTTAGCATTTCGGCCCTTTCAGCATGTCAGTTGTCCTCTTCGAACGGGTCGTCCCCATAATCGTCATCATCGACGAGATCGCCCTCGACCTCGACGAATGTCCGTTCCGGCGCGGGCGCCAGATATTCCTCGGGCGCCCCATCGCCGCCGATCGGCCGCACGGCCCGGATCTCGGCGCCAGGGAAGCTCTCGAGCGCGGCCAGCACCAGGGGATGCTCCGCCGCACGCGCCTTGGCCGCGTCCTTCTCGGCCAGAACGCGCTCGGCGATACTCGGCCGCCCCTCTTCGGCGACCACCGCCACTTGCCAGCGCGCACCGGTCAGGTCGCGTAGCCGCTGCGACAACCGGCCCGCCAGATTAGCCGGTGCCCCCGGGGCGGGGTTGAACTCGATCACGCCCGGCCGAAAGCGCACCAAGCGGATATGGGTCTCGGCCTCGTCCAGAAGCTTGATGTCGCGCTCGGCGCGCAGGAGCGCGGTCACGTCCTCGAACCGCGTATAGGCGGCAAGCGCGGTTTCCGCCTCAGCCTTTGGCGCGAGTCCGGGCGCCGAGACCACCCCGCCGGCCAAGGCGGTCAATTGCGCCGCCGGGCCACCGCCGCCATTGCCGGGTCCCGGACGCCCGCCGGAAGGCGTACCGGCGCTCCCTTCGGTCAATCGGCGCACCAGGTCCTCGGGCGGCGGCAGGTCCGCGACGTGGGTCAGCCGGATCACCGCCATCTCGGCCGCCATCATGGCGCTGGGGGCGATTGGCACCTCCTCGATCGCTTTGAGCAGCATCTGCCAGGCCCGCGTCAGCACCCGCATCGAGAGCCGCCCGGCCAAATCGCTCCCACGCGCGCGCTCGGCCGCCGAGACCGTCGGATCCTCCGCCGCCTCGGCGGAGATCTTCAGGACGGATATCCAGTGGGTCAGTTCCGCCAGGTCGCGCAGCACAACAGCCGGATCCGCGCCATCGGCATATTGCGCCTCCAATTCCTGCAGCGCCCCTGCCGCGTCACCCTTCATGATCGCTTCGAACAGGTCGATGACCCGGCCCCGGTCGGCCAGCCCAAGCATGGCGCGCACTTCCGCCGCGCTGGTCTCGTCCTCGCCGCCGCGGCCATGGGCGATAGCCTGGTCCAGCAGCGACAGCGCATCGCGCACCGAGCCCTCCGCCGCCCGTGTAATCAGTGCCAGCGCCTCGTCAGCGATCTTGGCGCCTTCCTTCTCGGCCACGCCGCGCAGATGCGCCAGCATCGCCTCGGGCTCGATCCGGCGCAGATCGAACCGCTGACAGCGGCTGAGCACCGTCACCGGCACCTTGCGGATCTCGGTCGTGGCGAAGATAAACTTCACGTGCTCAGGCGGCTCCTCGAGCGTCTTCAGAAGCGCGTTGAAGGCCGAGGTCGACAGCATGTGGACCTCGTCGATGATATAGACCTTGTAGCGCGCGGCCGAGGCCCGGTAGCGCACCGAGTCGATGATCTCGCGCACGTCGCCCACACCCGTGTTCGAGGCCGCGTCCATCTCGAGCACGTCCACGTTGCGCCCGTCGGCGATCGACGTGCACGCCTCGCATTCACCGCAAGGATCGATTGTCGGTCCGTCGCCGCGGATGCAATTCAGCCCCTTGGCGATGATCCGCGCGGTGGTCGTCTTGCCGACCCCGCGCACGCCGGTCAGGATAAAAGCATGGGCGATCCGGTCATGGGCGAATGCGTTGGTGAGGGTTTGCACCATCGCCTCCTGCCCGATCAGGTCGCGGAAATGCCCGGGGCGGTATTTGCGCGCCAGCACCTGATAGGCGCCGGTCTGGGAGTCAGTGGGCGGCGGGGAGGAATCGTTCATCGGCCGGGTCCGGGGTGAGGCATTGGCCAGCTATAGCCGGGGGTGGAAGGGCGGACAAGGGAGCGCGGGTGGGATGTGATCCGATCGGCAGCCCCACTCGGGCACCAGCCGTTGAGATTGGCAAATTCGATCGGTTTAGCGCGCGCAGCGAACGCCTGGTCGAGCCCATTGCGGACCTGCTACCGAGCACGGAGGGAGGGCAGCGCGCGACGGCGGGTGTGCGCAGCGGCCTATGAGATGATCCCTTTATGGTGCAAGACCTCCCCGGGCCGGAGCGGGTAGAGACGCCGCAAAAGCGCACGCCCGGGGGGCGGTCGTGCGCTGCCCGGCGGCGCTGCGCGCCTTGATTCCGGGCAAGGGGATGGGCGGCAGGTGTCGGCAGGAAATTGCGGGCGTCCGTTTTGTCCCGCATATAGGGCATTCGTGATCGGCGCACAGTCGGTGATTTTTGTCGCAGACGGCGTGCCCAACGCGGATGCATGCATCAAGTGAGAGGCTGGACTGCGACCCGAACGGATCTCGTTGCGGCTGCTTCCTTCCGGACCTGACCGGGTTGGCGAGGCGTTCGCCCGCGCCAACCTCTCGGGCTTGCATATATCCCCTGGACCCGCCCGCATCAACCCGGCCCAAAAGCGCAAACGGCGCGCAGCCATTGCCGCGCGCGCGGCTCTCTGGCATCAAGAACGGCCTATCCGATCCGCCCATCCGGGAGACATGAGCCTCAAGGACCCCTTGACCTTCGCCACTGGCGGCGACGCGCTGGACCGCGCCGCGCATCTTCGGCCCAAAAGTGCCGAAATGGCGCGGCAGGGCGGTGCGCGGCTGCTGCCGCAATGGCAGGACAAGCCCCTGATCGACATATCGGGCCCCGAGCCCGCACTCGGCTGGATCACGCCCACGCCGGAGGTGCTCGGCAAATGCGCCGAAGCGCCCGTGTTCCTGGGCCTTGTCGACGGTGCCCCACGGTTCACGGCGGATGTCTCGGCGCTGAGCGAGGAGGACGCCCAAGCCGCCTTCGGGCCCAGGACCAAGTTCATCGATCTGCGCGCGATCGCCGGGCAGATCACCAAGCCCGAGGCCAATATCGTCGCCGCCGCAAAGGGCGTGATCGGATGGCACCGCATCCACCCTTTTTGCGCACGCTGCGGCGCGGCCAGCGCGCCGGAAGACGGCGGCTGGCGGCGCAAATGCGGCGATTGCGGCGCGCTCCACTTCCCGCGCACCGATCCGGTGGTGATCATGCTGATCGTCCGGGACGACAAGCTGCTGCTGGGCCGCCAGCAGGTCTGGCCCCCTGGCCTCTATTCCCTGCTCGCAGGCTTCATGGAGCCCGGCGAGACCATCGAGGACGCGGTCCGCCGCGAGGTCTTCGAGGAAACCGCGATCCGGGTCGGACCTGTAGGCTTCATCACCTCGCAACCCTGGCCGTTCCCCGCCAGCCTGATGCTCGGCTGCTGGGGCGTCGCTCTGGACGAGGAGATCACGATTGACGACGAGATCGAGGATGCCCGCTGGCTGAGCCGCGCCGAGACGGCCATGGCACTGAATGGCGAGCACCCGCAATTCGCCTCGCCGCGTCAGGACTCGATCGCCCGCTGGATCATGACCGCCTGGATCGAGGGCGAGATCGAAGTGCCCGCTGTCCCATGATTGATCGGTCGTGATAGACTGGCGCATGACGCAGAAATTCGAGACCAGAACCATCGAGGACGCGGATCAGGCGATCGCCCGGGTTTCCGAAATCTACGGCGACTCGATCGCGCGGCTGCGCAACGGTTTCACTCAGGCCGCTGCGGGCGAAGGCATTTCCCCGGTCGCCGCGAACTATCCTTTCATCGGCTTCTCCGTCGGCCATGGCGAGCTCAACACCGATGGCCGCCATTCCTTCGGCGTGTTGCTGGAAGCGGGTGAGTACCGCGCAACTGTGACCCGACCCGACCTCTTCGGCGCCTATTACCGCGAGCAGGTCGCGCTTGTGATGCGCCGCCACCGGATCCCGGTACAGGTGGGCCTCTCGGCCCGGCCGATCCCGCTTCCCTACGTGATCGAGAGCAGCGTGATCGACGTCACCGAGCCGGAGGTGAGGGCGTTGGAAGAGAACTTCGCCCTGCCCGACCTCTCGACCACCAACGACGCCATCGCCAATGGCACGGTCGCGGATCGCGCGGCGCGTCCGAACCCTTTGGCACTGTTCAGCGCCGAGCGGGTCGACTATTCGCTCGCCCGGCTCAAGCACTATACCGGCACCTCGGCCGAGCATTTCCAAAGCTTCATCCTGCTGACCAACTATCAGCGTTATGTAGACCGGTTCATCGACTATGGCTGCGCTCAGATCGGCCGGGACGGCTACGCACAGTTCGTCGAGCCCGGCGACCGGGTGCACAGCGCTGGCCGGGGGGTCGAGGAAGAGAGCCCCGGCCATCTTCCGCAGATGCCGGCCTATCACCTGACCCGGCCCGGCGGCGACGGGATCACGCTGATCAATATCGGCATCGGCCCCTCGAACGCCAAGACCATAACCGACCACTTGGCGGTGCTGCGGCCCCATTGCTGGCTGATGCTTGGCCATTGCGCGGGCCTGCGCCGCAGCCAGCTTCTGGGCGACTATGTGCTGGCGCATGGATATGTGCGCGCGGACAACGTGCTGGACGCGGACCTGCCACAATGGGCGCCGGTGCCGCCAATCGCCGAAGTGCAGCAGGCGCTGGAGGAAGCGACGGCGCTGGTCACGGGACTGGAAGGGCGCGAACTCAAGACCAGGCTGCGCACCGGCACGGTCTACACCACCGACAACCGCAACTGGGAGCTGCGCTCGCGCGAGCTTTTCCGCTCGCTGAACCAAAGCCGGGCCATCGCCGTCGATATGGAATCGGCGACGATCGCCGCCAATGGGCTACGGTTCCGCGTGCCCTATGGCACACTGCTCTGTGTCTCGGACAAGCCGCTGCACGGGGAACTGAAGCTCGGCGGCATGGCGAACGCCTTCTACCGCGAGCGGGTCAGCCAGCATCTGAGCGTCGGTTTGGAGACAATGCGCATCTTGCGCGAGCGCGGCATCGACCGCCTGCACTCGCGCAAGCTGCGGGGGTTCGACGAGCCGGCGTTTCGCTAATGCAGCCGGCAGCCCGCCTGGATCAGGTGATGATCCGGGCGACCCCGTCCTTGAATTGTTTGACCGGCTTGATCGATGACACCGTCGTCGCCGGCGAAAGCATCGAGGCCCCGGTCGCAGGGTTACGGACCGTCCGCGCCGCACGATGACGCGCCGCGAATTTAGCAACGCCAGGTAGCGTCACCGCGTCGCGCGCCATGCCCGATAGCATGACACCCGGCAAAGCGTCCAAGACCGATTCCACGGTCGCCTTGTTCTGTCCGGATGCACCTGCCAGCGCGTCGACGAGTTCGGATTTTTTCATTGGGTCCTCCCATTGGGTCGCGCGATCACCCCGCGCATGGTCGTGTGACAAACGAATCGGAACTCGGCGGCGGGATCAATGGTTTTTTTTGAAAACCCCCCATTCTGTGGGCATTTCTGGGGAAAACTGGGACGATTGCCCCAGATTTTTGCCTGCAAACCCGGCGCGCGGGCGCGTAGAGTGGCCTTCAGCTAACGGGGAGCGGCAAAATGGCGGCGCAGGAAAACGGCAAAATCGCGCTCCGCCAGGCGCTGGGAGCCTTCGCGACCGGGGTCACAATCGTGACCGCAATCGCCGCCGAGACCGGTGAACCCGTGGGCTTCACCGCCAATTCCTTCACGTCCGTTTCGCTCGACCCGCCGCTGCTTTTGGTTTGCCTCGCCCATACCGCTGCCAGCTACCGCGCCTTCCGCGAGGCGGACAGTTTCGCGGTCAACGTGCTGGCGGCAGACCAGGAGGAGACCGCCATGCTGTTCGCGACCCGCGGCGCCGACAAGTTTGGCGCCACGAACTGGCACCCGGGCGGGATGGGCGCCCCGCTGATCGAAGGCTGCCTGGCGCGGTTCGACTGCGCCATGCATCAGCGGGTCACCGCCGGCGACCACGATATCCTGATGGGCCGCGTGATCGGGTTTTCACGCCACGAGGGCGAGGCGCTGCTCTACCACGGCGGCGCCTTTCAGCGGCTGGGCCAAGGATAGGGCGGACCGAATTGTCCGCCTTAACCGGCGATCTCTTCATATGCGGCCGTGATCGCCGCCAGACGTTGCTCGGCCATCCGCCGCGCCTCCTCGGGCACGCCGCGGGCGATCATCCGGTCCGGATGCAACTCGCGCACCAGGGTCCGGTAGCGGGCGCGCACTTCCTCCAGCGGCCTGCCCGGCTCAAGACCCAGCACCGCCCAGGGGTCGTGCTCGCCCGGCAAGTGGCGCGCACGGATCGCGCGGAATTCCGGCTCGCCCACTCCGAAGATCCCGGCCACCATTTCTAGATAGGCCGCCTCTCCCGGGTGGTATTCCCCATCCGCGGCGGCGATGAAGGCCAGGCCCTCTAGCAGGTCCTCCAGTACCAGCGGCCGGTCACGGAACATGCGCGCGACCTGATTGGCGTAGCCCTCGAAACCCGCCACTTCGGTGCGCGCCATGTTGTAGATGCGCGCAGCAGCCGCCTCGTCCTCGGACGCGATGTGGAAGACCCGTCGGAAGGCCGAGATCTCGTCGCGGGTCACCCGGCCGTCCGCCTTGGCCATCTTGGCGCCCAGTGCGATGACGGCGATGGTAAACGCCACCGTCTTCTCGGGCGGCGTGGTCAGATGCTGGAACACGGCCGAGAGCGGATCGCCCGTGGCCAGCGCGCTCAGCGCCTCGCGTATCCTCGACCAGATCGACATCGGCCCTTTGGGTCACATAAGGGAGGGTCTCGATCAACCGCTTTCGCGATGCCTCGGCCCGTGGCAATCTGCCGCCGAGTTCGACGCACGAGGTTCCCACATGACCGACCAGCCGAAATTCGAGCACGTCTACCAGAACCACCATATCGACAGCTCGCGCTGGGACGATTTCAGCCCGCGTGACGATGACGTGGTGATTGCCACCTCGTATAAGGCCGGCACCACCTGGACCCAGGCGATTGTCGCCAACCTGCTGTTCGAGAACGGCGCCTTCCCGGCCCCGGTCTGGGAGATGTCCCCTTGGCTCGACTTCCGCTGCCAGCCCCATGCGGAGGTCAAGGCGGCGCTCGGGGGCCAGTCCCACCGGCGCTTCGTCAAGACCCATCTGCCGCTGAATTCGCTGAAGTTCTTCCCCCAGCTCAAATACATCTTTATCAGCCGGGACGGACGCGACGTCTTCATGTCCATGTGGAACCACTATTCGAACTATCTCCCCGACTCGATCGAGCTCTTCAACGGCCCAATCGACGGGGTGCCGCGCCCAGGCCCGGAATTCCCTGTCGCGCCCGACGACATTCACGAATGCTGGCGCAACTGGTGCACGCGTGGCTCGTTCGACTGGGAGACCGACGGCTGGCCCTTCTGGTCCCATCTCTCGGTCACCCAGTCCTGGTGGAACTACCGGCATTTGCCGAACGTCCTGACGCTGCATTACGGGGATATGAAGGCGGACACGCTTGGCGCCGTCGCCCGGATCGCCGACTTCCTGGAAGTCCCGATCACGCCCAAACGGCTGGCACAGGTAGCCGAGGCCGTTTCGATCGATACCATGCGCCCCAAGGGCGCGACCTACGCACCGCGCGGCGGAGCCGCCTGGAAGGGCGGTTCGGACACCTTCCTGAACAAAGGGACCAACCGGCGCTGGGAAGGCATCCTCTCGGCCGAGGAGTTGGCGCTTTACGACCAGGCTTGCGAACGGACGCTGAGCCCCGACTGCCGGGAATGGCTCGAGCGGGGCGGGGTGGTCTAACCGCCAGGCATTAAGCAGCAACGGCGACTCTGAGCCCTTTGCGGACCCCAGAGCCGGCTTCGTTTAACGTCCGCCTAGTGCCATAGGACGACATCGTCCTCGGTCGGGGCTGCCGCCAACGACACCCAAAATGCCAACTTCCGCATTCGGGAGGGAAAGCGACATTCAAATCCCACCGATCCGGCAACGATCTGACAGCGGAGATGTCTGCTCCGGCGAACCCGACAATTCACGCTTCAGCCCCAAGACTGGCTTTAATTTCAGTAACTGGAAGGTCAAGAGCTGCTTGATCGGGGTCAATGACCGACAGTGAACTCTCTCATAGCCTAGCACCGTAATCGACCTTTTCTTTCGCTCGTCGACCATCGCGACGAAAGCAAAGGCCAGGTGATCCGGCATGGCGTTGCCGCCAAGATCGCAACGCCATGTAAGATTGGAATTTACCGTCAATTCAAGATGGAGACCTGATCCGAGACTGTCAGATCCAGAGATGTGAGGCGCAGGAAGTGCTCTCTCTGATCTACAAGCAATGCTACCGGGAGATCGGCCGGGTTGCCCTGACCGTTCTAGTGATCGCTGCGATCATCGCCGAGATGCTGATCCTGGAGGGATTCCTAGCCGGGATGTATGTGCAGTTGCGCAATGCGGTGCTCAATCGCAGCGGCGACGTCGTCGTCACCCAGGCGGGCATCTCCAATTTCATCGCGGCGCGGTCGATCCTGCCGCAGCTCACAAGGCTGGCCGTGGAGGAGCTGGAGGGCGTCCGCGAGGCCCATCCGCTGACCGCCCTGTCGGTCATCTATGATCGCGACGGGCGCAAGACGCCGATCATCATCCTGGTCTACGATACGGCCGGCGGGCCGCTCGAGATCGTCACCGGAAGCCCGATCGGTGGCGAGCGCGAGATCGTGATCGACCGCTCCCTCGCTAAGCGCTACGGGTTCACGCCCGGAGACACGATCACGATCTCGGACTTCGATTTCCGGATCGCCGGGATATCCGAGAAATCCGCCGCCTTCTTCACGCCGTTCGCCTTCGTCACCTACGACGACCTGATCGACTTCTATCTCGAGTCAGACATCGCCGACGACATCGCCACCTTCCCCTTGCTGAGCTTCCTCCTAGTCGAGACCGAACCGGGCGCCGATCCGGCGGTGATCGCCGACCGGATTAGGCAGGAAGTGCCCGCCGCGAATGCCTTCCTGCCCGGCGAGCTGGCACAACGGGACGAGGACCTCGGCCGCGAGTTGATGGGGCCGATCCTCGGTCTCCTGCTGGTGGTGAGCTACGCGATCGGAGCGCTGGTGATCGGCATGTTCATGTTCGCCGCCGTGCGCGGCCGGCAGCGCAGCCTTGGCGTGATGCGGGCGCTGGGGTTCACGCCGAGAATGCTCGGCATGGCGGTCGTGATCGAGGCCGGCGTTCTGACGCTGCTGGCACTCCCGCTCGGAATTGCGCTGTCGCAAATCCTCGCAACCATCATCCATGCCCTAGCGCCGGTCTACCTGATCCTGCCGACGGAGCCCGCTGGCCTGGTTCGGACGGCAGTGATCTGCCTTGCCCTGGCGGGCCTCGGAGCCCTCGCCCCAGTCCGCCTGATCGCCGGGATGGATCCCGCCATGGTGTTCAGGAGCTGAGCCATGCTGAAATGAACGCTCAAAGGCCTGTTCGCCGCGCCGCTCCAGCTTGTGGCGAGCATCAGCGCGGTCGCCGGCGCGTTCGCGCTCGTGCTCTTTTTCGAGGCGGTTTTTGCCGGCGAGTCCGACCAGATCGTTGCCTATATCGAGCACAGCGACGCCGATGTGTGGGTAATGCAGAAGGGCGTCTCCAACATGCATATGGCGACCTCCTTCGTCTGGGACTGGAAGGCCGACCGGGTCGAGGCAATCGAGGCGGTAAACAGGGTCACACCGATCCTCTACCTGAACACGGTGATGGAGGCGGGTGCGCGGAACTGGTTCTCCTTCATCGTCGGCCTCGAGGAGGGCGACCCGCGCGCCGGGCCATGGGAGATGGTGGCCGGAGAGGCGCATCCCGGCCCCGGTGAAGCGGTCGTTCCGTCGGTTCTCTCCGATCTGACCGGCCTCGGGATCGGCGACGGGGTCTCGATCGCTGGGCGCGACTTCTCAATTGTCGGGCTTTCGGGCGACACGTTCTCAATGGCGAATTCGATCACCTTTATCGCCATGGCCGATCTCTCCGACATCATGTCGACCATCGGCTCGACAAGCTACCTCCTGGTCGACGCGGCGCCGGGCGTCGACGGAGCGGCCCTGGCCGCGCGCATCCGCGAAACGGTCGAAAAGGTGAACGCCCTGCCGAAAGCCGAGTTCATCGACAGCGACTGGGAGGTCGCCATGCAGATGGGGCTGGAGATCATCGGTCTGATGACGTTCATCGGCGGCACGCTCGCGATCATGCTCACCGGCTTCATTGTTTACACCCATGTCGCCCAGCGGGAGCGCGAACTCGCGGTCATGAAGGCACTGGGCGTCCGCGATCGTGCGATTTATGCGGGCATCATGTTCCAGGTCGGCTGCATCACCGTGCTGGCCTTCCTGCTGGCCGCTGGCTTGGTGTCGCTGGCGGTTCCGCTGACCGAGTGGCTGGTGCCGCAGATCACCCTGAGCGTGACCGCCGAGGCGCTGCTGAGGGTCGGCGCGGCGGCCGTCGCGGTGAGCCTCGCCGCCTCGGTGATGCCGGTCCGCAAGGTCGTGGGCGTCGATCCGGTTTCCGCGTTTCACGAGTGAGGTATTGTCGCGATGTCCGGTCCGATCCTTCGTGCAGAGCACCTGACCAAGACCTTCGGCAGCGGCAACACCGAGGTGCGTGCGGTCGATGACGTGTCCCTCGACGTGGCACGCGGCGAGCTGGTCGCGATCATGGGGCCGTCGGGCTCGGGGAAGACGACGCTCGTCTCGATGCTCGGCGCGCTGCTGCGCCCGAGCTCGGGGACGATCGCCATCGACGGTGTCGATATCACGACGCTCGGCGAGACAGGGCTCTCGCGCCTGCGCGCGCAGAAGATCGGCTTCATCTTCCAGTCGTTCAATCTGCTGGAGGTACTTTCCGTCGAGGACAACGTGCTCTTCCCGGCACATCTGGCGCTCGGCGGCGTCAAGGCCGCGAGGCCGCGGGCAGCCGCGCTGTTAGAGCGGCTGAACCTGACCCACCGCAGGGTCGCGCTGCCGCGCACCCTGTCAGGCGGCGAGAAGCAGCGGGTAGCGATCGCCCGGGCCCTGATCAACCAACCCCGCCTGATCTTCGCCGACGAGCCCACCGGCAATCTCGATTCCCAGAGCGGGCAGGAGGTGATGATGATCCTCCACGACATCGCCCGCGACCAGGGCTGCTCGGTCGTGCTGGTGTCGCATGACCAGCGGATCGAGGACGTGGCCGACCGCATTCTGTGGCTGGAGGACGGCGCTCTGCGTGACCGCAAGGCCGAGCCGCATTCCTGGGTCCGGGACCCGGTCTGCGGCATGCGGGTCGACGGATGGACCGCCTCGCTCTTCGCCGAGCATCATGGCCGGCGTTATGTCTTCTGCTCGCGCCGGTGTCTGGAGAGGTTCGAGGCCGAACCGGACCGCTATGCGGAGAGCGCCGTGCAGCCCTCGCCCTCTGCCGAACGGAGCGAATGATGCGGATTCTCCTGCTCCTACTCCTGGCGCTCACGTCGGCACCGCTGTCGGTGTCCGGCGCGGAGGATTCGCAGGCCAGGGGCGAGGCCATCGCGAGAGAGGCCGATCTCCGGGATCGGGGCTTCGGCGATAACCGGACGGTCCTGACCATGATCCTCCAGGATCGGAAGGGCCGGACGCGGGAACGCCGCCTGCGGATCGACACGCTGGAAGTGCCCGACGAGACCCGTGGTGACAAGTCGCTGGTCGTGTTCGAGACGCCGCGCGACATGAAGGGGACAGCGCTGCTGAGCCACGCCCAGATCCTTGAAGACGACGACCAATGGCTGTTCCTGCCCGCGCTCAAGAGGGTCAAGCGCATCTCGTCGGCCAACAAGACCAGCTCGTTCTTCGGCAGCGAATTCGCCTACGAGGACATCACCGGCCAGGAGCTCGGGAAATACGCCTACAAGTGGCTGTCCGACGACGTTTGCGGTGAGTTGGATTGCTATGTGGTTGAGCGCCTGCCACTCTTTCGGAATTCGGGCTACAGCCGTCTGGTGACCTGGTACGACACGGCAGAGTACCGGGTCCAGCGCATCGATTACTACGACCACAAGGAGACCCTTCTCAAGACGCTGACCTTGAGCGGTTACCGCCAGTATCTGGGGCGTTTCTGGCGCGCGCAAACATACACAATGGAGAATTTCCGCACCGGCAAGACGACCCGTCTGATCTACGATGTCTACAAGTTCCAGACCGGGCTGACCGAGGAGCACTTCCGCAAGGGCAATCTCAGAAGGGTGGAGTGAGCGTCATGAGCGCAATGGCGAACTGCCCGAGATCCAACCGCCGGCGCGCCGCCCTGTCTGTCATGGCGCTGGCGGCCATCCTGGCAATCGCTCCGGTGGACAGCACGGCGGCCGGCGAATGGGAGCTCTCGGGATCGGTCACAAGCGAACTGCGTATCTTTCCGGGCGACCCGGCGTTTCCCGGCCAGGACGCCAACCACTTCTCGCCCGCGCTCTCGCTGGAGCCGCGGCTCGTCTATGAATGGAGCGAGGGCGCAGACAGGCTTACCTTCGCCCCCTTCCTGCGCCTCGACGCGACCCAGAGCGGACGCAGCCACGCGGACCTGCGCGAGGCGAACTGGCTGCATATAGGAGATGGCTGGGGCCTGGTGGCCGGAATCGACAAGGTCTTCTGGGGGGTCGCGGAATCGCGCCACCTGGTGGACATCATCAATCAGGACGACGCGGTGGAGGATATCGACGGCGAGGACAAGCTCGGCCAGCCCATGGTCAATCTCAACCTGCTGGGCGACTGGGGAACGGTGAGCGTGTTCGTTCTTCCGGGGTTCCGCGAACGCGCGTTCCCGGACTCGGGCGACCGGCTGCGGGGGTCACTTCCGGTCGCCGAAGGCGACGCCACCTTCGATGCAGGCGCGAGGACCCATCATGTCGACCTAGCCGCGCGCTGGTCCCACGCCATTGGAGACTGGGATCTGGGGATCGCGCACTTCCGCGGAACCAGCCGCGAACCACGCTTGCTGTCCGAAACGCGGCCGGGAGGTGAAACCGTGCTGGTGCCCCATTACGACCAGATCGGCCAGACCAGCCTGGACGTTCAGCTGACCTCCGGCGCATGGCTTTGGAAGCTGGAGGCGATGACCCGCAGCGGGCACGGCGCGCGCTTCGCGGCCGCGGTGGGCGGCTTCGAACACACCGTCTCCGGCATTTTCGGAACGAACGCGGATCTGGGCCTGCTGACTGAGTACAACTACGATGGCCGGGACGAAGAGCGGGCACCTGCGACTGTCTTCGACGACGACCTGTTCCTTGGTGCGCGGCTCACATTGAACGACGTCCAAGATACCAGCGTGCTCGGCGGCGCCATCATCGATCGCGACACCCGCTCCACCATCCTCTTCGCCGAGGCCGAGCGGCGCATCGGCGACAACTGGAAGATCGAGCTCGAAGGCCGGTTCTTTCTCAACGTGTCAGACAGTGACCCGATTGCCGGCATCCGCAAGGATGATTTCGTCACGCTGCGCTTGAGCAGGTTCTTTTGACCGGTCCCTCCGGGCGCGTGACAAGGCACACATCAGTAGCCTAGGATCGTTGGGCGCGATGGCCTGCTCACAAGGAGACGACAGGTGTTTCGTTATCAGATTGGGCTCTTCATTGTTTTGGTTTTGGCTGCACTTGCGACGTTGTCCGACACTTTCGCCACCAGTGACCGGGAATATGCCGGCTCGGAAACCTGCGCCGGATGTCATGCGGAGATTTCCGAAGACTATTTGCGCTCCGGCCATCCTCTCAAGATCCAGAAAGTCGACGGGACGCCGCCGGTCTTTCCACAAGGCACCTCTCCGGGTGTGCTCGCGCCCCCGGCGGGGATGGATTGGGAGGAGATCAGCTATGTCATCGGAGGCTACGGCTGGAAGGCGCGCTTCATGGACCGCGACGGCTACATTCTGACCGGCGAGGCGAACCGTCAATTCAACCTCGCCAACGACCAGCTGGGAACCGCTGGAAGATGGACCAGCTACGATCCGAAGACCGCGCCACGAAAGCCCTATACTTGTGGCGATTGCCATACCACCGGCTGGCGAAAGACTGGCCCTGAAGGCCCCCACCAGGATGGGCTGCCGGGAATCCACGGCATCTGGCAAGAGCCAGGCGTGACCTGTGAGGCTTGCCATGGCCCGGGCGCCTTGCATGCGGCCAATCCCACGTAGGTATCCCTCTCGACCGAAACGAATTGCCAAGCCTGTCATGTTCGCGGCGATGTCGAAAAGATCGACGCCAAGGGCGGTCTTGTCCGCCATCACGAGCAATACGAAGAGCTTCTTGCCTCACCGCATTTGGCCGTGGGGTGTCTTGCGTGCCACGATCCGCACAAGAGCACGAAATACGGCCTCGGCGGCTTCAAGGGGCAGTCGACCTGTCTGGATTGCCACCAGCAAGAAACAGTGGTGGTCGCCCCGAAGGCACACAGTACCTGCACCAGCTGCCATATGCCGTACGTCGGCAAATCTGCTGTCTCGGTGAGCACCGCCTACGAGGGCGGAACCTTGCCCAGAGGCGATATCCGCAGCCATATCTTTCGCATTCAGGCCAGCGCGGACTGGAACATGTTCACCGACGACGGCAAATTCGTTCGGATCGACAGTCTCGGCCGCGCATCGCTTTCGCTCGAATATAGCTGCCTCGGTTGCCACGAGAATCGAGGCAAAGCATGGGCCGCACAAAATGCTGAGCGCATCCACGCCGGGCGCTAGCGGAATTTTCCGTTTCCCGGAGCACATTCTGTCAAAAGTGACCGATGCGATTATTGTGAGCGCCGCGAGCCTTAATCAAAGCCGACAATCGGCCAAATTTCTTGGATGCCGCCAAAGTACGCGCTCGGGACTGCACGGGAATTTCGAGATCTGTGCTGACTTTGGATCACGAGGGCGATGTCGGCGTTCTGGTGGTATCGAGACGTTCAGCAAAATACCACAGCGGCGCGGGTAGGTAGGCACTCCGATTCAATCGTTTGTCCGGATCGGGTCAGGACCAGTCATCTGAGCAATCCCGTCGGATGACCGCTTCGGTCCGCGGAGCCGACAACAACCAACCTTGGGGCTCGGCGACTTACCACTGATCCAGCCGGTAGCGTGGGCTCGCACGAGGCCACCCAATGCCTGTTGCGCGCAAAACACCAGGAGCGCGCTCCAACTGTGAAAAATGCGTAAACTGATACATATTATATATATAAATCAATACGTTGATAAGATTCTCACACGTGAGAGGCCGCTAATCTCCCGCCACTGGCCGCCCGGTCAGTCCAACGCCAGCACCATCAACGCCAAATCCAGCCGCTTGCCACGCTTGACGCCGACGCCCTTCAGGCGCCCCTGCTCTTCGAAACCAAGCGCCCGGTGCAGTCCCAGGCTCGCGGGCTGATCGGCGCTGACACCGCCCACCAGGCGGGTGAAACCGGCCGCCTGCGCCTCGGCGATCAGCCGCTCCATCAGCAGCCGCGCGATGCCCCGGCCCCGGGCGCCCCGGGCCACATAGACCGAGTGCTCGACCGTTTCGCGATAGCCCTCGCCGCGGCGAAATGGCCCATAGCTCGCATAGCCCAGAACCTCGCCGCCGGCCTCGGCAACGAACAGCGGATAGCCGCCCGCGCGCCGCTCGGCGAACCAGGTTTCCATGTCCGTCCCGGTCTTCGGGGTCTCGGTCCAGCTTGCGGTGCCCGAAGCGATCTCGGCGTTCAGAATCCTGGCGATCGCGGGCAGATCGCCAGCCATCGCCTCGCGCAGGATCACCTTCCGGCGATCACCGCCCCTGCGGCGCCTCGCGGATAGGGATGGGGATCATGTCCGGCTGCGGCAGCCGGATGTGCCGGAAGGCGGCAAGAACCAGGGCGAAGCCAGCAATGCCGATCAGGGTGCAGGTCATCTGTCTCTCCGCGTCTTTCGCTCGTCAATCTAATCGTCTATTCCCCCGACGTGCCGGGACCAGCGTCAATCGACCCGGCTGGACCAGATCGTAGGGGCAGAGCGCGCGATGGGCAACGGGTCTTGGGATTTCTGGATCGACCGGGGCGGCACCTTCACCGATGTCGTGGCGCGCGATCCAGATGGCGTGCTTCACACCCGAAAGCTTCTGTCCGAGAACCCGGAGCAATACGAAGACGCCGCATTGCAGGCGATCCGTGATTATCTCACTCTGGGTTCCAGCGACCCGATCCCGGCGGCGCGGGTCAACCGGATCAAGATGGGCACCACGGTCGCGACCAACGCGCTCTTGGAGCGCAAAGGCGACCCGACGGTGCTGGTGACCACGAAGGGCCTGCGCGACCAGCTCCGCATCGCTTACCAGAACCGGCCCGAGCTCTTCGTGCGCGAGATCGTGCTGCCCGAGATGCTCTATTCCCAGGTGATCGAGGCCGACGAGCGCATCCGGGCCGACGGCACGGTGGAGGCCCCGCTTGATGAGGCGCGGCTGAGGGCCGATCTGGAAGCGGCCCATGCAACAGGCATCCGCGCGGCCGCGATCGTCTTCTGCCACGGCTACCGGCAAACGGCGCACGAGGCCCAAGCGGGTGAAATCGCCCGCGAGATCGGTTTCACCCAGGTCTCGGTCAGCCACCAGGTCTCGCCGTTGATGAAGATGGTCAGCCGCGGCGACACGACCGTGGTCGATGCCTATCTCAGCCCGATCCTGCGGCGTTACGTGGACCGGATCGCGGCGGCCTTCGAGGGCGACGCGGACGCGGACCACGATTCGGCGGGCAAGCTGATGTTCATGCAATCCTCGGGAGGGCTGACCGATGCGCGCATGTTCCAGGGCAAGGATGCGATCCTTTCGGGCCCCGCCGGCGGCGTCGTGGGCGCCGTGCGCACCTCCGAGATCGCCGGGTTCGGCAAGATCATCGGCTTCGACATGGGCGGTACCTCGACCGATGTCTGCCACTATGCGGGCGAATACGAGCGGGTGCTGCTGACCCAGGTCGCGGGCGTGCGGATGCGCGCGCCGATGATGGACATCCACACGGTCGCCGCCGGGGGCGGCTCGATCCTGCATTTCGACGGCACCAGGATGCGGGTCGGCCCGGACAGCGCCGGGGCCAATCCGGGCCCTTCGGCCTATGGGCGCGGCGGCCCGCTGGCAGTGACCGACGCCAATGTGATGGCCGGCAAGCTGAGGCCCGAGTTTTTCCCCGCGATCTTCGGACCCGAGGCGGACCGGCCGTTGGATGCCGAGGCCACCCGCGCGGCGTTCGGAAAGCTCGCGCGCGAGATCGGCAAGGATCCCGTCGAAATCGCCGACGGCTTCCTGAAGATCGCGGTCGAGAACATGGCCAACGCGATCAAGAAGATCAGCGTCCAGCAGGGCCATGACGTGACCGAATACTGCCTGACCGTCTTCGGCGGAGCGGGAGCGCAGTTCGCCTGTCAGATCGCCGACACGCTGGGGATGGAGACCTGCCTGATTCACCCCATGGCCTCGCTGCTCAGCGCGTATGGGATGGGCCTCGCCGATATCCGCGCCACCCGCGAACAGGCGATCGAGACGGCGCTGGATGACGATGGCCGCCTGCTGGCGGCCTCGAACCTCGACCGTCTGGGCGGCGATGCCCTGGGCGAGGTCGAGCGCCAGGGCGTGGCGGCGGACGCGATCCGGGTCGTGCGCACGGCCATGCTGAAGGTCAAGGGCACCGACACCGCACTCGCCGTTCCATTCGGCTCCATCGACGAAATGAAACGGGGTTTCGCCGAGGCCCACCGCGTCCGCTTCGGCTTCGACGCGGGCGACAAGCCCCTGGTAATCGAGGCGGTCGCGGCCGAGGCAATCGGTGAGGCAGCCGACCTGGACGAGACGCAGGTCTCGACCGCCACGCGCGACGAAGGAGAGGTCGAGACCGCCCTCGAGGCCGATTTCTACTCCGACGGCGCGTGGCACAACGCCCGCTTCGTGCGCCGCGAAGCCATGCGCCCCGGCGACACGCTCACCGGCCCTGCCGTCCTGGTTGAGCCGCATACATCGATCATCATCGAGGCCGGCTGGCAAGCCCGGATCACCGCCCACGACCACGTAACGCTGGCCCGGATCAAAGCCCGCGAAGGCAGCGCCGTCGGCACGCAAGCCGATCCGGTGATGCTCGAGGTCTTCAACAACCTCTACATGTCGATTGCCGAGCAGATGGGCGCGGTCCTCGAGAACACCGCCGTCTCAGTTACCATCAAGGAACGGCTCGACTTCTCCTGCGCCGTCTTCGACGCCGAGGGCGACCTGATCGCGAACGCCCCCCACATGCCGGTGCATCTTGGCTCGATGGCCGCCTCGGTGAAGACGATCATGCGGCTGAACCCGGACATGAAGCCGGGCGACGTCTATGTCCTGAACGCACCCTACAATGGTGGCACGCATCTGCCCGACATCACTGTTGTGACACCGGTCTGGAACGACGGCGGCACCGAGGTCCTGTTCTACACGTCCGCCCGCGGCCATCAGACCGATGTGGGCGGTCTGACCCCGGGCTCGATGCCACCCGACAGCCGCGTGGTCGAGGACGAGGGGGTGCTGATCGACAATTTCAAGCTGGTCGATCAGGGGAAATTCCGCGAGGACGAGATCTACCAGATGCTCACCTCGGCCAAATACCCCGCCCGCAACCCGCTGGAAAACCTCGCCGATCTGAAGGCGCAGGTCGCTGCCTGCGAGAAGGGTGCCGCCGAGCTTCGCAAGATGGTCGCGCATTTCGGCCTCGACGTGGTCCAGGCCTATATGGCCCATGTCCAGGACAATGCCGAGGAGCGGGTGCGCCGCCGCATCGTTGCGCTGAGGGACTCGGAATACGTCTACGAGATGGACCCGGATTTCGACGGAAAGCCCAGGGCGATTCATGTGAAGATCTCCGTCGACCACGAGACCCGCTCGGCCACGGTGGACTTCACGGGCACCACCGCTCAGCTCGCCACCAATTACAATGCGCCGGAGCCGGTGACTCGCGCCGCCGTGCTCTATGTCTTCCGCTGCCTGGTCGATGATGCGATCCCGATGAACGAAGGGGTGATGAAGCCCCTCAACGTCATCCTGCCCAAGGGCACCATGCTCAGCCCCGAATACCCGGCAGCCGTCATCGCCGGGAACGTCGAGACCAGCCAGGCGGTAACTTCGGCGCTGTTCCTTGGCCTCGGGGTCATGGCCGCGGCCCAGTCAACCATGAACAACACCACCTGGGGCAACGCGAAATATCAGTACTACGAGACCATCTGCGGCGGCACCGGCGCCGGCGTCCTGAACGACGGCACTGGGCATCACGGGGTCTCGGCGGTGCACTCCCACATGACCAATTCCCGCCTGACCGACCCAGAGGTCCTGGAGTGGCGTTTCCCGGTGCTGCTGGAAGAATTCTCGATCCGCCACGGATCGGGCGGCAAGGGCCGGTTCCGAGGCGGCGACGGCGCCACGCGGCGCATCCGCTTCCTCGAGGACATGACGGTTGCGATCCTCTCGGGCCATCGGGTGGTGCCGCCGCCTGGATTGGCCGGTGGCGGGCCTGGAGAGTTGGGGCGCACGCGCATTCTGCGCGCCGACGGCACCGTGGAGGAATTGCACTCGGCCGACAAACGCGAGGCCGGCCCCGGCGATACCTGGTTGCTGGAGACCCCGGGCGGCGGCGGCTATCTACCGGAGGCGGGATGAGCGCGATCTTCTATCTGGGCGTCGTCGTCACGCTGATCGGGCTTGCCGGAATTCTCTGGTTCATCCGCCGGGCGCGCAGACTGAAGGGGGCCGACTTGGATCCGGACGCGACCCAGGCCGAGTTCCGGACGCTGGTGGTGCTCAATATGGCCTCGGTCGGGCTCGCCTTCCTGGGCCTTGCCATCGCAGTGGTCGGGTTGATCTTGGCTTAGCAACTGCCAGACGCTTCGGACCCGACCCGGGACCTCGACGATACCAGGCGCCCGTCGGTGTGCTGTTTTATTGGGGTCCCGCATCAATTGCGGGACATCAGCGCGTCAGGCCTTCTCTTCTTCGTCCTCGTCGTCACCGCCCTTCGGCAGGTTGAAGATCGAATCGGGATCAATCCGCTCTTCTTTTTTCGAAGCCGGTTCCGGCGCGCCTCCCGGATCGTCAAGGCCAAAGGTTCGGAATTCGGACAGCCGATGGCCGGCCCCGGCGTCCTCGGCCGCAGCCAGCGATTCGTCGGTCGACATCAGGCTGATCCGCTCCTCGGCCGTCGGCACCGCCTCCTGGCTCTTCGCCTTCTTCTCGGCGGCCTTGCGCACGGCCGCGTCCAGATCAAGCTGCTGGCACAGCCCCAAAGCCACCGGATCGACCGGCTGGATGCTTGATATATTCCAGTGAGTCCGATTGCGGATCGACTGGATCGTGGGCTTGGTCGTGCCCACCAGCTTGCCGATCTGGCTATCCTCCAGCTCCGGGTGGTAGCGCACCAGCCAGGCGATCGCAGCAGGCCGGTCCTGGCGCTTCGAGACCGGCGTATAGCGTGGACCGCGGCGCTTTTGCGGCGGCGCCATTTCCCGCTTGACCAGGGTCAGGCGGGCCACCGGATCGGCTTCGCATTTCTTGATGTCATCCGCCGTCAGCTGATGATTGGCGATCGGATCGAGACCCTTGATCCCCACCGCGACCTCGCCGTCCGCGACACCGGCGATCTCCAGTTCATGCATCCCGCAGAACTCCGCGATTTGGCGGAAGGTCAGCGTAGTGTTATCGACCAGCCAAACGGCGGTCGCCTTGGGCATCAGGGGCAGATCGGTCATCGCGTCGAACCTCTTCTTTCTTGCCCCCAATGCACGCTGCACCGCGCCCCGAGATCGGGCCCGAGACCGGATGCACGCGGCGCAAACGACGGTTTCGAGGGGGTATCCAACGGGCTATATAGAAACGTGCGACAGGAAAATAAAGTGGAATCCGAATGATCCGCCTTGCCCACGCCCTTGCGCTGATCGCGCTCAGCTTCACGGCCCCGCAGCGGGCCATAGCGGCGGATGAAGCGGGCGATTTCGACTATTACGTCTTGGCGCTTTCCTGGAATGCAGCCTGGTGCGAGGCCGAGGGCGCCGGGCGCGGTGCGCCACAATGCGACCCTGCCCGGGATATCGGATTCACGCTTCATGGCCTCTGGCCGCAGCACGAACGCGGCTGGCCCGAATTCTGCCGCACCGGCCAACGCGACCCGTCGCGCAGCGAGACCCGCGCGATGGCCGATATCATGGGCTCGGGCGGGCTCGCCTGGCACCAGTGGAAGAAGCATGGACGTTGCTCCGGCCTAAGCCCGGAGGCCTATTTTGCCCTCGCCCGCGACGCCTGGGAGATGATCGTGCGCCCAGATGTCCTGCGCCGCGTCACCACCCCTTTGCGCGTGCCGCCTCGGGTCATCGAACAGGCCTTTATCGAGGCGAATCAGGGCCTACGGGCCAATGGCGTAACCGTCACCTGCAAAGACCGGCGATTCCGTGAGGTGCGGATTTGTCTGACCAAGGGCCTGGTGCCACGGCCTTGCAGCGGCGCCGTTGCAAAGGACTGCCCGATCGAGAATCCCGTTTTTGCACCAATGCGTTAACATGTGCGCTCAAGCATTTGGGAAAAATCAACCAATGGTTGAAGAACGCCGTCAAATTTTCGCTAAAATTGTATTTTATCTTTAAGTTTGTCCCCCCAGGCGAGGATGAGAGACATGAATTCGATTTATACGGCACTTCAGTCTCCGACGGAGACCACGGTCGCACTATTGGCATTGCTAATTGGCGTTGGTTTTGTCGTTTTGCGTCGCGTCTACTGACTGGTTGAACCCCTAGGACCTCAGAGGTTCGTTCGAGCGCGCCGCGTGCGCGCTCGTTCGAGTCTCCTTGATCAATGATTTTTAGAGGCGCGCGCCGGCGGGCGAAATTTCGGTTGTCGCCCGCAGTGCGATCGACTTAGCTTGTCGCCGCCGACGAGCGGGGGAATGGATGTCGGAAGCGATATATTCTTGCTGGCGCGACCGGGCAACTGGGGATCGGATGTCGGACGCGTTGGCCGGCCTGTTCGACCGCCTCAGCCCGGGGAATATCGAACCTCGGGATGGTGTTGTGCATCGGTTTGGCGGTGCGGCGCTGGGTATCTTCAATCCTAGTCCGGCAATGAGGACCTCCGGCACTTCCGTTTGCTTGGGAGAGGTCCAGGAGGATTGCACCGATTGGCATCGGCCTGGAGCACCCGAGCCTGTCGGCACATACGCAATCTTCCGGGCGCATGACGGCGGCTGCGAATGCCTAACCGATATGATGGGGACCAGGACGGTCTGGTATGTGGCGCGGGATGACCTGTTCGCGGCCGCAACCTCGCAACGTCTGCTGGCGATGGTGCTAGGCGATGTCGAGCCGAACGAGCCGGTGATTTCGTGGATGATCGCGACCGGCAGTCTTGGACACGGCAATGGCTGGGACCGCCGCGTCAAGCCTCTGCCCGCGGCGCACAGGCTTCGCTTCGACGCAGCTGACTGGAGCGTTACACTTTCACCATCGGCTACACCTGCGGCACCCGCCGAGGAAGACGCTCGCAGCACCGAGGCCTTTCACGATCTGCTGACGACGACGGTCGCCGCTTACGAACTCGACCCGCGCCGCTGGGTACTGCCGTTGTCAGGCGGAGTCGACAGCCGCGGTTTGTTGTTCGGATTTGCCAGCACGCAGGGCCTCCGGACCGTCACCTGGGGCGAGAGCCACCTGCGCCACCAGAAGGGCACGGATGGGCAGATCGCGGCCGAAGTCGCAAGGCGCGTCGGGGTTGCGAACGAGTTCCTGGAAATCGCAGCCACTTCGGAACCGGCCGAGACAGTGCTTGACCGGTTCGCCCGTTGCTCGGAAGGAACCGCCGATCATATTGCCGGCTATGTCGATGGATTCGCCGTCTGGAAAACGCTTTTCGAAAACCAGATCGGCGGCGTTATTCGCGGTGACGAGGCCTTCGGCTGGGTCGATGATCTCGCCTCGGAGGAACGGCCGAGGCGCTCGGTCGGATTGCACCTGCCGGCCGACTATCAGAACCTCGGTGAGATTAGGACCCAGATCCCGCCCATCGAGCCGCCTCAGATCTTCGAGCGGCGATCTGGCGAGACGCTGCCCGCATTCCGCGACCGGCTCTACCGCGAGTTCCGCGTCCCGGTCATCCTGTCCGCGCTCAACAAGATGAAGACGCCCTTCGTCGAGGTCTTCAATCCCTGGCTCAGCCAGCCGATCATGGCCTTCGTGCCCGCCATGCCCGACGCGCTGCGCACCGACAAAAAGGCGTTCCGCGATTTCGTCGCCCGCGACTGCGCCGATATCCCATTCGCCTATTCGGCAGCGATGAACGCGTCCGAGGACTTCCTGGTGACCGGGGAGACTGCGGATTTCATGCGAACCTATCTGGGTGATGGCGGCCAGAGTGCGATCTTGCCCGCCGGTGTGACGAATGCCGTGCTCGATCAATTGAAAAAGACCCAGGAGAAACCCAACTCCTCCCGCTGGCTCCGCCGTCAGGCGCGGCGGGTGGTGGAGCGCTGGCTGCCGGATTCGGTGATGTTCCGGATCAAGCGCGGCGTGCAGAGCCGTCTACCGGCCGAAAAGCTGGCCTTCCGCGCCTATCTGATCGAGCATTCGATCCGCCTGCTGAACGAGGACGCCGCCGCTGGGCGCGCAGCTGTTTCCGGCATGTCGACCGAGAACATCTAGGCCACCCCGACCGGACGTCGCATCTCTAGTACCAGGCATCCTCCATTTCCGACTTCTTCCGGGCAACGAAATCCTTCAAGGCCTCATCGACGCCGGAGTCGATCTCGGGCACCTCGTATTCAGCTAGCATCGCGTTCCACCGATCGTAGGCCCGGCGCGCGGTATCCTTGGCGCCCGCGTCTTCCCATTGCTCGACGCTGTCGCTGTTGGACATCGTTGCGTCGTAGAATGCGGTCTCGTAGTTCGCCATGGTATGGGCCGAGCCCAGGAAGTGCCCGGCGGGCTCGACATCATCATAGGCATGGCGCCCGATCGCGTTTTCATCGGTCGCCATGCCGCTCAGCATCACCTGATAGGCCCCCAGCCTGTCGGCATCGATCAGCAGCTTCTCGTAGCCGGTGCAGAGCCCCCCCTCCAGCCATCCCGCCCCATGCAAAATAAAATGGGCGCCCCCAAGCGCAGTCGACATCATCGAGTCGGCGCTTTCGGCGGCGGCTTGGGCATCCGCGATCTTCGAGGCGGTTAGCGAGCCGCCGCACCTGAGCGGCACCCCCAACCGGCGGGCAAGTTGCCCGATGGCGAAATTCGACTGCACCGGCTCCGGCATCCCAAATGTCGGGGCGCCGGACTTTAGGCTCATCGAACTCAGGAAATTGCCCAGGACGAACGGGGCGCCGGGTTTAACAAGCTGCGTGAACGCCCCGCAGACCATCCCCTCGGCCAGTGCCTGGGCCAGCGAAGCTGCGGTCGTTACCGGGCCCATTGCGCCACCCAAGATAAATGGCGCCACGATCATTCCCTGGCCTGCCGCCGAATAGGTGCGGATCGCCTCGGTCACCACCTTGTCGACCATCAGCGGCGAGTTGGTGTTGACATTTCCCATGACGTAGCAGCGATCCGAGATGTCCGCCTCCTCCGATCCACCGTGCAGGATCTTGGCCATCGCCACGGAGTCTTCAGCGCGGCTCTTTTCGACGATGGCGCCCAAATGCGGCTTCTCCGAGAACCGCATATGGGCGTAGAGCATGTCGAGGTGGCGCTTGTTGACCGGCACGTCGCATGGCTCGCAGGTGACGAAGCCCGAATGGTGCAGGCTCGGCAGCATGTAGGTCAGCTTCACCAGCCGCTCGAAATCCTCGAATGTCCCATAGCGCCGCCCGCTCTCCAGATCGCGCACGAACGGGGCGCCATAGACCGGAGCGAAGACCTGGTGGTTGCCGCCGATCCGCACGCTGCGGGCCGGATTGCGGGAATGCTGCACGAATTCGCTCGGCGCGGTCTTGCAGAGCTCGCGCGCCATGCCGCGGGGCAGGCACACGCGCGTCTCCTTCACATCCGCCCCGGCCGCGCGCCAGATGTCGAGGGCGACCGGATCCTCGCGGAACTCGATGCCGATCTCCTGGATCAGCCAATCCGCCTGGTCCTCGATCCGGACCAGCTGCTCTTCGTCGAGGAAGTCGTAGAACGGCACCGCGCGGCTGACATAGGCCGGCGCAGCCGGGGCGCGACGGATGCGCCTTTCTCCGCGGGTGCGGCGGCGGGGTTGAGTCTCGGGCATCGGCGCCTCCCTCGAGACATCAGGATAGCACTGGACACATGTGTCAAGTAGCCGGAATGCGGCTTGCCCGCAACGAATTCCGGCATTCCCGCGCCTCAGCGGCCGTAATCGGCTCGTAATTGGGCCGAAACGCTCCCATCCTTGCGCAATGCAGAAGATCCCCGACTGGGACTACCGAACGGGCGGGCTCGCCGCCTTCGCCGCCGACCGGCACAGCGAAGCGAGCGCCGTAATGGACGCGGTTCTGGATGGCCTTGGCCTGGCGGGCACCGCGCTGCGCCCATTCCTGCCGCTCGGCGACCGGATCGCGGCGCGGCACCTGGCGCGGATCGACGATCCCTATCGCGACGAAATCCTGGCCCTGCCGCGGCTGATGGGCCGGCCGGGCGCGATTGCCTTCAGCCTCAGCTACGAATGGGGCTGCACCTCACGGGCCTTTGGCGAAGGCGGCATGCCAACGCTCTTCCGGGTGCTCGATTGGCCCTTCGCTGGGCTGGGACAACGGATCGAGGTTGTCCGGCTCTCGGGCCCTGGCGGGGACTGGATCACCGCCACATGGCCCGGGGTCGTGGGCGTCCTGCATGGTGCTGCGCCCGGGCGCTTTGCGATTGCGCTGAACCAGGCGCCGGAGCGGCGCACGGGCCTTGGCCGCCTCGTCGATTGGGTTTCTTCCAAGCGCCGGTTCCTGCGCCAGCGGGGCCTGCCCCCCGCGCATTTGCTGCGCCAGGTCTTCGAGGAGGCCCCAGACTACCCGGCGGCCCGGGCGATGTTGACCCAGGCCCCAGTCGCCGCGCCGGTCATCTTCACGCTGGCTGGGACGGATGCCGAGCAGACCTGCACGATCGAGCGCATCGAGGACCGCGCGATCGAGACCGCTGCCCCCACCGCGACCAACCATTTCACCAGCGCGCTCGGCGACGGCGCCTGGCGCCCGCGCGGCGAAGACAGTGCCGGGCGCCACCAGGCGGCGCTGGCGCTCGACGCGCCGCCACCGATCGACGGCCTGACGCCGCCAATCCTCAATTCGCTGACGCGGCTTGCGCTGGTCATGGATGCGGGCGGCGCCCTGTCGGTGGCCGGTTACGAGGGCGAGAAGGTGGTCAGCGGCCCCGGGCGGTTCCAGGTCTGACATCCCGGCCCCCGAGCCGGGGCATTGCACCTCGGCCTTGGCCAGTTCTTACTCGACTACAGCGCCCTGCCCCAAAACCTCGACCAGGCCCGCTCCGATGATCAGCGCGGCGCCCAGGGCCTCGCGTGCCCCGAAGGGCTCGCCCGAGAGGGTGGCGGCCGAGGCGACGCCGACCACGACTTCGCTCATTAGCAGAATTCCGACCCGGCCGGGGCTCAGCAGCGTCGTCGGCCAGAGCGTCAGCCAGACCATGGGCAGCACGTAGAGCGCAGCGAGCAGCGCATAAGGCGCCGCAGCGCGCAGGGCCGCGCCATCGGGCGTTCCGCCGAAGGCAGGTCCACCGATGGCGATCGCGGCAAGCGCGACCACCAGGCTGCCGATTATGAAGGTCAGGATCTGCTCGGGGACCGCCACCGCGCCCATCCGGTAGAGCTTGAGCGAGCCATAGGCCCAGGCGAGGCCCGAGCCGAGCGCCAGCCAATCGCCGATGTTCCTCGGCCATGGAAACTGCGCTCCGAAGCCCAGCACGACCAAAAGCCCCGCTGCGCCCAGCAGAAGCGCCGCAATCCGCGCGAAGGTCAGCCGCTCACCCAAGAGGGCCAAGCCCAGCGCCGTGCTCCAGACCGGGGTCAGGTAGAAGAGCAGGATACAACGCACCACTTCGGTCAGCTGCAGGCTGATCGAATAGAAGGCGAACGCGGTCCCGGTGAACAGCGCACATCCCGCCAGCGGCAGCCAATAGGTCCTGAGCTGGTTCCATCGCAGCACCGCCATCGGAAGCAGCAACAGGAGCGTCGCGGCTAAGATCGCCGCGCCGGGCCAGCCGCCCGCGAGCCCAGTCTCGCTCAACCAGCGGATCGGCAGCCAGAAGAGGCCCCAGAAGACGCCGCCAACGACGATGGCGAGGCTGGGGATCAGGGTCCCGGATGCGGCGGCGGCCCGCATGGCTCAGAGCGTGTCCAGCGCGCGGGCGAACATTGCGGCATCGACGTTTCCGCCGCTGATCGTGCAGATGACCGCATCGCCCTCGATCCGGTCGGCGCGGTAGAGCGCCGCGGCCAGCGCCACCGCGCCGCCCGGCTCGGCCACAACCTTGAGGCGCTGGAACGCCTGGCCCATGGCCATCAGTGCGTCCTGGTCACTGACCGTAAGGCCGGGCCCCGCAAGGCGCTGCAGGATCGGCAGTGTCAGTTCTCCAGGCGCGGGCGTCAGCACGGCGTCACAAATCGAGCCGGACTCGCTCGGGTTCGATTGGCGGCTTCCCGTCGCCAGCGAGCGCGCCACATCGTCGAACCCCTCCGGCTCGCAGGGCCGCACCCGCAGTCCCGGCGCGTCCGCCTCGAGCGCCAGCGCGATGCCAGACGTAAAGCCGCCGCCACCGCAGCAGACCAGCACATCCGCCTGCGTGACACCGGCCTCGGCCGCCTGTGCGGCGATCTCGAGCCCACAGGTGCCCTGGCCGGCCATCACCATCGGCTCGTCAAAGGGCTTGATCAGGGTCAGCCCGCGCTCGTCGGCCAAGCTTTGGCCCAGCGTCTCGCGGCTTTCGCCACCCGGGCGGTCGTAGAGTACCACCTCGGCGCCGTGGGCGCGGGTGTTGGCAATCTTGAGCGCCGGCGCGTCGACCGGCATCACGATCACCGCGGGCACCCCCATCAGTTCGGCCGCGTGCGCCACGCCCTGGGCGTGGTTGCCGCTGGAGAACGCGATCACCCCGCGCTGGCGCTGCTCCGGCTCTAGCGCCGAGATCGCCGACCAGCCGCCCCGGAACTTGAAGCTGCCAGTGCGCTGCAGGCATTCGAGCTTCACCAGCACCCGGCGCCCGGCGATCTGGTTCAGGAATGGGCTCTCAAGTATGGGCGTGACCCGCGCGACGCCGGTCAGGCGGCCCCGAGCGGCGCGGATGTCGTCGATGGTGATTGGCTCGCTCATGCATGGACCTCCAGCAGGAACCGATCTATCGCCGAGAGCGCCTCGGGCTCGTCCAGGAACGGCACATGACCCCGGTCGGCGATGGTGAGATGCGTCATGTCCGGGCGCCGCCGGGCCATCTCGGCCAGGGTCCCGGCGCTAAGAATGTTCGAATGCTCACCCCGCAGCGTCAGGATCGGCGCCTGGACCGCGTCGAACAGCTTCCAGAGATCCGGGGGCGAGTTTTCCAGCGCCACCGCCGTCGCCTCGCGCAGGTCCGGGTCGTAGGCCAACGCCGGGCGACCGCCGTCATCGCGATAGGTGCGCCGGGCGAAGGCCATCCAGTCGGCCTCGGTCAGTCCCGGGAAAGCCGCGCTGAAATTCGTCTTCATCCGCGCGGCCGCCGTCTCGAAATCCGCGAGCCCCGGATCGAGCCCGATATAGGTCATGATGAATTCCAGCCCGGCGCGCTCGACCACTGCGCCGATATCGTTCAGCACCAGGCCGCTCACGAAATGCGGCTGGCCCGCCGCCAGCAGCATGCCGATGATCCCGCCGCGCGAGGTGCCGACAATCGTGCCCCGCTCGATGCCCAGATGGGCCGCCAGCGCCATCATGTCCTGGCCCTCGACGATGGGCGTGTATTCGGCGACCGGATTCTCAGCCCAACCGCTGGCGCCCCGGCCCCGGTAGTCCATGCGGATCACCTGGTGGCGCGGAGCCAGGTGCCGCGCCAGGTCCGCATAGTCCACCATGGTCCGGGAAATGCCCGGCAGGCAGAAGATCGCGGGGCCCTCGCCGGAAACCGCATAGGCGATCCGCCGGCCGTCGGCTGCGTCGAAAAACTCGCTCATGCGGCGGCCGCGATGCTGGGAACCGAGGTTAGATCGCTCAACACATGGGCGGGCTTCCAGGGCAGCCGGTCCATCGGCTCGCCCGCCCGGTTCGCCCAAATCGTGTGGAACCCGTAGCCCGATGCCGCGCAGGCATCCCAGCAATTGGACGAGACGAACAGCACCTCGCGCGCCGAGCATCCGAAATAGGCGCGCACCAGCCCGTAGACCGAGCGATGCGGTTTGTAGACCCCCAGCGACTGCACGCTGAGACAAGCGTCCAGCACCTCGCCGATCCCGGCGGCGTTCACCGCGCCTTCCAGCATGTCGGGCGTGCCGTTCGAGAGGATCGCCGTGTTCATTCCAGCCTCCTTCAGCGCACGCAGCATTTCCGGCACTTCCGGATAGGCCGAAAGCTCCCAATAAAGCTGCAGCAGCCGCGCGCGAAGTTCCGCGTCCTCGACCGCCTGCTCCTCCAGCGCATAGTCAAGCCCGTCCTGGGTCACGGTCCAGAAATCCTGATGCACGCCCGCGGTGGCGCGCAGCCACGTATATTGCAGCTGCTTCAGCCGCCAGGTCTGGGCAATGGCAGGCCATTTCTCGGCGAAGACCCCGCGGCCCGGCTCGGCGGCGGCCTCGCGCGCCGCGGCCGCGACGTCGAAAAGCGTGCCATAGGCGTCGAAGACACATGTCGTGATGGGCATAGGCGAACCTCCCTGGCTGGCGCCGACCATGGCCGAAACTTGAGCGCGGATGAACCCCCGTCAAGCGGGGGATTTCTCACGGGCCGAGATTTCCTCCAGCCGGTCCACCTTGCGCATCTCCGGGAACAGCCACACCCAGAGCGCAGTCACGCCGAGGGTCGCCGCGCCGCCGACCATCACCGCAGGCACCGTTCCGATCAGCGCCGCCGAGACACCGGCGCGGAAATCTCCGAGCTCATTAGAGGCGTTGATCGCAACCGCGTTCACCGCGCTGACACGGCCGCGCATCTGATCGGGCGTGGCGAGCTGGATCAGCGTCAGGCGAATATAGACGCTGACCATGTCCGCCGCGCCGTAGATGCCCAGCGCCAGAAGCGATAGCCAATAGATTTCCGACAGACCGAAAACCAGGATCGACGTTCCGAAAATTGCCAGACTGACGAAGAACGCCGGCCCCATATGCCGGGGCGCCGTCAGCCGGGTCAGCGCCAGTCCGACGATCAGCGAACCGACCGCCGGCATGGCGCGCATCACCCCCAGCCCATCGGCGCCCACATCCAGAATATCCTTGGCGTAGATCGGCAACAGCCCCATGACACCGCCGAATAGCACCGCCAGCAGGTCGATCGAGATCGCCCCCAGCACAATCTTTTTTCGCCAGACGAAGCTGAACCCGCCCAGCACCTTGGCCAGGCTGAAAGGCTCGCGTCCACGCACGGTCAGGCGCGCGGAAATCGCCCAGGCCGCCACGCCAGCCAATGCGAAGATCACCAACGCCCACAGATAGGTCCAATCGCCGGTCACTGCGACCAGGACGCCGCCCGCCGCCGGGCCGATCAGCTGCGCGGCCTTGTTGACCGACGACGACCAGGCGATTGCCTTCGGAAAGACCGCCGGGTCCACCAGGTTGGGCAGGATCGCCTGGCTGGCGGTGAAGTAGAAGGCGCGCGCGGTGCCGTGCACGACCAGGATGGCGAAGATCGGCCACACGGCGGGCCCGTCGGTCAGCGTGTAGACCAACAGCATCGCCGCCGCCGCGACGTGGAGCCCGTTGCAAAGCACGATGATGTTGCGCCGGTCGAACCGGTCGGCCGCCAGGCCCGCGACCAGGAAGAGGGCCAGCGCCGGCGCGAATTGCGACAGCCCCACCAGGCCCAGATCCAGCGGATCGCCCGTCATCAGATAGACATGCCAGCCGACGGCGACCGTGATGATCTGGTTACCCATCACATTGGCCATCCGGCTGAGAATGAATGCGAGAAAGTCCCGGTTTCCGGAAAGAGGCCGGGCCAAGGCCGGGCCTGTCGCCTGGTCCTCGCTCATGGATTGGCCACTCGAAGCCCGCATCCGCCGCTTATCGCCGCCCCGTCAAGCCGGGCGCAAGGGAAAGATCGGGGAGCGTCTAGCTGCGCAGGCCGCGCGCGAGATCCTGTTCGATGGTCATCGGCCCCGCCTCGCCGCCCAGCCGCGAGCGGTAAACGTAAACGCCTTCCATCACGCGCTGGACATAGTTGCGCGTCTCGCTGAACGGGATCGTCTCGATCCAATCGATCATGTCGGTTCCCGAGAGGCGCGGGTCGCCATAGGCGGCGATCCACTTGTCGACCCGGCTGGCGCCGGCATTGTAGGCGGCGGCTGCCAGAACATAGGAGCCGCTGAACTGGTTAATCCGGCGCGCCAGATATGTCTGGCCGAGACGTGCATTATAGCGCCAGTCCTCGATCAACCGGTCGCGGGAGTATTTCTCGCCGATCCACCCCGCCACCCGCTTGGCGGTGCGCGGCATAAGCTGCATCAGCCCGCGCGCCCCGGCAGGGCTGACCGCCCGCTCGTTCAATTCGGTCTCCTGACGCGCGAGCGCCATGGCCAGCGCCGGTTCAATTGCGCTGGCGTAACCGGCCAGATCGGTGATCGGGTAATATGCTGGATAGAGCAGCACGCCCTTGCGCGCCGCGTGCTTGGCGATCCGGACCGCGAAATGCGGCTCGCCCAAATCCAGGCTCAGCCGCGCCAGAGCCCCCAGCGTCGCGCCGCCGTCCATCTGTTTGCCAAGCTCGCTGAACATCAGGAAGGCCAGCCGGTCCTCGCCCGCATAGTGGAGCAGAAGCCCGGCGCGCACCGCGTCCGAGCGCAAGGCCGGGCTGGTGCTCCAATCCGGCAGCGTGCCGTTGGCGAGCTCCGGAATTCCGGGCGCGCCAATCTTCGCCGCTGCTAGCTGGCCGTAGAACGAGGTCTGATACTTGGCTCCCTGCGCGTACCATTTGCGCGCGTTTTCCTGGTCACCCAACGCCTCATAGGCGCGGCCGAGCCAGTAACCTCCGCGGCCCAGACTGATCGGTGTTCCGACCGAGACATTGAAACGTTCGAAATGCTGAACCGCCCGGCGCGGATCGTCCAGGCGGCGCAGTGCGATCCAGCCCGACAGCCATTCCAGATCGGAGTAGTCATAACCGTCCCCCGGCGTCAGGTAGTGCTGGCTCGCCAGATTGTAAGCAACCTGCTGCCGGCCTTCGCGCGCCGCGCGGCGCACTAAGACGGCCCGTCGGCTGGCCCAGAGCGATGGCACCCCCAGCTTGTGTTCGTCGCCGGTGATCTTGGCCAAGAGCCGCTCAGCCTGGTCGTATTTCTTGCGCTTCCACAGGCGGGACATCTCGCGCCAATTGGCCCGTGCCGCGCCGCGTGGCCGGTCTCTCCCTGACGATCCATCCGCGCCGAACACCGCCCGCGTAAGCACCGAACCGCCCGGCCAGTCCGCACGGCGTGAGATGTAATCCTGGTATTCGCTGACGGTTCCCTTGCCGGCGCGCAATTTGCGCCACAGCACAACGTCTTTGATGACCGCGTCGCGGCTCCGCTCGGCCATTGCCTGCGCTTCGGACCACTTGCCGCGTTCCCCGAGGCTCAGAGCGTCGGCCAGGACAGCGCCCCCGGCACGCGCGGTTTGCAGATCGATTGTCGTGGTGCCGTTGCCGCTGGCAGGATTGGAAATCAGACTCAGAGAGCCGATGAGAGCGCCAACAACAAGGACCTGCCTTAACACCGCGTTAAGTCCCTTCTCTCGCACAGCAACAGTGATTTACAACCCACTATTAATGCGCACTATTAGCACAGAATCGCTCAAGCTTAGCAGTCTTTCTTTGCCACTTGGTTAAGTATCAACCCTGGGCAGAAACATACTGAAATCACTACCGTAATTCGGGTTGGGCAACCTTGCGCAATGCCGCTGGCAACCGCACCTGGACCTTGCCGGCGCTCCCTTGCAGTCGGCCGCGATTGCGCCTAGGGTCGCGCCCCTCAATACTCCGCGCAACCAAACTCTCAGTGATCGGACAAGAAGATGTTCAAAGGTTCCCTTGTCGCCCTGGTGACGCCGTTCAAGGACGGTGCGATCGATGAAGCTGCGCTCGAGGCATTGGTCGACTGGCACATCGCCGAAGGCACCCACGGGATCGTCCCCGTCGGCACCACTGGCGAAAGCCCGACGCTGACCCATGCCGAGCACGAGCGCGTGATCGAGATTGTGGTGAGCAAGGCGGCTAAACGGGTGCCGGTGATCGCGGGCGCTGGCTCGAACAACACAGCAGAGGCGATCCGCTTCATGCAGTTCGCCGAGAAGGCGGGCGCGGATGCGGGCCTGGTCGTGACCCCCTATTACAACAAGCCGACCCAGGGTGGTTTGCTTGCTCACTACAAGGCGCTGCACGATTGCTGCGAACTGCCGATCATCATCTACAACATCCCGCCCCGCTCGGTGATCGACATGACGCCGGCGACGATGGGCGAGCTGGCCAAGCTGCCCCGGATCATCGGGGTCAAGGACGCGACCGCGGACCTCAGCCGGGTGCCCCAGCAGCGGATCACCTGCGGCAAGGATTTCATCCAGCTCTCGGGCGAAGACCCGACCGCGCTCGGCTTCAACGCCCAGGGCGGTGTCGGCTGCATTTCGGTGACGGCGAACGTGGCGCCCAGGCTCTGCTCCGAGTTCCAGGAGGCGACGCTGAAAGGCGACTACGCCACCGCGCTTGACTACCAAGACCGGCTGATGCCGTTGCACCAGGCAGTCTTCCGCGAGCCGGGGCTGGCCGGCGCCAAGCACGGCCTCTCGATCCTCGGGCGCTGCGAGGACGAGGTGCGCTCGCCCCTGGTGCCGGTAACCTCGCCGGTCCAGGCCGAGATCCGAAACGCCATGGTCCATGCCGGGCTGATCAACGCCTAAGGCCATGGCGAAGACGCAGACTGGCGCGCCCAGCCGGATCGCCGCCGAGAACCGCAAGGCGCGCCACAACTATTTCATCGAGGACACCCTCGAAGTCGGCATCGTGCTGGAGGGATCCGAGGTCAAATCGCTGCGCGAGGGCAAGGCCAACATCGCCGAGAGCTACGCATCGGTCGAGGGCGCCGAGCTTTGGCTGATCAACGCCTACATCCCACCCTACGGCCAGGCCAAGTCCGCCGCCTTCAGCCATGACGAGCGGCGGCGGCGGAAACTTCTGGTCCACAAGCGCGAGCTGGCCCGGCTCTACCAGGCGGTGGGACGCGAGGGGATGACCCTGGTGCCCTTGAAGCTCTACTTCAACGACAAGGGCCGGGCGAAGTTGGAGATCGGCATCGCCAAGGGAAAGAAGATGGCCGACAAGCGCGAGACCGAGAAGCGCCGAGACTGGGCGCGCGAAAAGGCCCGGCTGATGCGGGAGCGCGGATGAGCCTGCCCGATACACGCCCCGACACCCATCGCATCATGGCCGCCGTCGACGCCACCTGGCCGCCGGCGGAATACCGCGAGTTGGGGCCATGGCTTCTCCGCCGGGGCGCGGGCGGCGGCCAGCGGGTTTCCGCTGCGTCGAGCGAGGACCAGTCCGCGTCTCTGGAGCCCGCGATCGAGGGCATGAAGGCCTGGGGCCAAGACCCGCTCTTCCGGGTGACACCCGATCAGGCCGAACTTGACAGCCGCCTCGACCAGGCAGGATTCCGCCGCCACGACCCGGTCGCACTCTACACCGCTCTAGCCGCCGACCTCGACGACGGCGCCGATCACACGGTCAAGGTCTTCCATGTGGGCGCGCCACTGGCAATCGTCGACGAGATCTGGACCGCCGGCGGCATCGGTCCCGGCCGCCGCGCGGTGATGGCGCGCGCGCAAGGCCAGGCCATGACCCTGATGGCGCGGGCCGATGACCAGCCGGTCGGGGTCGCCTTCGTCGCCACCGACGGCGCGGTCGCGATGATCCATGCCATCGAGGTCGCGCCCCAGCATCGCCGCAAGGGCGGCGGGGCGCTGCTTATCCGCGGTGCCGCGCGCTTTGCCACGCAGTCCGGCGCGAAGTGGCTGACGTTAGCGGTCACCGAGGCCAACGGCCCGGCCCGGGCGCTCTACGAGAAACTGGGCATGGCGCATGTGGGCGGCTACCATTACCGGGCCCTGGCCCAAAGAATTGGCCAGTGAATCGGCCATTCAATTGGGCAGAGTGAAAAGGAGCCCGACCTTGCGCCCGATCCTCGGGATCATTGCCCTTGCCATGCTGGGAGTTGCCGCGCTCGCGGACGAGCACATTGTGCCGCCCGACCCGGGCGCGCCCGAGGGCGCGGTGTCGACCGCGCGCAGCGAACGTCCCTTCGATGCCTATGACCTGCCCGTTGCCCGCTATACTCCCGACGCCGCCGGCACCCGCCGGGTCGAGGGCCGTATCGTCTGGTCGGGCTTCAAACTAACGGATGAAGGCGCGACCACCGCCCAGGTGATCGCGGGCTACCGGGACCGGCTGGCGGCGCTCGGCTTCGCACCGCTCCTCGATTGCGCCAACCAGGATTGCGGCGGCTTCGACTTCCGCTTCGCGGTGCAATTGCTGCCGCCCCCGGCAATGCTGATGGATGCCGCCGATTTCGCGCAGCTCACGGCCTCTAAGGGCACCGAGGGGAACGAGACGTTCGTTTCGATCCTGGTCAGCCAGCTTTTGGGCACGATCCACATTCAGACCGTCGTCGTCGCACCGGCCGAGGCGTCGCTCGCCATGGCCGCGGCGCCCGAGCCGGAAGCGACGGCCCAGCCGGTCGTGCTGGCGCAAGACCAGGCCAACCTCTTGGATCTGCTCAAGGCCAATGGCCATGTGCCCGTGCGCGGTCTCAACTTCGAGACCGGCGGGGCGGCGCTGACCGAGGATTCGCGGCCCGCCCTCGACGCGCTGGGCGAGGTGCTGGCCGGAAATCCGGACCTGAACGTGGTCATCGTGGGCCATTCCGACAATCAGGGCGGGCTCGACGCTAACTTGGCGCTCTCGAAGCATCGGGCCGAAGCGGTACGCGACGCACTGGTCGAGCGTGGAGTCGACGCGACGCGCTTGGAGGCACACGGGGTGGCGTATCTGGCGCCGATCACGACGAACGCAACCGAGGAGGGGCGCGCGGTGAACCGGCGGGTGGAATTGGTCCTGCGCTAACGGATCAGTTCGCGCCGTCGTCAGGCTTCAAGCCGCGCTCGGCGCGCTGCTTCTGCAACAGGGCCCTGTAGTTCGCGCGCGCGCGCGCCTGGGCCTCGCGCTCGGCCTGGCTCGACCGGTCGAGCCGCCGGGCGCCGGCATCATCCAGCGTCCGGCCTCCGAAACGGTCGTCGATCCGGATCTTCCCCACTCCGTCGCGCGGA
>Ga0224508_10000207_pt1 | contig 61308 bp, 55 predicted proteins | sample SF_Jan12_sed_USG_4_FD_170157 | JGI IMG/M metagenome (GOLD analysis project Ga0224508, IMG submission 170157) | Sediment microbial communities from San Francisco Bay, California, United States - SF_Jan12_sed_USGS_21 | ecosystem: Environmental > Aquatic > Marine > Sediment | place: USA... | reverse complement strand
GCGCCGGCCATGCCGCCCGCGCCGCCCCCGCCGCCCATGCCGCCTGCGCCGGCCATGCCGCCTGCGCCAGCCATGCCGCCCATGCCAGCCATGCCGCCCATGCCGCCCATGCCAGCCATGCCGCCCATGCCAGCCATGCCGCCCGCGCCAGCCATGCCGCCCGCGCCGCCTTCACCACCCATGCCGCCTTCGCCGGCCGAGCCGCCTGCGCCTCCGCCCCCGTCGCCGTCGACACAGGTGATGTCCACCGTGTGGGTGCAGTCGCAGTAGTTAAAGCCGTCGTCGGAAACGGTGACGGTGATCGTTTGATCGCCAAGATGCAGGCAGGTGTACGTCGTTTCTTGCGCGTTTGCGTCCGCGAAGCTGCCGCCAGTTCCCTCCCAGCGATACTCGATCGGGTCGCCCTCCATGTCCAAGGCCATGGCAAAGACGTCGATCTGGTTTCCGATCGAAGTCTGGAGAGGCGACACGACGACCTTGACCAGGTCCGCACAGATGTTGAACTTGCCGTTGACCCGAACGCCGCCGAGCTCTTGGCCGGGCTTGCAGTTGAGCATGACGGCCACCTCGGTAACGCGCCCGATTTCAACATTGAAATCCGTTGAGCCGGAACATGACGTTTCGCCGTCGGCCGACGTCGCGGTCATCATGATGGTGTAGGGCCCGCCTCCCGGGATGCCGTAGATTTCGACGGACGCCGTCGACCCTGGAGCGCTGGTGTTGATCGTCCCGACCATCGGCTCCATGTCCCCGCCGCTAATCGCGTAGGTCACTTCCTCGATCTGGGTGCCGTCCGAGAGCTCGAGCTCGATCGTCAGGCCACCGGTGCTGCTCGTGTCAGTGGCGCAGCCTGCGAACGCCAGGGCACCAAATAGCCAGCAAACGAGCCAGCGCGTACGAATCCATCTCGGCATCGGGCCTCCTAAGGGGGGGCGTCGACGGTACCACAGGTCCCCTCCACTCCGATCGAGGTTTTTTCCAGGACCTGGGGGGTTTGTGAGCGGGATTACAGACGAGCACGAGCCCCCACACGATCTCATTCCCGCTCCGACTCCCGTTCCCGGCCACGGTCACGGTCACGGTCACAGCCACGGCCCTACGGTCCCGGTCACTGCCGCGGATGTTGGGCAGCCGGAGGGTCGGCGGGTTGCGTGGTTTGGTTTGGTTTGGTTACACCACCCGCCCACCCCCACCCGTAATCCTCCCTGCCGCGGCGGGCGCTGCGCTTCGCCTTGGCGGCGCTTCGCACCGGGCTTTGCCCTTCGGGCTCGCGCTGCCCCCTAGCCCCGTGGCGACGAAGTCGCTTTACGGGGTCAGTGCCTCTGCGCCTCCCCCGTCATCGGCACGAACCTCACCGGAATCACCGACTCCCCGCCGTATCCATCCTTGGTTCGCGTCACCTTCAACAAGCTTTGGTACCGCTTGCCCACCGGGATGATGAGGCGTCCGCCGATCTTCAGCTGCTCCTTGAGCGGCTTCGGGACCTTGGGGGGCGCGGCGGTCACGAGGATCGCGTCGAACGGCGCTTGTTCCGGCCAGCCAGCGTACCCGTCACCGTGACGCACTTCGACGTTCTTCGCGTAGCCGAGCTCGGTGAGGGTCGCCTTCGCGTGCTTGGCGAGGCCCGCGATGATTTCGATCGAGAAGAGCTTCACCCCCATCTGCGCTAGAACCGCGGCTTGATAGCCGGACCCGGTCCCGACCTCGAGCACCTTGTCGCCAGGCTTCACGCCGGCCAACTCCGTCATCAGCGCGACGATGTACGGCTGGCTGATCGTTTGCCCGTGTCCGATGGGAAGGGGCCGGTCCTGGTAAGCGTTTGCATGTTGGGACTGCGGCACGAAGCGATGCCGGGGCACCTTGCGCATCGCCTCCAGCACGGCCGGATCACGGACACCGCGCGCTTCGATTTGCTTGCGCACCATCTCGAGCCGTTCATGCACCCGTGCCTCGGAGTCCGGCTGGTCGGCGCGCGGATGGCCCGCGCTCTGGCTCCAGGCGCCGACTACGAGAAAGACAACCCATGAAGTTCTTTGCATCGACCTAGAAGTACCACGGAAACGCGGTACGCGCGGTGCGGTTTGCCCGCCCCAAGGTCGCGGCTATCCTTCGGCGCCCAATGAGCCTGGTCGTACAGAAATATGGTGGCACGAGCGTCGGTTCGCTCGATCGGATCCGCAGGGTCGCGGAGCGCGTCACGGATACCTATCGCGAGGGCCACCAGGTCATCGTCGTGGTGAGCGCGATGGCCGGCGAGACCGACCGGCTCCTGTCGATGGGCTGGGAGCTCTCCGACGGGCCGGCCGAGCGCGAAATGGATGTGCTCGTTTCGAGCGGCGAGCAGGTCAGCGCGGCCTTGTTGGCGATTCAGCTCAACGAGATGGGTGTTCCGGCGCGCTCCTTGCTCGGGCATCAGGCGCGCATCTTGACCGACAACGTGCATCGCAAGGCTCGCATCCGATCGATCGATGGAACCGGGCTTCGCTCGTCGCTCGAAACAGGCAACGTCCTGGTCGTCGCGGGCTTTCAGGGCACCGACGCCTACGGCAACATCACGACGCTGGGGCGAGGCGGCTCCGATACGTCGGCGGTCGCGATCGCCGCAGCGGTGAAAGCCGATGTGTGCGAAATCTGCACCGACGTCGACGGCGTCTATACGACGGACCCGGGGATCTGCCCGAACGCGCGCAAACTCAAATGCATCAGCTACGAGGAGATGCTCGAGCTCTCCTCCCAAGGGGCCAAGGTCCTACAGATACGTTCGGTGGAGCTTGCCATGAAGCACCGAATGCCTCTCCACGTGCGCTCGAGTTTCTCGAAAGAGGAGGGAACGATCGTGACCGACGAAGAACACCTGCTCGAAAAAGTCATCGTCGCCGGAGTTGCGGCGGACAAGAAGACCGTGAAGCTGACCGTGAGCGCGCTGCCGGACCATCCCGGCGTCGTCGCGAGCGTGTTCGAGCCACTGGCCGAGGCGAATATCTCGGTCGACATGATCATCCAGAACGTCTCGAAGGCGGGTCACACCGATCTGACCTTTACGGTGAGCCGCGAGGATGCCGATCGCGCCGAAAGCATCGCGAAGGAGCTCGTCGCAAGCGTCGATGCCGAAGGCGTCGTTCGTGACGACGCGGTGGCCAAGGTGTCGATCGTCGGCGTCGGGATGCGCAATCATGCCGGCATCGCAGCCCGGATGTTTCGCTTGCTGGCCGACAACGGCATCAACATCCAAGCGATCAGCACCAGCGAAATCAAGACTTCCTGCCTGATCGAGGCCGACCATGCCGACCGCGCCGTAGCCGTCCTGCACGATGGCTTCGAGCTCGACAGGCCAGCCGGCTGACGACAGCGCAACCAACCGAACGGGCGGCCGATGCAGGGCTGTGACCAAGGGCTCGCGCAGCTCATCGATTCGAACGGCAGCCTGCGTCGTCCTGGCGCTCGCATGCAGCGCCATCGCGTCGATCGAGCCGCTGCGCATCTGGCAGCGCCCCTACGACCCGGCCGCGCAGGTCGAGTCAGTGGAGGTCGAAGCGGACGCCGATGCGCGCCGCCGCGGTGATGAGGAACGGGGCGAGCGGGCTCTGCGCGTGGGTGGCGACCCAATAGCCACGCACGTCGGCGCCGACGCACCAGCGCGAATTGATGAGGTAGTCAAAGCCCACTAGGAAGTGCAGGGCGAAGTCTCCGCGGGCCGGACGCTCGCGCACGGTCAACAGGCCGTCGAGCCCCGCTCCGAGCAAAGGGACGAAACGCACGATGTCGAGCGCGTAGACGGCCTCGATGCCGGCCATGCCGACGTGCAGGGCGCGAGCGTTCGGGAAGACGCTGTAACTGAGCAGCCCTTGGATGCTCCATGCATCGCCGAAGCCTCCGCCCGCGCTCAGACCGACGTCGATGCCGTTGCGCGGAACGGAGTCGCTCCCGGGAATCCCGGCGTAGCCGATCGCGAGGCCGAGTGTGGCTTGGTCCTCGTACGCACGGGCGGTCGAGGGAAGCACAGCGAGCAGCGCGGCAAGGCTTCCAACGATCCACAGCAGGCGACGCACAGCGAGCGCTCTAGCACGGCGGTTGCGCCGGACGCGAGGCTGCGTTGACTGGGGAAGGGCCGCGTGTATAGTGCCGACGCGATTTGCCGGGTTTTCCCGGCCTTTTGGAGGAAGCCTTGGCCCAAGACCCTGCCGAAAACGAAAATCAAGCGCCGCTCACCGCGGGCGAGCGACTCGCTGCACAGCAAGCCGCAAAGGCCGCGCGAAAGGCCGCCCAGCGAGGCCGGGACGCCGAGCTCGTCGAGGAGAAGGCGATCGCGCAGGCCGTGGTCGCCAAGGACTGGTTGGCCGACAACTTGAAGCCACTTGGGCTCATGGCCGGGGGTGTGCTCCTAGTGGCCGCCGTCGGGATCGGCTGGGCCACCTTCACGCATCGTCAGAACACCGCGGCGGGCGAACAGCTCGCGGCCGTGCTCGAGGGAGACGCGGACGATCCCGCGGCCCTTGCGACGGCCTACGCGAACGTCGCCGATTCGCACGCCAAAACCCCTGCGGCGGCCTGGGCGCGCATCGGGGAGGGGAAGGCGCTCTACGCGCAAGGCCAGTTTGAGCCGGCCCGGGCCGCCTACCAGGCGGCGCTCGAAGCCAGTGACGACGAGACCATTCGTTGGGCCGCCCTGGAAGGAATCAGCTACGCGCTCGAAGCGGAGAAATCCTATGACGAGGCGCTCGAACAGCTCGAGGCGCTGCGGGCGGTCAACAGGAGCATCGCTCCGATCGCGGGATACCATCAGGGTAGGATCCTCGCCGGCCAGGGCAAGCTCGATGAAGCCAAGACCAAGTTCGACTGGGTCCTGAACGAGCTCAAGGAGTCCGACGCGCCAACTCTGCCGTACACACAGGAACAGGCCGAGGCGCGACTGGCGTTGATCGACCCGAACCTCGCGCCAGCCGCCGGCAGTGACCCGCGCCAAGCAAAGGAGATCATCCGTCAAATGAACGAAATGCTCCAGCGACAGCCGCCGCAGGAATAGCGCCGCAATCGATGCGCATACGCTTCGCCATCGCCCTTGCCGTCGCCGTCTCGCTGCCCGCGGTTCCCGGCTGCGGCGCCGCAGGAACGCCCGCATCCAATGCCGACAACTTCGGCTGGGTTGATCAGGGCGACACATACGCGCGTCCGGGCGAGGGCGGCTTCAACGTCCGCTGGTCGAAGCAACTGACCGACCGCTGGGAAGCCCGCTACTTGCCCGTCGAGCTGAGCTCAGCGGAGTTCGATGTCGAGCGAAAGCGCGTCTTCATCGGGACGAGCGAGGGGAACATGTTCGCGTTCGAGCTGAGCGGCCGCAGGGTGTTCTTCTACGACGCGGGCGCACAAATCGAGTCGAAGCCTGCGGTCGATTCGGCCACCGGCGAAGTTTACTTCCCGACGGTCGACGGCACCGTACACGCGCTCAACGTGGACGGCGCTCCCAAGTGGCGCACCAAGCTCATCGGTGCGGTTCGGACCCAGCCGGTGATCACCGCCGACGCGCTGTACGTCGTCGCCGAAAACGACACGATCACAGCGATGGCGCGCGACGACGGCCGGATTCTTTGGACCTACGCCAAAGAACCGGTCGAGGAGATCACCATTGCGGGGCACGCCGGCATGCTGCTCGAAGGCGGGCGGCTGTTCGCGGCGTTTACCGATGGCGCCGTCGCGGCGATCAACCCCGCCGATGGGCGGCTGTTCTGGGAGATTGAAACCGCAATCGACGTCGAGCTTCGGCCCGGCAACGTCCCGCAATTCCTCGATGTCGACACGACGCCGGTGTTGCGCCAGGGGACCCTCTACGTCGCCTCGTTCACCGCCGGCCTCTATGCATTGGATGCCACCAGCGGCACCGTGCAATGGCGGGATTCCGCCTTTACCGGCGTCACGGGGCTCGCGACGGCCGGGCGCATGCTCGTCATCTCGTCGGCCCGGCGGGGGTTGTCGCTCGTCGACCTTCGGACGCGCGAGGTGCAGTGGGAGAAGGCCCCGGAGCGCGGCGCACCGACGGCGCCGATCGTCACCGAGACGGGCACCGTCATCTACGGCGAGACCCGGGGCTCACTGCTGGCGCTCTCGCTCGCCGACGGACGCGAAATCTCGCGGGCCGAAGGTGGTTCAGGCTTTTCGGCGACCCCTGCGGCCCTCGGCGACTTTGGCGGCGCCCTCTCCAACGGCGGCCGATTTCTGTTCCTGCGAGTGAACTAGCGACCGATTCCAGCGGGCCGCGCACCATCGTCCGACTGGCAATGGGACGGAGACAGCAAGCCACTCACACTGGTCCGGTGTTCCGTAGCCGATCCTGTTGGTCAGTCCGACTCCTGAACTGCTACTTTGTATGTGGGGTGGCACGCTTCCGATTGCGATATCAGTCGACCAACCTCGAGCTCCGGCTCGGAGAGTTTGCCATTGGTCGGAGCTCGGCGTGCAACCTGGCGGTGGCCGACGGGCTGGTCTCGCGAAAGCACGCAGTGCTTCGGGTCGAACCCGATGTCGTCGTGCTTCAAGACTTGGGCAGCCGAAACGGAGTTGCCGTCAATGGCGTCCGAATCGAGGGCGAATGCCCCCTACAGCACATGGACCGCGTCTACATCGGCTCGCAGGAGCTCGTGCTCATCGACGCCGACAAGATGAACGATCGCGTAACGACCGATCGGCACGTCGCGTGCGACGTCTGCGGCGCGATCAACGGAAGCGCGAAGCGGTACTGCGGCGACTGTGGCGCGCGCCTCGAATCCGAGTCGAGCGCCACTTGGAGAGAGCAGGACCGACCTGCGATACCGAGCCTGCAGGTCGACCCGTCGCAGCGTGAATGGGGCGGCTCGGAGAGCACCCATACTGCTCGGGCGCTCGACGTGCTCGGGACCATCGCATCCAAAGCGATCACGATGGGCCGATTCGACGAGGCCGAACGTATCCTGATCCCGCACCTGGACGCGCTCTTGGAACGAGCTCTGCGCCACCGGCCTCTCAGTGATTCCACCAGGGACGACCCCGATGCCATGTTCGCCACGGCGACCAGCTATGCACTGCAGCTTGCGCAGGGGCTCAAGGACAAAAGGTGGATCGACTGGGTGTTCCGCATGCACACCGCGACCGCGCGCGTGATGACCGCAGAAACGATCGAAGCGCTCCACGAAGCGGTGCGTCGCAACGAATACCATAGCGGGAAGTACGTGCGCGCCTATTTACAGGTCATCCAGAAGCGCCCGACGAACGACTACAGCCCATCTGAGCGCTTTCTTCTCGGACGCCTCGACGGTCTCGCCCAAGTCGTTCTCGCGCAATAGCGCAGCTTTGTCGGACCGGCGTCCACGATGCTCACCGGCCGCAGTAACCCTGCGAGCAAGCTTCGCCGCCGGCACCGCCCGTGCCAACCATTCCACCGTTGCCAGCGCTTCCGCCCATGCCGCCGACTCCGCCATCCAGGCAGCGATTGCCTGGACCTACGGGGTGCGATTCAAGCACGCAGGCGGATGCCAACGCCAGAAGCACGACGAGTAAGGCAGTTTTTGCCATGAAAATGTATTTCTACATTTTTGTCGGGCGCTGGCGAGTGGGAATTGGGAGAGAAGAACGCCAGATCGCACCATACTGCGGTGACTGCGGTGCGCGTCTCCAATCCGAATCGAGCTCGACTTGGAGGGAGCAGGACCGGTCTGCGATACCAAGCATGCGGGTCGACGAGTCGCAGAGTGAATGGGGCGCTTCGGAAAGCACCCATACCGCTCGGGCGTTAGACGTGCTCGGAACCATCGCGTCCAAAGCGATCACGTCGGGCCGATTCGACGAGGCCGAGCGGATCCTGATCCCGCACCTGGACGCGCTCTTGGAGCGGGCCATGCGACACCGGCCTCTCAGTGATTCCAGTAACGACGACCCGGACGCGATGTTTGCCACGGCCACGGACTATGCACTGCAGCTTGCGCAGGGGCTCAAAGACAAAAGGTGGATCGACTGGGTGTTCCGCATGCACACGGCGACAGCGCGCGTGATGACCGCAGAAACGATCGAAGCGCTCCACGAAGCGGTGCGTCGCAACGAATACCATAGCGGAAAGTACCTGCGCGCCTACCTACAGGTCATCCAGAAACGCGCACGCAGCGAGTACAGCCCATCCGAGCGCTTTCTCCTCGGACGCCTCGACGGTCTGACGCAGGTCATTTTGGCTCGCTGACGCGGGGTGCGGGGCGCCGAAGTTGCGGCTGCCGCGCTCGATGCTCTAGTTTGAAGGGGTATGGGAGGGACTCGGGAGATAGCGCCCTGCTGGCTCTGTTCGGCGCTGGTGCTTTGCGGCGTGCTGATCGCGTCCGCGCCGGTTAGCGCACAAAACACGGCGGACGATGCGGCCGCGCGCAAGCAGTTCGAGCAGGGGCGCTCTGCCTTCGAGCAGAGCAACTACGAGCAAGCGCTCATGCACTTTCGGAACGCGCATAGCCTCAGCCAGCGGGGACAGCTTCAGTACAACATCGGTATCACCGCCACCCGCCTACAGCGCGATGAGGAAGCCCTGGTGGCGTTTCAGAGCTATCTCGAAGAAGTCGAGCATCCGCCGCGTGAACAGGAAGTTCGCCAGCGGATCGCCGCGCTGGAGCAGGCCAACGAAGCGAACAAAGAGGCCGAGCGACAGCTCTCCGAAGTCGCGGCCAGCTCTGATGACTCCGTTCGAGCATCATCCGGCCGAAAAATCCCTAGGTCTGCAATCGTCGGCTCATCCGTCCTCGGTGCAGTCGGCGTCGCTGGCGTCGTGGCGATGGGCGTCGGCCTCGCGAACAGCGGCACCTGCGTGGAGGAAGTGGCCGGCATGTGCTTGAGCAAAAGAACCACGAGCCCGTGGACTTGGGTCTACGGCGGTGTCGGTGTGGCGGCGTTGGCGGGCAGTGTCAGCTGGATTTTGGTCAGCAGGAATCGTCCCAAAGACAAACGGACCACAACCTGGATGCTCACACCGACGGGTGTTCTGGTATCAGGGTCTTTCTAGATCAGCCGCCGCAGAAGCCCGCGCAATTGACCTTGGCCCCCGGGCTCGAACATTCGGAGACATCGGTGCAGGCGTAGGTGCAGGTGTATTCCGTTTTGCGTCCAGTGCTCGCGATCGCTCGGCACAACCCACCTGTAGGGCACTCGTCATCGCGGCCCGTTGGGCAGGCCTCCCCGTTGTGAAAAGCGCGCAATGCGAAGCAAGTCGTGAGCTTCTCGTGGATGCCGCAGTAGCTTTGATTCTTGCCTCCCGACGGGCTCTCTCGGTTGACGAGAGGCACAGTGAACGGCGGCAAGCAGGCGTAGCCGCCGTCGACGGTGACTGGCTCGGCGATTTGAAGGCAGAACCCCATCCGCTTGTCCGGAATGGGCTCACCCTGGTAAGTCATCCACACACAGCGGTGATCCACGCCAGCGCAGTTGCTGTCGGTAAAGCAGGTCTCGCAGGTGCTACGGCTGGCCAACATCAGCGTGGTGCAGGTCAGCGTCACGGGGTCACAGCTGGTGCCCGGACAGCTGGACCTTTCGGTCCCCGGTGTGCACCTTGGCTCCACGACGACGACATCGGTCGAGATGCTAGGATCCAACTTGTCCGGCGTGGTCGTGTCGGACGTAGTCGTGTCGGGCGTGGTCGTGTCGGGCGTAGTCGTGTCGGGCGTGGTCGTGTCGGGCGTAGTCGTGTCGGGCGTGGTCGTGTCGGGCGTGGTCGTGTCGAATCCGCCGGTGCCGACGCCGGCGTCACCCACGCTGGGCGCTAGGCCATCCGCATCCAGCCCGCCATTGCCCAAACCCACCGAATGCGTTTCAAACGCACATCCCGCGCTCAACGTCAAAAACAATAGAGTGGTAGCTAGCTCCCTCATGGGACCATACCCCCCTGTTCCAGCTCCCGGAACACGTACCGGGCCACGAACACGTCGACCCCTCCGCTCTCATACACAACGTAGCCGACCACCAAGAGGCGCCCGTGATTGTCGAGGATCGCTCCCTGAGCGGTGAGTCCCGCGCCTTCGAGCTCGGTGAGTACTTTGTGCTCCCCTTCGACGGGCGTGCCGTCAGGGCTCAAGTGCGCGATGGCGACCTTTCGTTGCGAGGCTCTGGGTAGAGACTGTCCGACGACGGCGAAATTCCCGTTGGGCCGATGGAGGACTTCGACGGCTTCCTCCGATTCGCTGCCAAAGTCGACGAGGGTCGAGCCACCGTCCCCGAATGAACCGTCCAACGCGCCAGCTTCGTCATACGCGGTGACCAAGAAGTCGTACGCAAACACCCAAGGTTCCGCAGAGTTCGGCAGCAGTTGAGCCCAACCCGCTGCGAGAACTCGGCCGTCGGGCGTGCGCGCAAGTGCACTCAGACCTTCCGAACGGCCCGGCGAGCCATCCCCAAAATCGGTGACGACCATGCCGTCGTTGCCAAAGGTCGCGTCGAGTGAGCCGTCGTCCGTGACGCCGGCGATCGCGAAATCCAGGTTGCCGTCAAAGCCGGTCTCACCAACGCTCCCTCCGACCAGGATGCGTGCGGCTCCAAGACCATCGGTCGAGATCAGAACCTCATCGCTGTAGCCCGGTTCCATCAGAAGCACGCCGCCATCCCCGAACGATTCGTCGGGTGCGCCGTCCGACCCAAGCCTCACAGCGGACAAACGCTCCGCGGATTCGCACGCGTTTCCGGTGGCGACGATCCGGCCGTCTGCTTGAACCGCGATGTCGCTGGTCTGGACGGCGCAGGGCTCGGGAAGTCGAGTGACCCCGGTAGGGTTGAGGTCGTTTCCGAACGAGTCATCCAAGGTCCCATCGGCGAAATATCGAGCCAAGGTCAACGCGCCTGGGTCAGACGAGCTCGATGACTTCGACCAGCCGCCGAGAAGAATTCGACCCTCGCTGTCGACTGCAACGGCGCTGATCTCAGTATTGACGTCGAAGATCGCGTGGACGACACCATCGCCGTCGACGCCGAACGACGTGTCCAAGACGCCGTCATCGCCGAAAAGGGCGGCAAACCCGTACGACGGACCAAAGCTCGACAGATGCTTGGTGCCGGCAACGACGATTCGGTCGTCGGGCATGACAGCCACGGCTCTTGCGCCCTCCGACGTCCAACTGCTGTTGAGGATACTGAAGATGCGAATGCCATCGTCACCAAAGGTCGGGTCCAATTCGACGACTTCGAGCATTGGGTCCCCAGCCGCGCCACCCGCGCCGGCCATCGCGCCCACGCCACCGGCGCCTCCTGCGCCTGGCTCGGCCGTCCCCCCTACGCCGGGTGTTCCTCCGCTGCCATCGCTCCCGAGCCCGCCGCTGCCGGAACCGGAGCCGGAGATGTCGCAGCCAAGCGCGGTTGCGAGGACGATGGCCACGCCGACTGCGTAGCGTAATGCTCGTGTTGGAGATGTTTTTCCCATATAGACATATTTTTACACTTGTTTGATCAGAATGCCAGCCTAATTCAGGGATGTGAACTGCCTCACCTGGGGGACTTCGCCTCGACGCCATCGACCGATCACGGGCTGCCGGCAATACGGGGCGGGATCAACCGCCGCAGTAGCCCGCACAGGCGACATGGATCCACTGACTCGAGCACTCCGAGGCATCGATGCAGGCGTAGGTGCAACGGTACTCCGTTCTGTTGCCTTGAGCCGCGATGCCCCGGCACAAGCCGCCGCGGGGACACTCATCGTCGCGTCCGCTTGGACAAGCGTCCGCACTGTGAAACGCGTGTACCGCTTCGCAAGTCGCGAGCTCCTCGTAGATACCGCAGTAGCTCTGCTCCTGGCCTCCCGACATGCTCTTTCGGCCGTCGAGGGTCACGATGAACGGTTGCACGCAATCCGCGCCTTCCTCGGTTGTCACCTGCAGGCAGAACCCCGTCGTGTCGTCGGGGTAGGGTTTCCCGGCGTGCGTCATCATCACGCAGCGATGGTTCGGCTCCGCGCAGTTGCTGTCAGCGAAGCACGATTCGCAGATGCCGCGGCTGGCGACCTCCATCGAGGTGCAAACCAGCCACACAGGGTGACAGCTGGTACCCGGACAGGCGGTCCTTTCGGTCCCCGCGGTGCATTCGGGCTCTTCGATGCCAGCGTCGGGCGTCGTGTTGAGGCCACCATCGTCGACACCCGCATCACCGGTGCCGGGCTCTAGGCCGCCGCCGTCTGACCCGCGACCGCCCGGACTCAGGGAATGCGTCTCGAACGCGCAGCCCAAGCTCAGCGCCAGCACCAGCACCGGCAGAGCGATGGCCCGAACTTCCATATAAATGTATTCTTATACTCTTGAAACCAGTATGCCAGCCTCGTTTGGGGAGGTAGTGGCTGCTACCGAAAGCTCGCTTCGTTTCGGCTGATGTCAGTAGGATCTTTTGGGATGGAACGACGGCATGGGCTTCGCCTTGGGGCGTTCGCGATCGTGGTGGTCACGGTGTCATGGGCGGTGACCTGGGTCGGGCTGTCTGGCACCTGGGTCGGTGATGACTGGCACATGGTCCGCAACTATTTTTACGCGGATTGGGCCGAGCTCGGGGCAGTTTTCAAACGCAACGCAGCGAGCTACTTGTTCGTCGAAGACAAGGTCGGCCCGTATCGGCCGGCGACGATGCTGACGCTGATCGCGACGCATCTCTTGGCACCGGAACCCTGGCTCCATCACGCGGTGAGTTCGCTCTTGCACGCAGCAACGAGCCTGCTCCTGTTCGTCGTGCTTCGGAGCCAGAGTCCCACGGCGTCAGGTGCCGACAGCGAGACGAACGACTTTGTGGCCGCGGGGCTCGCCGCGCTGTTCTTTCTTCACCCGGTGCACGTCGAATCGTATGTGTGGATCAATGGGCGCTCCGACCTGCTCGCGGGATTTTGGCTCGTGGCGCTCGTGTTCTGGTTGAGCCGGATGAGCGCCACGCCGCGCCCGCAATGGGCTCAGCTGTTCGTGCTGGGCCTCGTGGCGTTTCTCGGCGCGAGCTCCAAGCTGCCATTTGCGATCGCCGCGCTGGCCGGCTGGCTGGCCTGGGCCAACCGCACACAAGCGGCGCAATCACGGAGGGCGGGGAGCGCGATTGCCGCGGGAATTGCGGTTCATCTCGTTCTTCGGGCTGCATTTGCGCCATTTCAAGGTCAACTCGGTGCGTCGGAAAACGTGTTCGCCGATCCCGACATCTGGTCGTCGGTTCCAAAGCTCGTGGGGAAGGGCGCAGCCGCGCTGCTGAGCTTCCGCGCCGAGGCCATGCAGTCGCTCTCCTGGGTTTTGTTTGGGCCCTGGTCGTCGTCGGACTGGGTCGGGCTCGCGGTCGCGCTGCTCGGTCTGGGTTTTCTGATTTCCCGGCGCGATTTGTCGGGCCTTGCATATGCGGTCGGCGCGATTCTGACCTTGGCGCCGGTGGCCATCGTATCGGGCGCGTTCTGGATGGGCTTCGACCGGTATCTGTACATGTCTGCGATTCTCGCGATTCTGGCCATGTCGCCATACGTCGTGCGCGCCGTGTCGCGGAGCCGAGGCTGGAGGATTGCAATCGGCGTGCTCGGACTCGGGCTGCTCGGTTATTCAGCGCTGCAGACACACGCGGCCAGCCAAGCGTATGCAAGCCAAGAAGCTTACGACCGCGCGCTCTTTCGGGACCACTCGGACGACCCGAGCATCCATTTCTACTTCGCCCGCATCGCCGCTCGGCACGGCGACCACGACAAGCTGCGCGAAGCGGTCGCGTCGATGCCGTCACCGCCGTGGCCGAGACCGATCATCGTTCCCACATACGACTTGGCCACCAGGGCAAACGACGCGGCGAAGACTCGCGAGGCGGTCGACGCGCTCGTCGCGACCGTCCGCGAAGGACCGCGCTGCGCAAGCGTCCGAGCGCGGCTCGGGACTTGGGCCGAGAAGGCTGGGGATCCCGAAACCGCCCGATACGTCGAAGAACGACTCGCCGCGCTCTCCTGCAGGCCCTAAAAACCAGCCCTCGGAGAAAAGTTTACATAATATACGTTCTGCGAAATTGTGTTGTAAGCCCCATTTAGTAATGTCCTATTTCTCCCATTTTCAAATGTCCGGTTTTCGTGCACTCGGCATCGATGACGGACGATTTGACGAGCTTGAGCACGCGAGAAATGGACCGACTGCAGGTAGTGCTTCGAATAGCCGATGGACGGCTTACACAGACGGCTGGCGCCAAGATCGTTGGCATCAGTGACCGGCAGATGCGACGCATCTGCCGGCGTTTCGCTCAAGAAGGTGTAGCGGGCCTCGGGTCGAAACGGCGCGGCCGAAGCAATCGACGTTTGCCCGTGGAGCTTCGAAAAGAAGCGCTGGCGCTCGTCCGGGCGCGCTATGCTGACTTTGGACCGACGCTCGCGCAGGAAAAGCTTCTCGAACAGCACGACATCCGTGTGGCCACCGAGACACTCCGACAGTGGATGATCGACGACGGCATCTGGCTGACGCGCCGTCAGCGCAACAAACGCGTCCAGCAGCCGCGTCACCGTCGCGATTGCTACGGCGAGCTCGTGCAGATCGATGGCTCGGACCATCACTGGTTCGAGGACCGCGGACCTCGGTCCGTGCTCCTGGTCTACGTCGATGATGCGACCGGGAAGCTCATGGCGCTTCGCATGTGCGAATCCGAGTCCGCGTTCAGTTACTTCCATGCGACCCGTTCGTATCTAGAGCGTCACGGCAAGCCGGTGGCGTTGTACAGCGACAAAGCCGGCGTATTCCGCGTCAATGCCAAGCGTCCGAAAGCCGGTGACGGCTTCACGCAGTTTGGTCGCGCGATGAGCGACCTCAATATCGACGTGATTTGCGCCAATACCCCGGCGGCCAAAGGCCGCGTCGAGCGGGCGCACCAGACGCTTCAAGACCGACTCGTCAAGGAGCTCCGGCTGCGCGGGATCTCTACGATGGACGACGCCAATCGGTACTTGCCCGAGTTCATGGACGACTACAATCGACGCTTCGGACGCTCAGCGCGAAACGACCACGATGCGCATCGGCCCTTGCTCGAGCGTGACTGCCTCGACGACATCTTCACCTGGCAAGAAGAGCGGCGCGTCACCGCGCAGCTCACCGTGCACCACAAACGAACGATGTACCTGCTCGAGCCCACCGAGGAAGCCAAAGCTGCGGCGAAGAAGCGTGTCACCGTCGTCGAGTACGAAGACGGCCGTGTGTCGATTCGCTTTGAGGGCGTCGCCCTTGCCGCTCGCCCGTTTCACAAAGACGGCTGCGTCACCCAAGGCTCCATCGTCGACAACAAGCTCCTGAGCGGCGCGCTCACCGAAATCCGCAAGCGCCAACAACAAAAGGAGCAGGAGCTCGTCAAGTCCGCCAAGAGCAAGCGTGAAAAGCGCATCGTCCGCGACCGCTTCGCTGACCGGTTGCCGCCTCCCGGTCCCTGAACCGAGCCCGCTGTCCGACGTGGCGCCGGCCCCATCTCAAGTCGTCCGCCTCCTGCCCGGTGCTCACGTTCCCCCTGATTCACCAAGGGGTTCAGGTCGCCAACCGCCCTGCCCCCTGCGGGCCCACCACCCCGCAGTCACCATTCGGTACCGGACATTTCTAACTGGCACAACCACCGGACACCAACGCCTGGTTTTGACATGTGTTGTAGAAACAATAAGGACGTCGAGGGCGTTCGCGATTGCTTCCTCGAGGGCCCGGTCGAGATTCACTACGATGGCCCGGTTGGGCTCGTGCACCATCGGGACGGGCTCTACGAGGTCTTCAAGAACGTCGCGTGCCAGACACACATCATCGAGATGCATCATGGGGGCCCGCCGCACATCGAGGTCACCGGTCCCGATGAAGCACACGCGCGCTGGGGCCTCGTGTATCACCTCATGAACACCCACACAAAAACCGTCAGCGTGTGCGGGGGCTACTACGAGGACGAGTACCGCCGCATCGACGGCCGATGGTGGATTACCAGAGCCCGCTTCGAGGTATGCTCAGCGGTGACATATGGCTGGAAAGAGGCGTCGCTCCGCATGCTGCACGCGAGCGCGCACCTGCCTGAATGACGCCCAGGTAGTCTCGATGGGCTGTGAAGATTCCGCTGCCTTTAACGAGATCTGTGGGAAGGAACCTGGCCTAGGGCGCCCAGCGGCCTTCTTGCGGAGCAAACACGAATGGGAAGGTGAAGCTGAGGCTCTTGCCCGTTCGGCGTCGTGGGAATCGGATCGCGCTGACCACGCGAGCAACGCAGCGCTCGACCCGGTCGTTGCCGGTCGTGTTCTCGACGATCCGGAGGCCCCGGACGTAGCCCTTGCGCACCACCGCGAAGCGAACCGAAACTTTGCCCGCGAGCTCGGGCTCAAAGCGGAGCGCAGACTCGTAGCAGCGGTTGATCTTCGGGAGGTCGTTGTGGATCTTCTGCCGCACGAGGAACGCGTCGATGTGGCTCGAGGACCCCGCGTGCCCCGGGCTGGGAACGCCAGCAACGAGCAGCGCTGCGAGCAGTGCTAGAACGACCGAATTCGAGCTCGCTGCAGACATCCTCGAGAAGTACGCCGCGCGCCAATAAACCACAAAAAATCCGCGAAATCGCGCAAGAGTGCGCCGATTCCAGCGGCCTTTTTCAAGACCGTGATACAAGTTGCTCATGCCCCCCAAGCCCTCGGCTATGTCCTGTCTGCAGCGCATGCGCAAGCGGCTGCGACGCCAGGCCAATGCCATCATCGGCGAGGGTTTTTTTGGAAGCCTAGCGCGGCTCGGGCGACTTCATCCGCTTTCGAACCCTGCCAAGCATGGGGTAGAGGTGATCCGAGACGTTGCGTACCTGCACGGTGGCAATCCGCGTCACAGGCTCGATATCTACCGCCCCGCGAAGCGGTCCGGCAGCCTGCCGATCGTTCTCTACATGCACGGTGGCGGCTTCAACCTCTTGTCGAAGAACACGCACTGGCTGATGGGGCTCGCCTTCGCGCGAGCGGGCTACTTGGTGTTCAACATCGATTACCGGCTCGCGCCCGAGCACCCTTATCCAGCGGCCGTGTCCGATGTTTGCGCGGCGCTCGAATGGGCGTCCGAACACGCCGAAGCCTACGGCGGTGACCTGAGCCGCTTGGTGTTCGCAGGCGAGTCGGCGGGTGGGAATCTAGCCACCGCACTCGCCATCTGTTGCTGTTACCGGCGTCCCGAGCCCTTTGCCCAGCGTGCGTTTGCCACGGGCTTGGTGCCAACCGCGGTTGCCCCTGCATGCGCGCCGCTTCAAATCACCAACCCCGGGCGTTTGAACCGAAAACGCAAGCTGCCGCGCTGGGTGAACGACATCCTCGAAGGCATGAACGAATTGTACGTCGGAGTGCTTCACGATCACGCGCCCGGTGGGCTGGACCTCGCCGACCCGCTGCACGTCTTCGAGCGACGCGAGCGACCGGACCGCGCCCTTCCCGCCTTCTTCGTGCCCATCGGCACCCGCGATCCCTTGCTCGACGACACGCGCCGCCTCGACCGCGCGCTCAAGGCGATGGGTGTCGAATGCGAAGCGCGTTATTACGAAGGCGAGCTCCACGCGTTTCATGCGCTGGTCTGGCGACGCCAAGCGCGCCGATGCTGGCGCGAACAGCTCTCGTTCTTGGCCCGCGCGCTCCAACATCCGCGCGAGCCCAGGCACGAATTCGTCGCGCAAGCTTAGATGCGACCGGGTCGGCGCCGCACTCAGCGCTTGTCGGTTCCGCCAAGTAGCACGTTCATCAAGGGGCTTCCATCGACTTTGGCGTCCTTGACCAACGCGTCGAGCAGCTGCTTGCCAAGACGCGCGAGGTCGAGGAGCTCGCGAATGCGTTCTTCTTGGAATTGCGCCCTGCTCCGGTCTTCGGGCTCCTTGGCTTTGTCTTTCAAGAACTCGATCGCGTCTTCCATGAGGTCGATGGCGTCGAGGACCTCGACGCGTTCGCGTTCGTTGAAGACGCGAGAGATCATCTTCCAGAAGTTGCCTTCGGCCGCGTAGTGATCGCGCCGCTCGCCTTGGAGCCAGACCTTCTTGACCACTCCCCAGCGAGTGAGCTCGTTGAGGGTCATCGAAACCGCGCCGCTACTGAGCTGAAGCCGATCTTGCATTTCGGGGGCGCTGAGCGGACGGTCGGACAAGTACAGAACCGCCCAAAGGCGCCCCATGTTTCGCTTGAACCCCCAGAACTCGATTAGGCGGCCAATCGAATCGCTGACTAGGACCTCACTTTGCCAGAGCTCCTCCTCGTCCTTCGCCACGCTAGCGCCCTACCCCGAACCCCAAGGCTTGACCAGCCGGCCGCTCGCATCAAAGCTGCGCCGCATGGAACGACCAACGCTCGAAGCGATGCTCGAAGCGGCACCCGGAGTGGAGCGCGACGGCGACGCATACACCTTTGCAGACGGCTATGGCGTGTCGGTGTACGTCGGCGACCCGGGCCAAGCGATGGAGGTGTCTGAAGTGGCCTCGCTCCGCCTCCAGACCGCATTCTGCGAGGTCACCTCGCGCGAGCATCACACGGCCTACTTCGTGGAGTACAGCAGCCTACACGGGCTTTGCGTTCGGCCGCCAAGCGGCGCCGGGGGCCGGCGCGCCGGGTTTAGCTAGGCGGCCGCAACCACGCATGCAAGTCTCGTGGCCGCACGCGGGATTTGACGTAAGGTGTAGGCGGGGGTTTGGGGATCGTGTCCGCACGCATTCTTGTCTGTGACGACGAAGCCAGCTTACGCGAGATGCTGCAGATCTTGCTGCGGCGCGAAGGCTTTCGCGTCGACGTGGTAGACGGCGTGCATGCGGCGCGCGACAAGCTCGGAAGCGCCGACCCCTACGATGTCGTCATCACCGACCTGGTGATGCCCGACGGCACCGGCATGGACGTGCTCGATGCGGTTCGCGCGCGATCGGCCAACACTCAGACCCTGATGATCACGGCCTACGCGACGACCGAACAGGCCGTCGAGGCGATGCGCAAAGGCGCTTACGACTATGTGCAGAAGCCGTTCAGGAACCACGAGCTCCTGGCAACGCTCGAGAAGGCCCTCGAAAAGCGGGCCATCGTCGCCGAAAACCAATCCCTACGCGAGCAGGTCAAGTCCCGCTGGACCGAAGGTCAGCTGATCGGCAAGAGCGAGGCCATGGACCGGCTTCGGGATCTGATCAAGCGGCTCGCCGGCTCCACCACGAGTGTCTTGATCACCGGCGAAAGCGGCACTGGAAAAGAAATGGTCGCGCGTGCGCTCCATTTTCAGAGCCCACGCGCCGAACAGCCGTTCGTCGTTTTGAACTGCGGGGCCATCCCGGAGAACCTCATCGAGAGCGAGCTCTTTGGTCACATCAAGGGCGCGTTCACCGGCGCGACGTCTGCAAAGGAAGGCCTGTTTCGAGCAGCCGATGGCGGTACGCTGTTTCTCGACGAGGTCGGTGAGCTGCCGCCCGCGCTTCAGGTGAAGCTGCTTCGCGTCTTGCAGGATCGAAATGTGCGCCCCGTGGGCGGGAGCAGCGAGGTCGAAGTGGACGTTCGAGTCGTCGCGGCGACCAACCGAGACGTCGAGGTGGAGGTGGACGCAGGCACCTTCCGCGAAGATCTCTTCTACCGCCTGAACGTCATTCGCATCGAGGTACCGCCACTTCGCGATCGGGCCGAGGACATCCCGGTGCTCGCTGGTTACTTCCTCCAGAAGCACGCGGCCTTACAGGGACGCCGCTTGGAGTTTTCGCCTGAAGCGATGCGCTGGTTGGCGCAGCAGTCGTTTGCCGGCAACGTGCGCGAGCTCGAGAACATGGTCGAGCGAGGCGTGACGCTGGCGGTCGGCCCCACCGTCGAACGAGCGGACCTCGGAGACACCCATCCCTCGAAAAAGGCCGGAAATGCCCCGCGAATCCCCGAGGGCCGCTTCGACCTCGACGAGTACCTCGGCCAAGTCGAAAAGGAGCTTTTGCTTCGCGCGCTCGACCAGGCCGGAGGGGTCCGGACGAAGGCGGCGGAGTTGCTTGGCATGAGCTTCCGGCAGTTTCGATATCGTTTGGCAAAACACATATCGCCCGAAGTGGGCGATGCGGCCGGCGATTGATATACTGTCCGCTGGAGGATCTTCCTTGTCGCGTCACCTTCGAAGCGCTGGCTTCACCACGATCGAGCTTCTGGTCGGCGTTGCGATCGTCGGCATTCTCGCCGCCGTCGCGATTCCGTCGTTCAAGGGCTACGTGTACCGCGGCCGCGTGACCGAAGCCGTGACGGTCCTCAACGAGATCAAGACCCGGCAGGAAGCCTACCGCAGCCGCTTCGGCAACTATGCCGCGGTGAGTGGAAACAACTGGGGCACCTACACGCCCGCTACGGTGCCGGGGTCTCAGCCCGTGATTTGGCCAAGCTCTCCGGCCTGGGAAATGCTTGGGCTTCGGCCGCCGGGGTATGTGCGCTTTCGCTACGCGACGATCGCTGGCTTTCCGGGAGAGGCGGCGCCCGCCAGCACCAATCTCGATACAGCGACCAATTTTTGGTATGCCGCACAGGCGGAAGGCGACCTCGATGACGATGGAAACACGTTCATTCTCGAAGTCTATTCGCAGTCGCGCACGATGTTCAACAGCGCCGCGGGCACAGGGGGATGGGAATGAAGGGGAACGAAGGCTACACCATCACCGAGCTGATGATCACCGTGGTGATTATCGGTGTCTTGGCCACCCTGGCGATTCCCACCTTTACCTCGTACATCTACAAGGCTCGCGTGACCGAAGCCACGAACTTCCTTGGGAAGATCAAGCAGCGTCAGGAGTCCTACCGAAATGAATTTGGACAATACTGCGCCGTCGACGGCGATGACTGGGGCACCTGGAACCCTGCCGCGATTCCGGGTGAAGACCCCGTGGTCTGGGTGAGCACCGATCTGTGGCGGCAGCTCGGCGCGTCTCCAAACGCGCCCATCCGGTTCCAGTACGCGACCGTGGCCGGCGTCCCGGGGGACGCAGCGCCCGCTGGGACCGACCTGGACGAGGATGACCACTGGTTCGCCGCCCGGGCCCAGGGCGATCTGAACGGCGACGGCACTGCTTTCTACCTGGAGATCTATTCTCAGGCGAATCACGTGTTCAACAGTGCCAGCGGAACTGGCGGCTGGAAGTGACAATTCCCGTCACCTCCGGGTGACGAGATCTGTCCCTCGGCCCCGTTGCTATCCCCGCAAAATCGAGTTTTGCCAGTAATTTCGGCTTGAGTAGGGGGCTAGGAGAATCGGCACGGCAGTTGCAGTGTCTTGGGGCAACTCAAAATGATGCGGGCATGGAGCCCGGGGGAAAAGGAACTGAATATGAACAAGCTACTGTCGAAGAAAGAGGGCTTCACCCTCATCGAGCTGATGATCGTCGTTGCCATCATCGGCATTCTTGCCGCAATCGCGATTCCGGCATTCATCAACTACGTCAAGCGCTCGAAGACCTCGGAAGCTGCCAACAACCTGAAGTCGATGTTCGAAGGCGCAGCGGCGTACTACGACGCCGAGAACTGGACCGGTGGCGTTCCTGCCCCGGGCGCGACCGTCACAGGCGTGTCGCACTGCACCATCGACAGCGCCGAAATGGATGTCGAGCCTTCGTCCAGCAAGAACGTCCCGCTCTGGAGTGGCGAGACCGACAATGCTCAGTTCCAGGCGATGAACTTCGCCCCGGCCGATGGACTCTACTTCCAGTACGGCCTGACCGCCGCCGCCGCGAGCGCCTGCGGGAACGCAGCGAACGACACGACGCTTTACACCTTCTACGCCAATGGCGACCTGGACGATGACAATGTCGAGTCCACGTTCCAACTCGAAGCCGGCTCGAACGACGACAACGTCCTCTACCGCGCACCGGGCATCCAGCAGATCAGCCCGCTCGAGTAACATCCTTCGGATGACGACTGGAAGGGCCGCGGCACTCGCCGCGGCCTTTTCCGTTTAAGGGGGACACGTCGGCATTTTCGATATACTGGACCGGTGAAGCTCATGGGTCGATTGATCGCCGCCGCCGCGATTTTGGGCGTGCTCGCAGGGGTTTGGTCCCTTCGCGGTCGGGCGATGGACCAATACCTCGAAACGCAGACCTACGAGGATATCTACTACCTGCCACCGCCGGAGTGGTTGGAGGTGATGAGCCTGGGCCATCGACGAGCGCTCGCGGATTTGATCTGGCTTCGCGCACTCATCTACTTCGGCGACGAGTTTGCGAACAAGGGCGCGGTGAAGCACGTGTTCAACTACGGCGACTCGATGCTCGCGCTCGACCCCGACTTCAAGCGAGTCTACTACTGGGTTGGAATGGCTGGCGTCTACACGCCGACCGGCAGCTCGCCCGAATTCATGGAACGCGCAGTCGACGTGCTGCGCCGCGGCGCCGAGCGATTCCCGAACGATGGGGAGCTCGCCTGGGAAGCTGGAGCGACGATCAATTACGAGCTCCTCCCCCAGCTTCCGAAGGACGATCCCAACCGCGAGCGGCTCAAAGAAGAGGCGAACGACTACACGATGGCAGCCGCGCGCCTTGGTGCCGGACCTGCGTGGCTGGTCATGACCAACGCGACCTCGCTTCGAAAGCTCGGGCAGACCGATCGGGAGCTCCGGCACCTCGAAGAGATGTACGCCATCATTCGCGACCCAAAGGTGAAGGCTCAAATCGAGATTCGCCTCTCCCAGCTGCGAAACGAGGCTTATGCCGAGGCCTTCCGAAGCACGAACGAGGAGTTCGAAAGGCGGCGTGAAGAGGAATTCCCGTATATGCCGTCGACGCTCTATTTCTTCGTCGCGGACCCCATCGACATCACCATCGGCCTCGAAGACCCGAGCTAGGCTCTTGCCAAACCTGCGGGTGGCTCGCACAGTCTCGCGGCTTTGAGTCGTGGCCGTCCGAGATTGAGCCTCATCGAAGTGGGGCTCGTGCTCTGCATCGTCGGCATCGTGCTGGCCGTGTTCGTACCGACGTTCGTTCGCCGGGTGCGCATCAACAAGATCAGCGAAGCTTCGGAGCTGCTTCAAGAGATGAGCGACCGCGCATCTGCCTATTACGCAACTTCGTGGGCCGATGGAAAGCGATTCTGTCTTCCGCAAAGCGCGGGACCGACACCCACGGTGCCGACGGTCGACTCGGCAGAGATCGACTTCGCGGCCGAGGAGCACACCGGCCACGACACTTGGGAGTCGCTTGGCTTTCAACCGGATCGCCCCGTGCGCTACAGCTACAGCTTCGTTCCGAGCCACCACGGCTGCGATCTCGTCGGCGACGGAGATCTGCGATCGGTCTCGTTTCGAGCCGAAGGGGATCTCGACGGCGATGGGGTGCGCTCGGTTTTCGAACGGCGCGCGACAATCGACGGCACTGGCTTGAAGCCGGCGGAGACGCTGCACGTTCACCGGCGCGTCGAGTGAGGGGTCGGTCGCAGGCTACTTGGAGCGTCCAGCCGCGATCTGAGCCTCGGCATTGACCAGGGCGGTCGTGATCTCGCCTGACGCTCGGCGAAGCGCCGGCGGCGTGCCGTCGCCGAAGCGATCGGGGTGCAGGTCACGAACCAGCCTACGGAGCGCGACACGGGCATCGCGGCCTCCGGCGCCTTCGGGAAGGTCGAGAAGCGCATGGGCCGAGGCCTGGCTGCGGAGCTCTCGACGCTTCCGGAGCAATAAGGGATACGAGCCGGTGGCCTTGGGCGACGCCGCACCCAGCAACTTGAGCATCCAGAGAAACCGATATCCGGCAAGGCCGCATCCGGGTTGCGCGGCAAGCTCCTCGGCGGGCAAGCCCTTGCGAAGCCAGAACAAGACCGAGGCTTCCTCGGCCCGTAGATCGGCCCCGCGTACGAGCGCGTCGCCAACCGACGTGAGATGATAGGCCTCGTTTCCCAGCTGCGCGCGTAGCCCCGCCGCATCGACGCGGGTCACGGCAGCGCGCATCGCCTGCAGGGCGAGGAATCTGGCCTGCGCCGGTTCGCGGAGCCTCCATCCGTCTGGCGCGGCAGCGGACTGCATGAGGCGCAGCACCAGCCCGTCCCACTCACACATCCCGAGCAGCCGCTCGAGCACCTGCCGATGGGTGACGGCGACCCGCCGATCGACTGTCGCGCCGATGAGCTTTCCCGAATCGAAAAAAAACGCGGCGCGCCGCCCCTCAGCCTCGACGTGCAGGGTGCCGCTGGCGTTCGCTCGGTCGAGACCGATCAAGACCCGGCAAACGGTCGTCGCGCTGGGAAGCGTTCGCACGCACTTCGAATATGCGATCCGCCGAGCGCTGGCCAGTTTTCAGCGTGACGCCGCGTAGCGGGGGTCGCCAGGGCGTAGCGCGAGGGCGTTTCGGATTTGCGCGAACCTCGCGGACACCGACGTCGGCGCAACCCCGTATCGACGCGCTACCTCGGCTTGTGTGCACCCTGGACGCTGCTCGACGACCGCAATCGCATACTCGAGCGCCGCAGCCAAAACCTCGGGCTTGGTGACGCGAAGCTCGCAGTGCGCCTGCATGTCGGACCACAGCTGCGTTGCGCGTTCGATTTCGTCGCGCGAGTAGCCAGCTTCGCCCATCTTGAGCTGGACGGTTTCGGCAACTCGATCGGTTGGGGGGCGGCGGACGGTCGCCTTGGCCCCAGCGGTGTCGACGGCACCGGCTTCGATCCAATCGACAAGCCCTTGGTGATCGGGATTGCAGGGGCCCTGCTCCTGGGCAAGCTCCGCGAGCTTGAGGGCTTCGTCGAGATCACCGAGACGTGCCACGCAGTGAGCCAAGGAGCCGATGATTTCGTCATGCTCGGGCTCGAGCTCGTACGCGCGGCGAAGATGCGGATATGCGCCACTCGGATCGTCGAGCGCGACATCCATCAAGTGGCCGAGGTTGTGGTGGTACCAGGGCGTCTGCGGAGCGATGCTCGACGCTTCGCGATACGACCGGACGGCAACCCGATAGTTGCCGAGCAGCGCATGGCAAAGGCCCATGAGCGCGTGAAGGATGTCGTCCTCGGCGCAGTGGCGAAGCACGCGCCGCAGATGCAGCGCGGCCTTCCAAGGGTTGTCTTCGAGGTGAAGCTCCGCCAGGTGCCGATGGGCGAAGAGCGAAGCCTCGCTCCCCTCGTCCGCGACGGACAGCAATTGGGTCAGCAGACCTGCAGCGCGCTTCGACGACGCCTCGAGAGCTTCTTCCGCCTGCTCCCAGAGTTCTTCGATCGTGCTTGCCCCACGTCCCATCTGCACTCGTATAGCTGGTCAATTTTTCGAACGCAAGACTCGTCAGCTGTGCGCACGCTCTTGGAACGCGTCGTTTGCGGTTCACGGCACGGGTATCACGCGTGTGTTAACCACCCGCGAGTGACGTTCGGGCTCGGCGCATTGAAACTGCGCATCATGCGGGCTTGAGGTATGCTTGGGGGGCTCGACCGCTCACACGTCGAGGGATAGCGAAACCATGATGCCCGATGAAACCGACGAAAACGCTTCCGAGTCCGCCGATTCGAGCGAACGAGAACGTCGCTGGTCCGAAGGTGTCCTTCGCGACACGCTCCGAAAAGCCGTCGAGAAAGGCATCGAAGCGGGCGTTGGGACGCTTCGGAGCGCCGATAGCGCCCTTCGCGGGGTCACCCAGGACGGCAAGCTCCCAAAAGAGCTCATCGGCTACGTCTTCGCGTCGGTTGACGAGACCAAGAACGCGTTGGTTCGCACCGTCGCCAAAGAGGTTCGAGATTTTCTCGAAGCCACCGATATTGCTGGCGAGTTCTATCGAGCACTCACGTCCCTGTCGTTCGAGGTCAAGACCGAGATTCGCTTCATTCCCAATGACGCAGGCGGTGTGCGGCCCCAGGTCAAGGCTCGCGCGGTGCAAAAGCGCAAGCGGCGAGGGGCCGTCGTCGAAACCGAGCCGATCATCCCGCCCGACGATTCCGCTGGAACCTGAGCAGCATGACCGCGCCCGGGACAGTGTACTTGGTGGGTGCCGGCCCCGGCGACCCAGAGCTGATCACCAGGCGTGGGCTCCGACGGCTTCGAGAAGCGGACCTGGTCCTCTACGACGCCCTGGTCCACCCCGACCAACTCAGCGAGGCAAAGCCGGACGCAAAATTGGTTTTCGTTGGGAAACGCGCCGGCCGCGTCAGCCAACGGCAGGCCGAGATCAACCGGCAGCTCGTCGAGGCTGCGCGCGACGGCAAGACGGTCGTGCGGCTCAAGGGTGGGGATCCTTATCTCTTTGGGCGCGGCTCGGAGGAAGCCGAGTTGCTGGCGTCCGAGGGGATTCCCTTCGAAGTGGTTCCGGGAGTGCCCTCGCCGCTCGCCGCAACCGCGTACGCTGGCCTTTCGTTGACCCACCGGGCGCTCGCCTCGAGCGTGGCCTATGTGACGGCTACCGAATCCGTCGCAAAGGACCGCGCCAGCCACGACTGGTCAAAGCTCGCAACGGCCACGCAGACGCTCGTCATCTTCATGGGGATGCGCAAGCTCGACTCGCTTGCGACGCTCCTGATTGAGAATGGGCGCCCCCCCGATACGCCGGCCGCCGTCGTCCAATGGGCTTCGCTTCCCACGCAGCGCACCGTCGTCGGGACGCTCGCCGACATTCACCAGCGTGCATCGAAGGCCGGGCTCGGCTTGCCGGCGCTCACCATCGTGGGCGAGGTCGTGCGCCTGCGGAGCAGGCTTCGTTGGTTCGATACGAAGCCGCTGTTTGGGAAACGCATCTTGGTCACCCGTGCCGTGCACCAGGCCGGGTCGCTTGCGGCGATTCTTCGTGACGAAGGCGCACAGCCGATCTTGGCCCCGACCATTCGGATCGCGCCCGTCACCGACCGCGCGCCGCTCCGTGATGCCATCGCCGGCCTGCACCGCTACGATTGGATTCTCTTCACGAGCAGCAACAGCGTCGAAATCGTGCTCTCGGCCATCGAAGAGGCCGGCCTCGACCTCAGGGCTTTAGCGGGCGTCAAGGTGTGCGCCATCGGCGACAAGACGCGGCTGGCGCTGGGCTCGCGCGGAATCGTCGCGGACCTGGTTCCCAAGGACGCGCGCGCCGAGGGTGTGATCGCCGAGCTCCGTCCGCTACTCGCCGAGGGGTCGCGCATCCTGCTTCCCCGCGCAGAGATCGCCCGCGAAGTCTTGCCCGATTCGCTTCGAGAGGCCGGCGCCGAGGTCGATGTGGTCGCCGTATACCGAAATCTTTCGCCCTGGCCCAAGGACGTCGAACGCATTCGAAGCCTCATCGACCCAAGCGAAAGCGACGCGGTCTTGTTCACCTCCTCGTCAACCGTGGAGAACCTGTTCGAGCTACTGGGGCCGGACGGCGCCGATCGCCTCGGGGCGCTCGACCTCTTTTCGATCGGCCCGATCACCACTCAGACCGCCGAGCGCCTAGGCCTCGCGATCGCGGCCACGTCGGCGGCACAGACGATCGAATCGCTGGTCGAGACGGCCCGCGCGTACTATGCCCCGACCGGAGATGCGGATGACTAAGATCGCGTGCGGGGCGGGCCTTGGGCTGCTCGGCCTCATCGTCTCGGCGTGTGGTGACCCGTGTGGCGCCGCCGAGGATCGGCTGGTGCCGCTCACCGAGCTTCCCTGCAACATGACCAGCGCGGAAGGCGTCTGGGAGTCGCACCCCTTCCCCCCGATTTCCGATGCACAATGCTACTGGCTCGAGTTCAGGGGGTGCAGCGAGTATCAAGTCGAACACCCGCTCGGCCGAGCTCCAATCCAGGTCCTGGGGTACACCTCCTTCGACCAGAACGGCAGCTTCTCGACCCCGGCCTCGGGCAACAGCTTCGTCGTTCAGGACGTGAGTGACTCGTCGGTGACGATTCGTAATGGACAGAATCAGCTTTTCTACCTGAGGCTCACGCTCGACTGACCCCCCTAGCGCATCCGCCGGGCCGGCCTTAGGTTGGGACAATCCGCCAGGGATGTCGGACTGGGCTCTGTCGGAGAAAGCGCTAAAATAAGGAATGGCCGACAGGTTCGACAACGATGCTGGGACCATCACCGAGGTCAAGCCGCAAAAAAAGCTCAAACGCCCGCGGCTCTTTCGAGTTCTTCTACACAATGATGATTACACCACCAGGGAGTTTGTCGTTCACGTTCTGCACAGCGTGTTTCACCTCGGGGAGCAAGCCGCGATCCGCATCATGCTTCATGTCCACCACAACGGCGTCGGCGTGGCAGGGGTGTTTACCCGCGAGGTCGCAGAGTCCAAGATCCAGCGGGTCGAGCGATTGGCGCAGGAGCACGAGTTCCCGCTCCGCCTGACGATGGAGCCCGAAGAAGAGGAAGACACGTAACCATGGCTGGCCCCGTCATCGACAAAGAGCTTCAGGAGACGCTGCGGAAGGCATTCGACCGTGCGGGCTTGATGCGCCACGAATACGTGACGCTCGAGCACCTGCTCCTCGCCCTGACCGAAGATCCGAATGCCTCCAAGGCGCTGCGCGCCTGCGGCGCCGATCTTCGACGGCTGCGAAGCAAGCTCGAGGAGTTCATGCAGGATCGCTTGTCGCGCGTCCCAGAGAACGTCACCGTAGAGCCTCGACAAACCCTGGCGGTCGAACGCGTCCTGCAGCGCGCCGCGATCCACGCGATCTCCTCCGAGATGAAGACCATCGACGGGAGCAATGTCCTCGTCCAAGTGCTCAAAGAGGACGAGTCGTTCGCGGCCTTCGTGCTCCAAGAGGCCGGGGTCACCCCGCTCGACCTCAAGCGCTACATTTCTCACGGCGTCGGGACGGACATCGTCCCGGGCGAAAGCGAAGGCTACACCGACGCCGACTTCGATGACGACGAGGAGGGCGCCGCCCCAGGCCGCGACCCGCTCGAAGCCTTTGCCACCGATCTGATCGCCGAAGCCGCCGAAGGGCGCATCGACCCTCTCATCGGGCGCGACGCGGAGCTCGACCGAACCGTTCAGGTCCTGTGTCGGCGCCGCAAGAACAACCCGGTGTTCGTCGGAGAGCCGGGTGTCGGCAAGACGGCCATCGCAGAGGGGCTTGCGCGGCGGATTCACGAGGGGAGCGTGCCCGATATTCTCGGCGAGGCGCAGATCTTTTCGCTCGACATGGGCGCGCTGCTCGCCGGCACGAAGTTCCGCGGGCAGTTCGAGGAGCGTCTCAAGGCGGTCATGAAGCGCCTTCAGGAAATGGACAACGCCATTCTGTTCATCGACGAAATTCACACCATCGTGGGAGCGGGCGCAACGACAGGCAGCTCAATGGATGCGTCCAACATCCTCAAGCCGGCGCTGGCGTCCGGGAAGCTCCGTTGCCTCGGCTCGACGACCTATACCGACTTCAAGCACCTAGAACGTGACCGCGCCCTCGCCCGGCGCTTCCAAAAGATCGAGGTGCACGAGCCCAGCGTCGAAGACACAATCGAGATTCTCAAAGGCTTGCGCTCGTACTACGAAGAGCACCACGACGTAAAGTACGACGACGAGGCGATCGAAGCGGCCGCGCAGCTCGCCCAGAAGCACATCGTCGAGCGCTTCTTGCCGGACAAGGCCATCGACGTGATCGACGAGGCGGGCTCGCTCGAGCGCATGCGGCCCGAAAACGAGCGCACCCATCGGATTACCGTCACCGAGATCGAGCGGGTCGTCAGCAAGATGGCCCGCGTTCCGGTCGAGTCGGTGAGCGCGAAAGAACGTGACCAGCTCCGGGAGCTCGGCCCCGAGCTTCGCAAGGTGATCTTCGGCCAGGACGAGGCGATCGACAAAGTCGTGAGCGCGATTACCTTGGCGCGCGCCGGGCTGCGCGCGGACAACAAGCCGATTGGCTCCTTTCTGTTCGCGGGCCCCACGGGCGTCGGGAAGACCGAGCTTGCCCGGCAGCTCGCGCGCGTCATGGGCGTCGAGCTCCTTCGCTTCGACATGAGCGAGTACAGTGAGCGGCACTCCGTCTCGCGGTTGATCGGTGCGCCTCCGGGGTACGTTGGTTTCGACCAGGGCGGCTTGCTCACAGATGCGGTTCGCAAGCACCCGCATGCCGTGCTGATCCTCGACGAAATCGAGAAAGCGCACGGAGAGCTCTTCAACATCCTCTTGCAGGTGATGGACCACGCCAAGCTCACCGACAACAACGGGCGCGAGGCAGACTTCCGCAACATCGTGCTGGTCATGACCACGAACGCTGGCGCATTTGAAGCGACCGAGAAGGTGGTGGGCTTTGCGAGCGGCGACGAACCCAAGGACTTCGCGACGGGGCGCGCCAAGCAAGCGATGGAACGCATCTTCACCCCCGAGTTCCGCAACCGCCTCGACGCGGTGGTGTACTTCAGCGGGCTTCACAAAGAGGTCATCCGAAAGGTCGTCGACAAGGAGGTCGCGCTGCTCGGCGAAATGCTCGCCGAGAAGCAGGTGCGGCTCGAGCTCAGCGAATCGGCGCGAGACTGGCTGGCGGAGCACGGCTACGACCCGCAGATGGGCGCCAGGCCCATGGCCCGCCTCGTCGAGCAGAAGCTCAAGAAGCCGCTGGCCGAAGCGATGGTTTTCGGCAGCCTGAAGGAAGGCGGCAGGGCGATGGCCGAGGCCAAGGATGGCGACATCGTGCTCAGCTTTCACGACACCAACGCGCCCGCGGGCGAAGCCTAGCGGTCAGGCGCCCCCATGCGTGCCGAGCTTGCGCTAGCCTTCGGTGTCCGCTGATGCCCGTGTATCTTCTCGACAAGGAGCTCGCCTTTCCCCCACCCGAGGACGCCAACGAGGAAGGCATCGTCGCGGTGGGTGGGGATGTATCTCCGGACCGGCTGCTCGTCGCCTACCGCCAGGGCATCTTCCCCTGGCCCGCGCGGGGCTACCCGTTGCTCTGGTTCTCGCCCGATCCCCGCTTCGCGTTGTCGCCCCATGGGGCTCATGTCTCCCGGTCCTTGCGAAAAGTGATCCGAAAGGAACAGCTCCGCGTGACTGCGGACAGTGTCTTTGCCGAGGTCATCGACGCTTGTGCGGCCATGCCGCGTCCCCACCAGCAAGGCACGTGGATCACCCCAGACCTTCGCGACGGCTATCTCGGGCTTCACGAGCTCGGGTACGCGCACAGCATCGAAGCCTGGCGCGATGGCGAGCTGGTCGGTGGGCTGTACGGGGTGGCGGTCGGGCGAACGTTTGCCGGCGAGTCGATGTTCGCCACGGAGCCCGATGCCTCGAAGGTCGCCTTCGCTACACTGCTCGGCCACCTTGCCATGTGGGGCTTTCGAATCGTCGATTGCCAGGTGCATACCGAGCACCTGGCGCGTTTTGGTGCGACGATGTGGCCTCGCGAACGGTTTCTCCGCGAATGGCGCGCGTCGGTCGATGAACCCAGCGTGCTCGCGCCATGGAAGCTCACCCTTTCTCCGCAAGAGGCGCTCGAACGGCTGAAGCCTGACGGATGATACCGTCCGCGTGTCAATCGCAACTGCGGGGAGGCCTCACTCCGGTGTGCGGAAGACAATCGTCCCCAGGTCCGGCCCTAGGACCGCGAGCGGGAAGACCCCGTAGACCTGGAGCTCGCCTTGGAGGCGCGCCTTCTCGGTGTAGCCCGCTGGCGAAGCGGTGAGCGCCTTGACGCGAGAGACGGGGTCACGAACGAGGGCATCGACCTCGGGGGGCGTGTCCCAATGAAAGAGACGGTTGCCCTTGTATAGGTAGACCCAGACCGGCGCCCCTGCCTTTTGTTCGACGCGGAACTGACGGCTGAGCCGCTGAGCGAGGCGCGACAGGGGAATGCCCGCAAGGACGGCACCGACGACCCTGCCATCCCTCACGGACGGCGCCGCGAAGAGAATCGACCAGGACGAAGGCGCGTTTGGATCCTCAGCGTAGAACTCGCCGAGACCGGTCGAGGCGGTTCCGCCGAGTGCCTGCGACACGGGCTCGAAGCGTGACTTGAAGTCCTGACCCTTCATGCGGTCCGGGTCGCGGTCGCGTGCAATCACGACACCATCGAGGCCGACGGCCGCCAGAAACGACATCGGCGACGCGACGAATTCATCAATACCTCTCTTGGGTTGCTGGAGAATTCTCAATGCGGCTCGCACTTGCGCTTCGCGCTTCTCGGGATCGCTCACCGAGAAGCCCGGAGCGAGCTTGTCGGCCGCTTTCACGACCCCGGCCTGATGGTTGGCCAGGTCCTGCTCGACCAGCGCCTGCACGCGTGGGTAGTCGACGTCGCGAAGCTGGGTCCGCGTTCGCTCGACCGCCGCGCTGTTTTCGCAGCCCGCGAGAAGCGCAAGGCCCAGGAAGAGAAGGATCGGGCGAGGCATGCGGCAAGTGTAGCAGGGTCAGTGCCAGTGCCCCTGCTACACTCCCCCCATGTCAGAGCCAACCCCCGCCCTCCGCTCCGAGCCCTCCCCGTCCGAGAAGATCAGCGCCCTCGATCTGCACATGATGCCGCGTGACGAGCTCCTTGCGCTCTACCACGAGCTCGAAGCGCCGCCCTTTGAAGAAATGCACGGGGAGTTCGCCGCGAGGCTGCTCGACCAGGGAACTGCGCGGGACTACTTGCTCAGCGCGTTTGCGTTGAACGTGAAGGGCCGATGGCTGTGCAAAGCGTTCGAGCCCACGGGACCCACCGAAGGACACGGCTACAACAGTTTCATGACGCCCCGGGGCGTGAAACGGTCCGCACGCATGCGGACTCGCCTCGGCCCCTCCAAGATTCCTGGCGACACCAAAGACGCCTTCCACCTCGAGTACGCCGACTTCAACAGCTTCCAACGAGGCGGCCCTGGCGGAGCGCTTCTTCACACCATGTTCGACGAGGTGCGCAAAGTGGGCCCCCGCCTCTACCTCGGCATCGGCCGCACCGGCTTCACCGAAAAGGCGCGAGCCGAGCTGCACCCGTTCACGCTGGAGGGCCCAGTCGCTCCATTCGTCAAGCGCTGAAGGCTACTGTCAGCGTGAGCTCTGGTGTCCGAGAACCCCAACCGAGGGACATCGCCTTGGCTTTTTGCTGGACCCGTGCTTTCCTGAACCTCCGTCTCCGCTTCCCGGTCCCTTTCGGAGCCGATCCATGCCCTCTCCCCCGTCCAGAAGATCCCTCGCGCTGCTGTGCCTAGGAATCCTGGTCGCCTGCGGGAGCGACGACCGTCGGCAGGCGGATGCGTTGGAAAGCATCGAGCTGAGCGCGATCATCCAGAGCCTTGGGCCGTTGCCCGAGAGCGTCGAGTACTCGGTCCGCTGCCTGGGTGACGAAGACTCGACCGCGCCCGGTGAGGTCAAGCTCGATGGAGAGCTCGCACCCGCAAAAAACCGAGACATCAAGACCGGCATGTTGGACGTGCCGCGAAGCGACACATGGACGAGCTTCATCGACCTCCCTCCCGGTTCGTGCTGGATGCAGGTACGCGGCCATGACGACGACGGCGAGGTCATCTGCACGGCACAGGTACCCTTCTCGGTCGTTGCGGGCACGGCCACCAGAGTCGTCGTGCCGCTCTCATGCCCGTCAGCCGGTCTTCCGCTCTTTCCAGAAACCAGCTTCAACGTTTGCCCCAACCTGCTCGCGCTGAGGTGCGACGAGCTGGACCCGCTGCAAGCGTCGACGTCCTGCTTGGTGAGCTTCCTCGACTGCACCGGCGATGGCACCCCCGATGCCTCGTGCACCATCCGTGGCGACACGCCGGGCGCGCGCATCGAGGTCACCGACACGATCGTCGCAGACTTCTTCGTCGAGTGCGTCCCCCCGGCGTCCGGTGGCATGCCGGGTGCGACCATCACATGCACCGCAGTCACCTCAGACGGAGACCTCGACTGCGACGTGAACCGAGTCGTCACCGTCGACTGCCCAGATCCGGAACTGTAAAGGGGACAACACAAGCGCGGTTCGGTGTACGTCGCCGGATCGACACTGGCGCTGGCGCTGCAGCTACCGGGGCGCGGAAAAAGGCGCGACACGGGGCTGCGTCGAACGGGGCGCCTTGCAAAGGTGGCCGGAGGGGCTTGGGGCCTGGGGCCACGCAAGGCGCCCCTCGGAGCTCGCGCCAATCGGGGTTGGTTGCTGTCTTGCCGATTGTCACTCACACGTCGACTCCGCCCCATATCGCGCCTTTTTCCGCGCCCCTCCCTACGGAGACATGTCGAACCGCGTCGCTCCGTACGGAGCCATCAAGACCAGTTCCCCAACCCCCCAAGCCATGCGCGGCAGCGCGAGCCCGAAGGGCGAAGCCCGGCGCGAACGCGCCGGCAAGGCGGAGCGCAGCGACCGCCGCGCCAGGGAGGATTACGGGTGGGGGTGGGCGGGGCGGTGCCAACAAGCCGCACCACGCAGCCCACCCAACGCCCCGACCTCCCAACACCCGCGGCAGCACAAGCCGTACCGCCCCACCCACCCAACGCCCCGCCCCCCAAGACACCCGCGGCAGCGCAAGCCCTTCGACCGAACCCCGTGTTGCGCGTTCTTCCGCGCCCCGGTTCTTACCCGCCCGAGCAGAAATGCTCGTAGTCGATGTAGTCGGTGATGGTCGGATGGTCGCCGCAAACCGGGCAGTCTTTGTTGCGCCGGAGCTTGAAGGTGCGGAACTGCATTTGGAGCGAGTCGTACTGGAGGAGTCGCCCCACCAAAGGGTCGCCTCGCTCGAGCACGATTTTGACGGCCTCGGTTGCCTGAAGCGTGCCGATTGCTCCGGGAAGGACACCGAGGACGCCGGCCTCGGCGCAGGATGGCGCCAAGTGCGGCGGCGGCGGTTCCGGGTAGAGGCAGCGGTAGCATGGACCGTGCCTTGGCCAGAACGTGGTGACCTGCCCGTCGAACCGGAAGATCGAGCCGTGCACGACCGGAATGTCTTTCCACACGCTGGCGTCGTTGACGAGGTAGCGGGTGGCGAAGTTGTCCAGGCCGTCGACGATGACGTCCCAATCTTGATCGAAGATTCGATCGACGTTTTGCCGCGTGAGCCGCTCATTGAACGCGATGACGTTGACGTCTGGGTTGAGGTTTTCAATCGTGCGCTTGCCACTTTCGACTTTGGACTCCCCGACGCGATCGAGGCCGTGCAAGACCTGGCGTTGCAGATTCGACTCGTCGACCGTATCGCCATCGACCAGGCCGATAGTCCCGACGCCTGCGGCCGCGAGGTACAGCGCCGCCGGAGATCCGAGCCCACCTGCGCCGAGCAGCAGCACACGCCCTTGCAGCAGCTTCGCTTGACCCTGCTCGCCCACCTCCGGCAAGAGCAGATGGCGCGAGTAGCGATTGAGCTGTGCGTCGGTGAACGCAAACGGCTGGGTGGTGGGGAAGCCTTGGTCCTTCCACTGATTGAAGCCTGGGTTTGCCGACTCGACGTTGTTGTAGCCGAGGTCTTGGAGAACTTTCGCCGCGAACGCCGATCGGATGCCGGCCGCACACATGGTGACAATCTTCGCGTCTTTGTCGGGCAGCCTCGAGCCCGATTGCATTTCGAGGAAGCCTCGCGGAATGTGCAGCGCGCCGGGAACATGGCCTTGCCGCCACTCATCCTTCTCCCGAACATCGACGAGGATGACGCCCTCGCCCGATTCGAGGCGTTCCTTCAGGTCCTCGAGAGAGACCTGCCGGATGGCGGCCTTCACCTCTTGGAGCAAGTCAGCATATGTCTTTGCCATGCCCGCCAATATGTAACTTTAGGCGGTTTCGTCAAGGCTAACGGGGCCTTAGCCCCTATACTGTGGTTTTCACATCGGTTTTGTCGGGTATTGCTTTCCTTGGCGCGAGGGCTAGGCCGCCGACCGGACGATGCCTTGGTCCACCGCGTAGTTGGCCAGGGTGCTCTTGAGGCGCTTCCGCCCCCGGTGAAGGCGGGACATCACGGTGCCCACGGGGCAGGCTAAGCGCTCGGCGGCGTCCTGGTACGAAAGGTCACCCAGGTCGACGAGCTCCACGGCTTCGCGGAACTCGGGCTTCAAGGAACGGAGCGCGGCGAGCACTTCGTCGCTGAATCCATCGTGCGCCGATCGAGCCTTCACCGATGCCAGGCCGCGAAGCTCTTCGAGGGCTTCGCGCTCGCGCTTTTTCTTTCGATAGTGGTTGATGTAGGTGTTGAACAAGATGCGCCGGGTCCAGGCGCGTGCGTTGGTGCCAGGGCGAAAGCTCGCGCGCGCTTGCCAAGCGCGAGCTAGGGTCTCTTGCACGAGGTCGTCGGCAAAGGCGGTGCCGCGAGTCAGTCGGAGGGCGGTCCGGGAAAGCTCGGGTACGCAGGGCAGGATTTCTTCGTTGTATTGTGCTTGGGTCTTCATTCAGGCGGTCTCCACCCCCGATTTCATTGCAACCCGGATGCCACCCCGAAAAACCCAAACATTTCGCGGAAGGCGCGCAGGCCGAACCGCCAGCTTGTCCGTTCGCTGACACGGTGTCGTGTCAAGCTGTCCCCTAAGCGTCCGCACAGGTCGAGTCAGCCCTGGAGCTGGGCGGCCAACACCGCGGGGACCGCGTCGGCGACTTCGGACGCGATGAGGCCTCGGTCACCGACCGCGGCGGCCTCACCGGCAAGGGCGTGCAAGAGCGCTCCGGCAATGGCGGCATCCACCGGGGCAACGCTCATCGTGAGTGCCCCGACCACGCCGCTCAGTACATCGCCTGTTCCTGCGACCCCGAGGGCCGGAGTTCCTTCCGCGCAGACGCGAATCTCCCCCGCGCCGGCGACGATACTCCGTGCGCCTTTCAAGATCACGACCTGCCCGGATTCCTTTGCCAGCGCCTCGGCAGCGCCGTATCGGTCGGCTTGAACGTCCGGGGTCGAGCGCCCGAGGAGGCGCGCCGCTTCGCCTGGATGCGGGGTGAGGATCCTGGGTCCGGCGGCGCCTTTGAGGGAGTCGAGCCCCTCGTCTGCGAGAAGGGTCAGGCCGTCTGCATCGACCACGACGGGAACCGGGGCGTGCATGGCGAACGCCAACACCCACGCACATCCAAGCGCATCGAGCCCGAGCCCCGGCCCCAGGACGACGGCGCCCTTGCCTTCGCAGAGCGCCTCCACGGCGGCTTGGTTGGCTTGCTCGGGAAGCACCGTGGTCATCAGCTCGATGACTTTCTCTTCCAGCGCCGCGTGCGAATCAGGGCGTGCGCCGATCGTCACGAGCCCCGCGCCCGCACGGAACGCGGCTCGACCGGCCAGCACGGCTGCGCCTGTCTTTCCCGGTGCGCCGCCGATGACGAGCAGGTGCCCGTTGCTGCCTTTGTGCGCGTCAGCGGCGCGCGGTGCGATGAGCGTGCCAAGGTCTTCACTCGTCCACAGGCTCGCGGCGGTCGAGCCCGTGATTGGGATCCCGATGTCGGCGACGCGCACCGCGCCGGCATGCTCGACACCGGGGTACTGGTGAAGCCCACGCTTGTGACCTGCAAATGTGACGGTCAGCGACGCCAGTGGTGCGACGCCGAAGATGCCGCCCGTATCCGCGTCGAGCCCGCTTGGGAGATCCAACGACACCAGCGGCACCGGGGCTACATCCATTGCTGCAATCGCCTCGGCATAGCCGCCGGTGACCGGCCGATCGAGACCGGTGCCAAAGAGACCGTCGACGATCAGCGTCGCGTCCTCGAGGCGCGTGGCAATCGACTGCGCGTCGTCCGGGGACACCTCCACGGCCTCGACGCCGAGCACGCCAAGCAGAGTCCAATTGACTTGCGCGTCGCCACGTAGCCGCGACGCATCGCCGACCAGCACCGCGAGCGGCCGATGGCCCAGGAGCGTCAAACGGCGCGCGATGACCCAGGCATCGCCGCCGTTTTGACCCGGCCCTCCGACCAGCGTGACGCGGTCGAGGCGCTCGCCGAACAGGTCGCAAATCACATCGCACGCGCCGCGGCCGGCATTCTCCATCAAGACCAGGCTGGCGACCCCGAGCTCGTCCATGGCTGCGCGATCGACATCGCGCGACTCGTTGCGTGTGAAAAGCCGCTCCACGTTCGGATTATGCCTTTAATTGCCAGGGGGCACACCTTATGCTTCGCCCATGGATGCGAAGCCCTCTTCGGAGTCGTTCACCGAGATGACCGAGCTCGTGCTGCCCCAGCACACCAACGCCATTGGCACCGCATTTGGCGGGGTCATCATGAGTTGGATCGACATCTGCAGCTCGATCGCCGCAAAACGCCACTGCGGCAGCGTCTGCGTCACGGCCCGAGTCGATGCTCTGGAGTTCAAAGCGCCCATCAAAGTCGGGGATGTGGTGAGCCTGACCGCGCGCCTCAATGCCGCGTTCACCACCTCGATGGAAATCGCCGTACGCGTCGAAGTCGAGCATGCGGTGACCGGGGCGCGCTCCCTGTGCGCCGATGCACGGGCGACCTTCGTCAACCTCGGCGACGACGGGAAACCCTGCCCCGTCCCGCCATTGCTCACCCAAAACGAAGACGAGCACCGGGTCGCTGCCCAAGCGGCCGAGCGCCGCGAGCAACGCCGTGCGGCTGAACGCTCGGCCTGAGCCGGCCACCTTCCCTTGGCAAGCGACAAACCATGCCCCTTCTTCCAAGAGCTCACCTTTTTGAATTCAACGATCGCGACTGGGTTCCGGCGAGCCTGCGAGACACGATCATCGAAACGCTGAGCCGTTCGCTCGACTGGGGTGGCTTCCTTCGGCCGCTCGTGCCCGTGATGGACGACTTCCTTTCGGCCGCCGGAACGCTCGACGTTTTGGACCTGTGCGCCGGCGCGGCCGGCCCTGCCAAGATCCTTACCGAGGAGGCGGAGCGCATTGGGATCCGCGTGCCGCGCTTTTTGATTACCGATCTGTTCCCGCGCGTGCCGATTTGGACCCACGCCCGGGCCCGACATCCCGAGAGCATCGATTTCATCGCAGAACCCGTCGACGCCACGCGGATTCCCGCCGCTCTCTCCGACGGTCGCGCGCGTGTCATCGTCAACGCCTTTCATCATTTCCCACCGCAGCTCGCCGGCGCCATCCTTCGCGACGCGGTCGAGAGCCAAGCGCCGATCTTCATCTCCGAGTCGTTCGAGCGAGACCCAAGAGGCGCCTTACCCCTGATTCCCATCGGAATCCCCTCGCTCCTCGCAACCCCGCTGCTCTCACCGCGAGACCGGCTCGCCAAAGCCGCATGGACCTGGCTGACCCCAATCGCGCTGGCCGCCGGAACCTGGGACGCGCTCATCAGCACTTTGCGCATCTACTCCCAGCGAGACCTCCTCGAGCTGGTCTCGCCCTTTGGCCAGAGCTACGAATGGACCTACGGAACTTACGATTATCCGTTCGGAGGACGGGGCTGCTATTTTCAGGGCCTCCCGTCGAAGGCTCGGCCCTTTTCATCGGAGAATCGGGACGAACAGCCGCGGGCAGCTGCCCGGCGGACCAACGGATCTACCCAAGCGACCGCGAGGAGAATCATGGACGAGGAACAGACGAACCCGGAGGCCGTAGCGCAGGCCCACAACGGCGCCGAGGCACTGCCGACCGCCCCCGAGGTCAACGCCAAGCGCCAAGAGGCCACGGTCGAGCTTCAGCACGAAGTCGAGTCGCTCGAGCAGACGTCGACAGCTCCGGAAGACCCGCTTGCCGCCTCGACCATGAAGAAGAAGGCGCTTCGCCGCTACCTTCGTGAGCAGACCCTCAAGCCCTATCAAGCCGAGCTGATCAAGATGCAGCAGTATCTCGAAGAGAGCGGCACTCGAATGGTCATTCTATTCGAAGGGCGAGACGCGGCCGGCAAGGGCGGCACCATTCGCCGCGTCACACGCTACATGAACGAGAAGCACTATCGTGTCGTCGCGCTCGGCAAACCCACCGAGCACGAGCGCACCCAGTGGTTCTTCCAGAGGTACATTCAGCATTTTCCGCGCGCTGGCGAAGTCGTTCTCTTTGACCGGAGCTGGTACAACCGGGCGATGGTGGAGCCGGTGTTCGGGTTCTGCTCCGAGAAGGACTACAAGAACTTCATGCGCGGCGTCACTGGGTTCGAGAAGGATCTCGTGCGCCAGGGTACCGTCCTCATCAAGCTTTACTTCAGCGTGACCAAGGACGAGCAAAACCGGCGTTTCGAGCGCCGCAAGGCGGACCCGCTTCGTCAGTGGAAGCTGAGCGAGGTCGATGTGCAGGCCCAAGAGCGCTGGGACGAGTTTACCAACGTGAAATACGAAATGCTCAAACGCACGCACACCACGCATGCGCCCTGGAAAATCATCCGCTCGAACGACAAGCACAAGGCGCGGCTGAACGCCATCAAGGTCATCTTGAACTCCGTACCCTACGAACGCATGGACGAGAGCCTCGATTTCGTCCCCGACTCCGATATCGTGATCTCCGGCTCCAGAGAGCTCGAGAAGATGGAAGCGCAGCGCCTCCGCGCCGGTAAATTCCTGGTCTAACAGCGGGCGGTCGGCGCTTCAGTCGCGATCGCGATACCGCGCGTCGACCAACGCACCCACGGCGACCTTGGCGCTCGAACGCTCGTAGCCGTAGACGCCGACCAGAACTTGAAGCGCCTGCTGGGCGGCTTCCCGCTGATCGTCCTCGAGCGTGTCGTCGTCTTCCATGAGGGCGACGATGGCTTGCCCGATCTCGCCCACCTGCCCACGGCGCTCGTCGAAGTACGCTTGCCGCAGCTGCTCGATGTAGCGCGGGAACAGTGACTCATAGTCGACGTCTTGGTCGGGGTGGTCGATGGCCCAGGAGGCGACGCCGCTCAAGAGCTCGTTGCGAAACGCCTCCGCACCGTCGGAGCCGAGCTTCTTTTCGACGCTGGCCATCAAATCGAGGTCCGCCTCCTCGTCCTTGCCGGTCACGGGGTTGAAGACACGCTCCTTCTTCACCCATTGCGCAACCTGCGCCACGTAGCGGTCGAAGAGCTGGAGATGACTGTGCTCGTCGATGAGGCCGCTGGCCGCGCGAAGCTCGCCCTCCACGATGTCGAGCCATCGCTCTCTGACCACATCGACGAACGCGCTGTGGTCTCGATAGGGGCCGTCGGTCTGCTCCTTTAGGAACTCGTAGTCGTCGCGCTCACAGAACTCGGTCAGACGATTCAGGAAGCTGACCGGCGACACGCAGGGCTCTTCGAAGCCCGCGGCGGCGTCGAGCAGGAGCATCCGAATCTCGCGCGGCGAGGCCCCGTTGATGCCCTCGTAGTCCGACGATGCGCCGCCCTGGGCCTCCACTTCGGCAATGCCGCCTGCGAGGATCTTCGATTGATCGGCTTCCAAGCGCGCAGGCACCAGGCCGTCGGACAAGAGGTCGGCCTTCTCTAACGGGGTGAGCGAGGCGGCGATGGTCCCGAGCTCGCTGTCCGAAAACCGCGACGCATCCGGCCTGCGAAGGCGAGTCAGCACTGACCAGAGCGCCGCCACATAGGTCGTGTGGGGAGCGACGTGTTTGGGGATCTGCGGGACGATTTGGCCGTCGTAGATTTCGCGCTCGCGGTGCACGTCGAGCAGATACGACATGCGAATACGAACGATACGGCCGCGGAAGGAGTTGAACTCCGGATGTTGGCGAAACGCGCTCAGGTGAAGCTCGTTCGAGCTTGCAATCATCACGGCGTTGATCGGCAGGTTCGACATCTGCAGTGACACCTCGCCGTTCTCAATCGCCAACAGCAGGTACTTCCAGGCTTCGAGCGGACGCTTGAGCAAGTCGCTGAACTCGACGATGCCGCCGGAGGCGTCGACCAGCTCGCCGTAGGGCTCGAACAGCGTCAGCGCGCTCAAGGAAGCGGGGAGCGATTCAATGGAGTGGTCCGCGGTGATCTGGCGCTCCGAGGCATCGACCGACATTTGCGGGCCGATCGTGACGGCGCCGACCCGGTAGCGTCGCGAGATGTAGAACCGCTCGACTTGGATGTGCGCGAGCACGCGGTCGAGGTCGCCGCGGTACGCAGTCAGCAGCGCCTGAAAAATCTGCTGGTTCTTTCGCGCGAGCTGGCCGGTCCACACCCAATCGGGCGCCGCCTCCGAAAGCCCGCCCGACTCATAGACCCTCGCAATCAGCTGCTGTCGCACGTCGCGCGGCAGCAAGAGCAGCGGGTGTTCCCGGACCGAGCTCTGGAGCTTGGCGATGATGCGATCTTCAGGCAGGTGCGCGAAGGATTCGCCCGGGCTGAGCTCGTCCGAAGCCGTCGTGAAGCCGATCCCCCCTCCCTCACGCGCCCGAGGGAAGATCCACGAGAAGCGATAAAGGGCGCCATCATCCGTGTCGGAATAGGCTTCGAGCCCGCGCATCAGGCAAGCGGCGAAGGTCGACTTGGCGCTGCCGTTGGGCCCATGGAGCAAGACCAGCCGGTTCGCACGGCCTTCCCTCTCAAAGCCGTCGAGGATTCGGTAGAACGACTCTTGCGCGACTTCATGGCCGGCGAGCCGATCTCGCAGCATCAGCTCGGCTTGGTGTCCGCTGCTGGCTTGCCCAAAGTCGAGGTCGAAAAGCTTCCAGCGCCTCGGGTTCCCGCTGGGTAGCTTCACTTCGTGAGAGCCGAAGAAGTCCAAACAGTCTTTGAGGTAGCGGCTGGAGTCGCGTGTGTAGCGACGGGGGTTGTCCTCAACGAGCTCTAGGTACTCCCGAAACGACAGCACCCGCTTCTGCGCTTCAAACCGCGTCTTCACCTCCGCGCGGATTGTTTCGAGTGCCGCCTTGAGTCCCCCCTCGCCCATCTCACTCCACCTTGAGTTGCATCGCCACCGTTCGCTTCTCGAGGATACAGTTTTCTTCGGTGCACATGGCAAAGGAAACGTCACAGGTCACTTCGTGTTCCCCTGCTGCGGAGGGCTCGACCCCCGCGAGGAACCGGACCTTCTCCTCGCCGAACTCCTTCGCGTCATCTTTCACCAGCTCGCTCTTCTTGAGCGCAACGCCAGGCGCGGCCTTCAGGTCGACCCGGATGGGGTACTCTTGGTTCACATGCCAATCACCACGGCCTTCGAGCGCGATCTCGACCTCGCCAGTCTTGCCAATGCGGTACCCGCCCTCCGACGGAGCGACCGCGAGCAAGAACGAACCAGTCTCGATGCGTGGGCCCGCGGGCCCTTCGGCCCTCTCTCGGACGACCGCTTCCCCGGCGGCTTGCTCGTGCTGGTGCTTCGAGTGGTCGTGCGCCCCCGCCTTCGGAGACGGCGCCCCTCGTTCGCAACCGGCAAGGCCTACGAGCAAGGCAAGAATTGAAACTAGGTACCCCATACGCATATTCATCACTCCGTGCTTAGTCTACGACGTAGGTCGAGGTTACGTCGAACTCCAAGCTATGGTTCGACGACCTCGACCTCGGTACGCTCATCTTTCATCGGGTGACGAAGGAAGTAATCGATTTTCTCGCGGACCGCGTCTGAATCCGGCGAGAGGTGCCAACGGGCGATCGGCTCGGATGACTCTAGATCGGCAGCCCATTTGAGGAAGACCACAAACGCGCCTTCGAGCAGCCGGTCCTCGTTGACGCGTACGGTCTCATAGCCGGGCTCGTCGTCGCCCACGCGGAGCACGAGCTCTTTCGACGAGCTGCCCTTGAGGCGATTTCTCACTTTGACGGTGAGCCGGTAGGACGACCGCCGGGTGACGAAATCGGAGGAAAGCGAGTCCACGCGCACGACCGCAATCAGATCCGCACGGCCCACGCGGCGTTCGAACGCGCCGGTCCACTCGCCTTTGACGATGACGGGGGCGTCGACCAGGTCGACCGCGTTATCGAAGAGCGGCGCGTCCGACGGGCGGAAGTCAGGCGCGGGCATGTTGGACGAAGCCGCGGCACATCCAACCCCCCAACAAGCGATGGCTGCAATCAGCACACGCACGGGACCAAGCTTAGCACGCCCGGGCTGAAGCGAACGCCGACTCGCCAAGCGGCGTCCCCCACAGCCTGACCAGGTCTTCGGGGAACGGGGCGGTCAGCGTAGTGGCTTCGCCGGTGCTGGGATGGGTGAGCTCGAGCTCGTGGGCATGAAGGGCCTGTCGGTCGTGACCGAGCCGCTGCAAGAGCTCGTCGGTCATGCCGGTTTCGATGTAGTCGAGAAACGGCTGCGAGCCTTCGGGCCCGTAGAGCTTGTCGCCGATGATTGGAAAACCAATCGCGCTCAGGTGAACCCGGAGCTGGTGCTGCCTCCCGCTCTCGGGCGCAAGCGAAACCAGCGTGGCGCCATCTCGACGTGCAACGACGCGATAGCGCGTCACCGAGGGATAGCCCTCTCCTTCGGGGGTCACTTCCATCAAGATATGCAACCCCTCCTTGGCCCGATCCATCGGAAGCGCGATGCGCCCTTCATCTTCGGGCATCACCCCGCGCACAATGGCGAGGTAGCGCTTGCGGACGCGGCGATTCTCGAAGGCGATTTTCAGGGTACGCTCCGAGGCCCGGGTGCGGCCGCACACCAGCAAGCCGCTCGTTTCGCGGTCGAGCCGGTGCGCGATTTGCGGAGCGTTCTCTCCAAAGCGCTGCTTGAGCAGATGCGTCAGCGTGTGCTTGTGGTACGACGCCGACGGATGCACGGGGAGCCCGGCAGGCTTGTTGACCGCGAGCACGGCGTCGTCCTCGTAGAGCACATCGAAGTAGAGCGGGACGTCGGGCTCCGCGAAAGGAGGCCGCACGAGGACCACGAGCTCGCCGGTGCGTACACGCTCGCTTGCGCGGCGGCGGGTTCCGTCTGCCCGATAGGCGCACGCCCGGACGACCTCTTGTGCACGCGTGCGAGAGAGCCGCGGGATTCGATGCTGGATGAACCGGTCGAGCCGCTGGCCCGCGTGTTCCGGCGCCACGGGAAACGTCAGGATGATGGAGGCCGGATCGCAGCCCGGCGGGAGCGGGGCCCGTGGACGTCTAGGCGGCCTTGACAACCTTACCCGAGCGAATGCAGCGCGTGCAGGCCGAGACTCGGCGGATTTCGCCATCGATGAGCGCTCGAATCGACTGCAGATTGGGCTGCTGCCACTTGCGGGTCTTGATGTTCGAGTGGCTCACCTTGTGAGCTTTGTGGCGGTTCTTACCGCAGAAATCACATGTCTGTGCCATGGTCGGTCTCAGAGTCCTTAGGGAGCCGCGATGTAGCATCGCTGCTAGGGGGTCGCAACAACGCGGCCTCGCGCCGAACGCCAATCAACGATAAAACCAAGCAGAATGCGAGTGGCGGGCGCAATCACGGGGCTTTTGGTGCTCGGGACCTTTGTGATTCCAAGCACCTACGGGCCAAAAAGAGAGACCGACTCAGCGGGTCGAGAGGCGACGGGACCAGGGATGGTCTCTCCCGAAGAGCTCGACCTGGGATCGGCCACGTTGTCGGGGCGAATCTACGATGAGCGCGGCGCTCCGCTCGATGGGGCGATCGTCTCGCTCGCGGGCAGCGGCTTTTGGCCGGCTCGCTCGGTTCGGAGCGGGTCGGACGGGCGGTTTCATTGGGCCGAAATCCCAGCTGGCATCTACGAGCTTCGGGTCTCGAAGGGGGCGCTCGTTGCACCGGCCGTCGAAGGGCTGATCCTGGACCCTGGGGCCAAGCGCGCCTTCGGAGTGCAACTCGTGCGCGGCTGGACGGTCGCAGGTCAGGTCATCGACGCGCAGACCGGCCGCGCGATTGTGGACGCTGAAATCACGGTGGCCTCGGGCGCGCTTGGTCTGCACGCGCGGCGCGCGCGAAGCGACGGACGCGGGCGGTTCGAGCTCGCGGGCGTGGTTGGCGACGAGCAGAGCCTTTACGTCGAAGCGGAAGGGTATGTGACCGGGGGGCCGCTCCGGCAGGGCTCCTCGGATCCTTCGATGACCATCCGGCTCGGGCGCGCCTCGACGATGGAAGGGCGGGTCGTCGATGAGCGGGGCATGCCTGTGGAGGCGGCGCTCGTCCGTGCGTTTGGCGAGGGGCAGCTCCGCGATGCAATCCTCGGTACGACCGAGTCACTCGGGGTGACCTCGGGTCCGGTGCCACCGATCTCGGCCGCCGCGAGCGGAGCCCTGGCCTACGTCAGCCAGGTAAAGACAGGCCGGGACGGACGCTTTCGACTGACCAAGTTACGGCCGGGGCCCTACCGAATCGTGGCGAGCCACGACGACTTTGCCCCCGCCGAATCCGAAAGCCTTCAGCTCCGGGCCGGGGCCGCGCGCGGCGACATCGAGCTCGTCATGCGACCGGGCGCTGAGCTCGCAGGGCGCATCGTCGATGAGCGCGGCGACGGCCTCGAGGGGATCCCGGTCGAGCTTCGTAGCGCCGCAGAGGGCCTCCCGCGCATGTCGGTGACCGCGAGGGATGGCTCATTTTCGTTTCGCGGCGTGCGTGGCGAAGTCAGCGTGACCGCCCTGCCATACGACCTCCCGCCGGTGCGCGAAGATGTGGCGATGGGCGAGGACGCGCTCGTCGCCGTTGAGCTCGCACTGTCGAGTAGGCTCTACACGCTGCGCGGACGGGTGGTCGACGAGCGAGGCTTCGGCGTCGGCGGCGCGCTGGTCTCCGTCTCGTCCAAGAACGCGAAGACTCCGGTTCGGCGGAGCGCGAAGTCCGATCCCGATGGGACCTTTGCGGTGCCCGCCCTCCCCGAGCCGCCCTTCGCGCTCGACGCCGCGCACCCTGCGTTTAGCTCCACAAAAATCGGCTCCATCGACAGGATCGAGGATGTCCAAGTGGTCCTGTCCGCAGGCGTTACCCTCCTCGGCGAAGTTCTGGACGACTGGAGCAACGAGGGGCTTCCGGGCGTCCGCGTCCAGCTCGAGGGACCTGCCCAGCTCGAGAGCAAGACCCGAAGCGACGGCACGTTCGTCATTCGGCGCGCGGCCACCGGGACCTATGAGGTTTCCTTTTCACATCCGGACTACGAAACGCAGACGCAGCGCGTGGTGCTCGAGCCGCCGCGCTACGTCGGCCAGCCCCAGGAGCTCGACCGGGTTCGATTGCAGCCCGGCGGGTCGATCGAGGGGCAGGTGCTGGATGCCTACAGCGAGCCCGTCCCGAGCGCAGAGGTGGCCTGGGGCGACCCGCCCCTCTGGCGGCGCGCAAGCCGGTCTGATACCGACGGCCGGTTCGTCCTGCGCGGAGTGCCGGCGGGCTCGGTCTGGATCTGGGCGCGGCATCCGGTCGCCGGCGAGGACTCGAGCGATTCGCCCATCGCGGTGCGGCCGGTCGAAACCTCGACGGGGAACTTCGTCCGCCTGCCGGGGTCCGTTGCCGAGTGACGAAAGCCAGCTTCGCCCGTATTCTACGATGCGATGGGCGAGTCTTGGATCCGAAACATTCGCGATGCCGGCGACATCCTGAAGCGCGCCCGCAACCCGGCCGAGCTCGCCAAGGCGTTGCTGCCCAATCAATGGCTCACACGTAAAGTCCTCAACGACGACCCGGCCGCGTCCTCGGCGGCGTCTCCAAGCGAAATCGCCGAAGCCCTCCGCAAGCTTCGGAATCAACTGAAGGCCGAGGCGCTCGATGCAAACGGCCAGGTCGACTACACGAAGCTTCGCGCCTCGCCGACCTTCGCCGCGATGAAGGCCACCAGCGGGCTGCTGCAAGCCATCGATCCCGGGGACATGAGCGATGACGATTCTCGGATCACCTTTTGGATCAACCTCTACAACGTGCTCGCCATCCACGGCGTCCTCGAGCTGGGCATCCGCGAGTCCGTGATGGAGATCCCGTCGTTCTTCGGCGTCGTCGCGTACCGGGTTGGCGATTTCGTTCTGACCCTCGATGAAATCGAAAACGGCGTCCTGCGCCGCAACGCGCCGCACCCGGCGACCGGCGCCCGGCTGTTCGGCGACGACGACCCCAGGCTAGGGCTCTGCCCTTCCCACGTCGACCCGCGAATTCACGCCGCCCTCGTCTGCGCATCGACCAGCTGCCCGCCCGTCGCCTTCTATGAAGCATCAAATCTAGACGAACAGCTCGACCTCGCCTCCCTCAACTACGTCGCCGCGGACGTCGAGGTCGACGATGCCCTGCGCGTGGTTCGACTGCCCATCACGTTCCGGTACTACCAGAGCGACTTCGGACGCATCCAAGGCGTGCGGATTTTCCTGCTGAAGTACGCGCAGGGTGAGCAGCGGACGGCCTTGGAAGCCGCGTTCGAGGCTGGCTACCCGGTGGATTACCATCGGTATGATTGGTCGTTGAATTCGATGGCTTGAGAATTCGACTGTAGTTGGCGAGGACGCTGAGACTTGATCCAGCGTCAGTGCCAGCGCCAGTGTTAGCGTCACTGCCCGGTCAGTTTCCCGCCGGAACGGGCGCCCAGCGGTCCCCTTCCTTCCAGACGCGCCCTTCCCGCTCGAGCTTGATCAAATGCGCTTCGATCGACTGCAGGGCCAGTGGCCAAAGGGCCTTCGGCGTGTCGGCATATGCGCTCGCCACCAGGTGCCTCGGCCTCGATGCCTTGCCGCGCGCTTCCAGTGCGTCTACGACCTTGCGCTCGCGCATCAAGCGGTGCTCGATGTAGAAATTCAAAATCGCCTGCGGCTGCTCGATGAGCGTTCCGTGGGCGGGAAGCAGTCCGGCCGGCTCGAGCTGCGACATCTTTCGAAGCGACTCCAGATACAAGAGCATGTCGCCGTCGGTGGGCTCGACGATGATGGTGCCAACTGAAGCAACCATGTCGCCGGCAACCATGATGTTGCTCTCCTCTTCGATGAAACACAGATGACCCGGCGCATGCCCCGGTGTATGAAGCGCAGTCAACGCGGTGGGCGTGGGGCCGTCGAGCTCAATCCGCTCGCCGTCTTGAATCAATCGGTCGATTTCGACGATGCCGTCGAGGCGCTGCGCCGTCATCGCATGGCCCCAGAGAGGGAGTTGGAGGCGTTCTCGCAGCGCCATCGCCCCGCCGACGTGGTCCGGATGATGATGGGTGGCGAGGATCGCCACGGGCTCGACGCCGCGAAGCCGCGCAGATTGAACCCATTGGACCATCAGGTCCTGCTCCTCGCGATACGGCGTCGCTGGCTCGATGAGGACGGCCTCCCCGGTGCCGATGAGGAAGGTGTTGGTGTGCGTCGCCGGCGGCAGCGTTGGCGTGCGCACCGGAAGCATTTCGATCGTCGGCACGACCGTCCGAACGCGATCGGCGACGGAGGCTGGGCCGGTTGTTTTCATGACCTAGCCGCTTACGAGCTCGAGGTCTTCGAGGTCGAGCTCGTGCTCGGGCGCCAAGGCGTGAATCATCGAGACCGGGCCGCTCGGGTAGAAGCGATCGCGCGGCTCGTCGAGCAAGCACTCGACCCGGCCGTCGTCGCGTAGGCTCGGGTCGCCGAGCTGATGCATGCAGACGCGAACGATCGACTTCACGGTTTCGAAAACGCCCCAGCCCTCCTTAGCGCTCGCGACGAGCTCCGGGATGCCCTCCGGCACGCCGAGCCGCTCGCCGAGCTCATCGACGTCGAGGACGCCGTGGAGATCGCGCTTGTTGTATTGCACGACCATCGGGATTCGATCCGGGTCGATGCCTTGCTGCCGGAGGTTGTAGTCGAGGTTGCGGATTCCGTAGTTGTTGCCCTCGATCGCCTCCGCTTGGCTGTCGATGACGAGCACCACGCCGTCGGCGTTGCGAAGCACCATCCGGCGCGTCGAGTCCTGGGCGATCTGCCCCGGGACCGAGATCAAATGAAGCCGTACGTCGTACCCGCGGAACTTCCCGAGCTGCAGCGGCAGAAAGTCGAGAAAGAGCGTTCGCTCCGCTTCGGTGTTCACCGTCACGAGCTTGCCGCGGCGGTCCGGACGAGTCTGTGCGTGAATCGTTTCGAGGTTGGTGGTTTTCCCCCCGAGCCCCACCCCGTAGTAAACGACCTTGAGCGTGACTTCGCGCTGCGCGTGGTGGACCAGCGGCATAGCTCGGAACTACCTGGGTCCCTGGCAGGCGTCAAGAAGCCGGCACAGCGGAGAAGCAATCATGATCCGTCCTCAGCCGGCGTCTTCTCGAACCGCCGCGTTGCGTTCCCAGCGCTCGACCGCCGCGCGTGCGCTGGCGTGCTCGGGCGCCGACAAGTCCGGATCGCTCCCAATGATGCGATCGGCCAGATCTCCGGCGCGCTCGAGCAGGGTCCGGTCCTGGGCCAAGCTCGCAAACTGCAGGCCGCTCGCCCCCGATTGGCGGTACCCGAAAAGGTGACCGGGCCCCCTCAGCTCCAGGTCGCGTTCGGCCAAGACGAAGCCGTCGTCGGTCTCGCACAGCGCCTGGAGCCTCGCCTCGGCCTCCTCGGACATGGGCTCGGCGAAAGTGAGGAGGCAAGCGCTTCGCTGACCCGCCCTGCCCACGCGCCCTCGAAGCTGATGCAGCTGCGCGATCCCAAAACGCTCCGCCTGCTCGATCACCATGAGGTTGGCGGCCGGCACGTCGACACCGACTTCGAGCACGGTGGTTCCAACCAACAGCTGAAGCTCGCCTTCGGAAAACGCGCGCATCACATCGCGCCGCTCCTCGCCCGACAGACGTCCATGGATTTGTCCGACGCGTTCATCCCCAAACTGTGCCTTCAGCTCGACCGCGGTTCGGTCGACTCCCACGAGCTCGTCCGACGCCGAGATCGCAGGACACACCACGAACACTCGCCCCCCCGCCTCGAACGCACGTGCAACCTGCCGAAAGACCGTGTCGCGTTTCGAGCGCGAAAGCATCTTGGTGGTCACCGGGATCCGCCCAGGTGGCTTGGCCTCGATGCTGGTCAGCTCGAGCCCCGCGTAGAGAACCAAGGCAAGGCTTCGAGGGATTGGCGTCGCCGTCATCACCAGCAGATGCGGCCGCCCCGTCGAGCCCCGATTGCCGAGGCGAAGCCGCTGCGCGACGCCGAAACGGTGCTGCTCATCGACGATGACGAGGCCGAGGTTTGCAAACCGCACCTCTCCACTGAGGAGCGCATGCGTTCCGACGACCAGATCCACGGCGCCCGTGGCCAAGCGGTCCAGCATCGAGCGCCGCTGGTCCTTGCTGAGCGCGCCAGTCAGCACGCCCAGGCGGAGCCCCAATTGCTCGGCAGTCGGCTTCAGGGTTTCCGCGTGCTGGTCGGCCAGAAGCTCGGTCGGCGCCAAGAACACGGACTGCGCGCCTCCCGCGTGGACCTGCGCACAGGCGACCATCGCCACCGCGGTTTTGCCGCAGCCGACATCACCTTGAAGCAAGCGGCGCATCGGGGCTTCGCTCTGCAGCGCCTGGCTGACCTCCCCGACGGCCGACTTCTGCGCAGCCGTTAGCTCGAACGGAAACGCTGCCGAGGCGGTCGTCACAGCCGGCTCGATCGCGAACCCTTGCGCAACACCACCCCGCTCGGACGCCCGCCGCAGCCGAAGCGCTAGCTCCCATAGCACCAGCTCTTCCAGCGCAAGCCTGCGCTGGGCGGGGCTCGGCGTATCGAGCTCCGCGTCGAAGGTCACCGGATCGGGAACGTGAATCGCCCGAAGCGCATCACCGACGGTCGAAATGCCGAGCTCGGCACGGAGCGGCGCCGGAATCAAATCGGGAACCTCGGCCACGGCACGGTCGACCGCCGCACGGATCGCCCGACGAAGCATCTTTCGACGCACACCTGGAATCTCGGGATAGCGCGGCTCGATGGCGCCCGCTGCATCGGCTCGTAGCGACTCGGGATGCGCGATGGTCGCTGTGCCCCGGTAGTCGTGAACCTTTCCAGCGACGCGAACCGTCTCGCCTTCTGCAAAGCGCTTTCCAAGCCCGGGGATCGCCCGAAACCAAACCAGCTTCAGCTCGCTGTAACCGTCCTTCTCGGGCGGACCGTCCTCCGGCTCGATCCGCGCCTCGAACCCCATGCGGCCGCCCCGAGGATACGAGCGCGCCCTTCGCACGACGCCCTCGACCACAGCGTACTCGCCGTCCTGGAGCCGGTGAATCGGCATCGGCGTTCGCTGGTCATCATACGCTCGTGGAAGAAGCCACAAGAGGTCGCCGATCGAAGCGTATCCACGTTCACGCAGACGCGCGCCCGTCGTCGGCCCGATGCCGGGCAGGGTTTCGACAGGATGGTCGAGCAGTGTAAGCACCCGCGCGCGTGGCCTCGAACCGAGGCCCCCCTCACTCCCAGCGAACGTCGCTGACCTCGTAGTTACGGACGCCACCCGGCGTGTGGACCGCCACCTCGTCGCCGACTTCCTTGCCCACGATCGCGCGCGCCACCGGCGACGTGATTGAAATCTTGCCCTGCTTGAGGTCTGACTCGTCGGGACCGACTAGCCGATAGGTGACGACCTTGCCGTTGTCCATGTCCTCGAGCTCGACGAAGGCGCCAAACTTCACTTTCTCGCCACCGAGGGTCGATGGGTCGATGACCTCAGCGCGCGAAAGCTTGTCTTCGATTTCGTTGATGCGCGCCTCGCACATCCCCTGCTTGTCTTTGGCGGCATGGTACTCGGCGTTCTCTTTGAGGTCCCCGTGATCGCGGGCGATCCCGATTTCTTGGGAGATCTTCGGCCGCTCCGCTTTGAGCGCATTGAGCTCAGCGGTGAGGGCGGCGTGCCCTTCGGGGGTCATCGGAACCCGTTCCATCTGACGGTCGTAATGTGTGCCCAGAAATAAGGCAACCAAAAGCTAACGCCTGGGCGGCCGGAGCGTCGCGAGCTCGCGATTGTGCGCGTGGTACTCCTGCAGGGAACGGACCGACGGTGGCCTCAAGCGCCGCGCTTCGATGGCATCCACCGCGGCGACGGCCGCCGCGAGCGTCGTGAAATACGGCACGTTGCTCAAGACCGTTTGGTGGCGCATCGAACGACTGTCCCGAATCGCCTTGGCGCCTTCAGTGGTGTTGACCATGAGGGCGATATCGCCGTTTTGGAGAAGGTCGACGCTGTGCGGCCTGCCCTCGCCCACCTTGTAGACGTTCTCCGCTTCGACTCCAGCGCGCTCGAGCACCTCGCGGGTGCCCTTGGTCGCAACGATGTCGAAGCCCAGCTCCGTCAGTCGGCGCGCCACCTCGGCGGCGGCAGGCTTGTCGTTCTCTTTCACGCTGATGAACACCTTGCCCTCGTCGGGAAGCTCGGTGTATGCCGAGAGAAGAGCTTTGTAGAAAGCGTCAGGGAAGTTGTCGGCGATACCCATCACCTCGCCGGTCGAGCGCATCTCCGGGCTGAGAATCGTGTCGACGCCGGGGAACTTGGCAAACGGGAAGACCGACTCTTTGACGGCGATGTGCTGGGGCACGATCTCACGGGTGTAGCCGAGCTCGCGAAGCGTGGCGCCTGCCATCACCTTGGCGGCGATCTTGGCAAGCGGCACACCGATCGCCTTGCTGATGAACGGAATGGTGCGCGAGGCGCGCGGGTTGACCTCGATGACATACACCGCGCTTCCGCGAACGGCGAACTGGACGTTCATCAGGCCGACGACGCCGAGCTCGAGCGCGAGCGCGCGCGTCGAGGAGCGAAGCGTGGCAAGAACCTCGGGCGGGAGTGCGTGCGCTGGAAGCGCCATCGAGGAATCACCGGAGTGGATCCCCGCCTCTTCGATGTGTTGGAGTAGGCCGCCGATGACCACGTCCTTGCCGTCCGAGACGCAGTCAACATCGACCTCGATGGCGTCCTTCAAGAACTCGTCGACCAGGATCGTCTGGGTCTCGGCATCAGCCACCGCTTCGAGCGCGACGGTCATGTAGCGCGCCAGCTCTTCCTGGGAGTGAACGATTTCCATCGCCCGGCCGCCAAGCACGTAGCTCGGCCGAACGACGACCGGGAACCCAATCCGCTCGGCCACTGCGAACGCATCCTTGGTGCCGTTGGCAATGCCGCCGCGCGGTCGGTCGAGGCCGAGCTTGGTCAAGAGCTCTTCGAAACGCTCCCGATCTTCGGCACGGTCGATCGCGTCGGCCGAGCTTCCGAGAATCGGCACGCCCGCGCGTGAGAGCGGCACGGCGAGTTTCAGCGGCGTTTGCCCACCGAACTGCACGATGACGCCGTCAGGCTTTTCCACCTCGACGATGTGCATCACGTGCTCGTAGGTCAGGGGCTCGAAGTAGAGCCTGTCCGAAGTGTCGTAGTCGGTGGACACCGTCTCGGGGTTGCAGTTCACCATGATCGTTTCGAAGCCCATCTCCTTGAGGGCGAACGAGGCGTGCACACAGCAGTAGTCGAACTCGATCCCTTGGCCGATTCGGTTCGGCCCGCCGCCCAGGATCATCACCTTCTTCTTGTCGCCGCCCGCCTTGGCCTCGCTGTCTCGACCCCAGGTCGAGTACATGTACGGCGTGAGCGCCGGGAACTCCGCGGCACAGGTGTCGACGCGGGAGTAAATCGGCTCGACCCCGTGCGACGCTCGCTTCGCGCGAACGTCGTTGGCGGCCTCGCCTCGTAGGGCGGCGATCTGCGCGTCACTGAAACCGAGCTCCTTCGCGCGGCGCAGCAAGGCTTCGGTGGCTGGCTCACCTGTCGACGCTTTCAACTGCTGCTCGAATTCGATGAGCTGGCGCATCTGTTCGAGGAACCAGACGTCAATCTTCGTCGCGTCGTGGAGGTCGTCGACGCTGAGGCCTACTCGGAGCCCATCGGCGAGGTACCAGAGCCGGTCGGCCAAGGGCGTTCGAATGAGATCGAGGATCGAATCACGAAGCTCCACGTCGGTGGACTCGGGCAACTCGCCCAACATCGGCTTTGCCGTATTGATGGCCTCTCCGGTCTCGATGAGCCGGCGAACCTGCGCCGCGAGGTCACGATAGTCGACCTTACCGAGGAGCGAGGTCAAGCCATCCCGGCCTGTCTCGAGAGAGCGCGCCGCCTTCTGAAGCGACTCCTTGAAGGTGCGCCCTATCGCCATGGCTTCGCCGACGGATTTCATTTGGGTCGTGAGGCGGGGGTCCGCGCCCGCGAACTTCTCGAACGCGAAGCGAGGAATCTTTGTGACGACGTAGTCGATGGTCGGCTCGAAGGCCGCGCTCGTCCCGGTGATGTCGTTTTGGAGCTCGTCGAGTCGGTAGCCGACCGCAAGCTTGGCTGCAATCTTGGCGATCGGATAGCCCGTGGCTTTCGAGGCCAGCGCGCTCGAACGGGAGACCCTAGGGTTCATCTCGATGACGATCACCCGGCCGTCGGCAGGGTTGACCGAGAACTGGATGTTCGAGCCGCCCGTCTCCACGCCGATTTCGGTGATGATCGCGCGAGCCGCGTCTCGAAGGCGCTGATATTCGCGGTCGGTGAGGGTCATCGCCGGCGCGATCGTAATCGAGTCGCCGGTGTGCACGCCCATCGGGTCCAAGTTCTCGATCGTGCAGATCACACCGAAATTGTCGGCCTTGTCTCGGATGACCTCGAGCTCGTACTCCTTCCAACCGATCAGGCTCTCCTCGATCAAGCACTCGTGAATCGGGCTGCACTGGAAGGCCCAACGAATCGCGTCCTCGAGCTCGGCCTTGTTGTAAGCCACGCCGCCGCCCGAGCCGCCCATCGTCAACGACGGTCGCAAGATGATCGGAAACCCGATCCGTTCGGCGGCCGCGTTGGCCTCTTCGGTGGAGCGAGCAACTTCCGCGCGCGCGCTCTCGAGCCCGATCTTGTCCATGGCGGCCTTGAATAACTCCCGCTCCTCGGCCTTGCGGATGGCTGCCACGTTCGCGCCGATCAGCTCGACGCCGTGTTTGTCGAGAACGCCTCGGTCAGCCAGCGACAAGGCGAGGTTGAGCGCGGTCTGCCCTCCCAGCGTCGGCAGAACGGCGTCCGGCTTCTCCCGTTCGATGATCGACTCGAGCACCTCTGGGGTCAGAGGTTCGACGTAGGTTCGATCCGCGAACTCCGGGTCGGTCATGATCGTCGCCGGGTTGGAGTTGACCAGGATGATCCGGTAGCCCTCTTCTTTGAGCGCTTTGGCGCCCTGGGTACCGGAATAATCGAACTCGCAGGCCTGCCCAATGACGATCGGCCCCGACCCAATCAGAAGGATGCTTTCAATATCATCGCGGCGGGGCATGGACTCAGTTCAACCTGGACGTTCGCGCGGGCTTACCAGAGGCCTTTGCGCCCCGCAACCGGGAATTCCTCAGCTCCGGAGGCGCGTGCGAACGGCACCGATGATGGCATCACCGCGTGCGCCCCGCGGGTGCAATCGGGCGCGGCGCGCGACGTCGGAAACGATCTCCAGCTCGACCCAAAGCACCATGCGCCGGGCCATCCGGGGGAATTTCCTGCCCCACTCGACAAAAAGAACAGCCCCCTCCTCGAGCAACTCATCGACGCCCAGCTCCTCCAACTCGACCTCGCCGGCGAGCCGGTAGAAGTCCGCGTGGGCGATAGGCAGGCGTCCCTGATACTGATGCAGCAGAGCGAAGGTCGGGCTGGTCACGGCTATCTCTTCGGGGACTCCGAGCCCATGAACGGCGCCGCGCGTGAAGGTGGTCTTCCCCGCGCCGAGCCCACCCTCGAGCCCGATCACGTCACCGCCCTCGAGCGCAGCCGCAAGCGAGCGCGCAAGGGCCAGGGTATCGTCTTCACTCTCGAGCTCGAGCTCCAGCATGCGCAAGCACTGTCACAAGACGGGGCCTGACGCACGCTCGCCCAGCTCGGCCTGGCTCAGACCTTGATTTGAATGCCCAGCTGCTCGCGAAGCCGGAAGTAGCTCTCCGAGATGCTGAAGAGCACAATCTCTTTGACCTTGTCCCGCGGCGCGAGGTCGGCCGTTGAATCCGATGCGATCTGCTGCGTCATGTGAACCGCCGTGTCGACGTCGTCGCACAGGAGCAAGCCAGCGCGAAGCGCCGTGATTTCGGCAGCCTGCATCCAGCGCTTGATGTCCGCGTGGCCTCCTGCATCGACGAACTTCCGAACCACCTGCTTGAGCACGTCGCGGTGGGGTTGATCAATGTGCTTGGCGAGTTGCTTCGCCGTCGATTCGACCGCCGCATCGCCGCCCCCCATGCCGACCACGCGCATGGCAGCCAGCAGGAGCGTCTTGAGCTCGGTATGCGACTGATACATCGTGCGGATGAAGTGCTCGCCGCGGTAGTACGTCAGGTGACGCCCGCAAACGAATGCGAGGTCGATCGGACGGTAGCCCGAGAGGAGCGTGTACCCCGTAATGATCGCAGGCGGGTTGCTCCGCGCCTCGTCTCGAAGGGCGCCCGAAAGCTCCTTCTGAATGAAGAGACGCACGGGAATGGTCACGTTGAGCAGATCCTGCGCCAACTTGAACTGCCGCGCGAGGGCGAGGCTCGGGTTGGCGAGGTCTTCGGGCTTGCGCTTGTGTAGGTTCAGCTTCTTGTCGGGCACCGCAATCGATGCGCGAACCACCGGGGCAATCACCTCCATGATTTTGGAGATGTAGATGTCCTGGTCGACATGCATCAGGTCCTTGACCCAGTTCTCGTTGCTGAGCCGCGCCGTCGGCCGAATCTCGCGATCCTGCTTGTACTGCTGGTAGAATTTCTGCTGCTCCTCGTCGGCCTTCTTGAAGTGCGTCAGCGTTCGAGCAATGCACCATGCCTTGTCGTAGGCGCGCGCATCGAAGTAAAGCTTGTAAAGGGCCCTGTAGGAGTCGAGCCGGTTCGGGTCGGACGTCAGAAGCCACTGGTGCTCGGCGATCGCCTCAGCGGTCTTCTCCGGCATCGTGGCGTAGAGCTCGGCGAGGATCTGGTGCTCGACTGCGTCGTCCGGCTTGAGCCCCGCAGCCATCTGGAACGACTCCGCAGCCGCGTCGAAGTTGCGCTGACGGTCACGGTAGATGATGCCGAGCGTGTGCCAGAGATTGTGCTCGAGGTCGGTGTTGCCCTCGTTGATGATGCGGTGAAGCATCTTGCGGTACGCCCGCTCGAGCGCCTTCCAGTCTTTCCTCTGGTTGAGCAGCTTGTTGACGGCCTCGAAGGGCTTGAGTTGGGTGCTGTCGAGGTCGAGCGCATCGTTGAACCGCTCTAGAGCCGCGTCTTCATCCTCCAGCTTGTCGCGCAGGATGACCCCGGTCGTGTACATGTACTTGGCCTTGGCCTCGTCGCGCTCCTCGAGCTCTGAGACGCGCTCGATCACGTCGATGGCCTCGGACCAGCGCTCGGCCGCCTGATAGGCAACGAGGAGCTTGTGGAGCACCACGTGGTTCTGGGGCTCGAGGTCCAGTGACTCCGTGTACGCCTCCGCGGCTGCGTCGGGGTTCCCGAGCTTCTCCTGCCAGAGGTCGCCCAGTTCGATCAGAAGCGCGGCCCGAACCGAAGGCTCATCCGCCACATCGAGGATGCGCTTCTTGTACTCAACCACCGAGTCCCAGTCGCCCTCGGCCGCTTGCAGGTCGACCATCGCTTCGAGCGCAGGCACGTAGTGCGTGTCCTCCTCGAGCGCCTTGTCGAACATGTTGCGCGCCTTCTTGTCCTCGCCCTGTTCACGTTTGACGACACCGAGCCGGTAGAAGACCTCGGTGATCTCGTCCCGGCCGAGCGAATCGCGCTCCTGAACCAGAATCAACTGGTGGTACTTGAACGCATCGTCCCAGCGCTCCGCCCGGAAGTACGCTCCCGCCAGGCCCTTGAGCGTCGCTGGGTCGTCGTTCTGGAGCTGGTAGGCCCGCTCGTACGCTCGAACCGCCTCCTCGGCGTTGCCGAGCTCGGTCGCCGTTTCGCCGAGCATCGATGCGAGCCGGTGCTTCTCGTCGTCGTCGCACTTGTCGCAACGCCGCACGAGTGTCTGAAGCAGCGGGAACGCATCCTCGTGTCGCTCCTGGGCGACGTAGGCGTCGACGAGCGGCAACATCGCATCCTCTTTGTCCGGGTCAGCGGCAAACGCAGCCTCGAAGGCCTGCACCGCCCCCGTCTCGTCGTCGAGCCTCTCTGCACGAATCCGGCCCAGCTCGACGAGTCGCGTGGCCCGGATCCGGTCCTGCTCGGTGTGCTCGACCTCCAAGCCCAGAGTCTTGGCTGCCGCGAGCCAGTCGCCGGAGTCGACGTGAATGCCTCGCATCGCTTCGAGCGACTTGAGGTGCCCTGGGTCCAAGTCGATCGCCGCCTGGAACTGCTCCAGCGCCGAGACTCTATCGCCGAGCTCTTGGTCGAGAATCCGACCCATCCGGTGCTTGAGCGCCACCTGGTCGTCCGGCTCGCTCACGACCGCCGCAAGCTGGCCCATCATGTCGAGCGCAGCAGCGTAATCTCCCTTGCGCTCGAAGAGCTTCGTCAGCGCCTGCAGGCTGATGAGGTCCTGCTCGTCGAGGTTGAGCGCGTTGAGATAGCTGTCGATCGCCATCTCCACGTCGTCCTTGTGCGCGGCATACACCTGCCCGAGGTCGCGGAAGATGCGAATGCGCTGCTCGGTATCCGTCGTCGCGCTGGCGTGACGGTCGAAGGTGCGCACCAGGTCGTCCCAGCGCTGCGTCGCCCGGTAGAGCTCCTCGAGCCGGCAGAGCGCCTCGTCGTGGAGCGGGTCGATGTCCAAGACCTGCTCGAGTCGCTCCGCCGCGTTTTCGGGCTTGCGGAACTCCTGCTGCCACATTTCGGCCAGCCGCACGAGAATCTCGATGCGCTCGCGCTCCGTCGCGACGACTTCGTACTCGCGCTCCAGAATCCCGATCAACTCCTGGTAGCGGCCCTCTTGCGCATACAAGCGCTTCAAACCTCGAAGGGCACTGAGGTCTGAAGGTGAGAGCTCGGCCGCCTTCTCGAAGTTCTCGATGGCCGCCTTCGGGTCGTTGAAGCGCTCCTCGTAGGCTTCGGCGACCTGCAGAAGCGCCGAGACGACGCTGTCGACGTCCTCGACAGCCTCGGCCTTGCGCTCGAGGATGTTCAGCAGCTTGTTCGAGCGTCCTCCCTCGCGGTAGATGCGCTCCAGCGCCTCGAGCGCTCCGACGTGCCGCTCTTGGAGTTGTAGCGCTCGCCGGTAGTAGTCCTCCGCCTCTTGCCGCATAGCGAAGCGGTCGTCGGCCAGGTCGCCCATTCGAACGTAGGTGTCGGCCTTGACAGCGTCGTCGTCGGTCAGCTCGACGAGCTTGGCGAGTGCCTGCGCGAGCTTGTCCCATTGATGGGTGGTTTCGTAGAGATCACCGAGCTGCCACCAAGCCTTGGCATTGCTCGGGTCGAGGGCACGAATCTGCTCGTAGTACGGAATGGCGTACTCGGGGTGTCCGAGATCCTGCCCGTACCACTTCGCGCAGCAAAGACAGATGGCGATCTGCGTGGCGGGCTCTTGCCCCTCCTGCAGCGCCGCATTCGCCGAGGTCAGCAGCTCGTTCCAGCGGTCACTCGCCGCGGTCACCCGCTCGAGATCGACGGCCGTGTTCGTGTTCGCGAAATCCTCAGTCCAGGCAATGTAGAGTGTGTGGTAGGCCTGCTCCGGATTGCCGAGCTGGTCCTCGTAGACGCGCGCCGCCGCACGCAAGAGCTCAATCCGCTCGTCGCGGTCCTCGGTCGCTTCGATGCGGGCCACATACAGGTCAATCAGATCGTCCCAGCGCTCCGCTTCCCTGTGGAGCGACTGCAGCTCGGAGAACGCGTACTCGTGCATCGGGTCGATTTCGAGAATCCGCCCGAAGGCCCCCGCTGCACCGTCTTTGTTCCCAACCTCGGCCTCCCAGACCTCGGTGACGGCGATGAGCTGACGAACCTTCTCGTGCGGGTCGACGAGCGCCTGCGCCCGTTGCTCCATGACTTCGATGACGTCTTCCCAACTGCCCTCTTCGCGATGAATGAGCTCGAGCGAGTCGAGCGCCTCGAAGAAGGCCGGATCGATCGTCAGGACGTTCTGATACGCGTCTACGGCATCGCCCGGTTGACGGAGCTCGCTGCCGTAGATGTGACCGAGCTGCATGTAGACGGTGACGAGGTCGGCATCCTCGAGCGTCGCCGCGCCGACGTCGATGATCCTCTGCAGCGTGTCCGCGCGCTCCCGAGACTGCCCGCCTTCCCGATGAATCTCGGCGATGCTGAACAGCGCGTAGGTGTTGCCCCGATCGATGTCGAGGACCCGCTCCCAGTTCTCGATTGCGTTGCGCTCACGCTCGAGCTTCTCGTACCAGACCCTCGCGAGGTCGGAGTACACCTGCACGCGGAACGCATCTTCTTCGGCGACCGCGGCCTCGCGTTCGAGGACGTCGACGAGATCGCGCCAGTTGCCCTGCGAAGCGTAAATGTCGCCGAGCGCATTGAGGGCTTCGGGATCCTCACCGCGAAGGTCGAGAACCCGCTGCCACAGGCCGATCGCCTTTTCGGAGTCGCAGAGCCGGTTGGACGACAGCTTGGCCATCCGTGCAAAGACGTCGCTCCGCTGGGAATCGCCAAGCGCGATGCTCAGCTCCTTCTCGAAGGTCGCGAAGAGCTCCGGCCAACGCTCGAGGTTGGCATAAATCGCTTCGAGAGCCTGAATTGTGTCCGCATGCTCCGAGTCGTGATCGTCGAGCAGCTTGTTGAATACCTCGATCGCCTCGTCGGTCCGGCCGAGTCGGTGGTCGAGCACGGTGCCCAGCCGGAAGTGTAGGTCGATCAGCTCCGAGCTGTTGTTTGAGCCTTCGATTCGCTTGCGAAGCACCTGCGCGAGCGCTCGATACGCCCCATGCTCGGTGTAGATGCGATCGAGCGCGCCTAGCGCGTTCGCGTCGTGATCGTCCACTCCGAGCACGAATCGATACGTCTCTTCGGCCCGCTCCATGTCGTGGAGCTGCTCCTCGTACACCTTTGCG
>Ga0224508_10000206_pt1 | contig 61333 bp, 71 predicted proteins | sample SF_Jan12_sed_USG_4_FD_170157 | JGI IMG/M metagenome (GOLD analysis project Ga0224508, IMG submission 170157) | Sediment microbial communities from San Francisco Bay, California, United States - SF_Jan12_sed_USGS_21 | ecosystem: Environmental > Aquatic > Marine > Sediment | place: USA... | reverse complement strand
GATTTTCAGAAATGAATCTTAAAACTATTGAAGATTTAAAAAAAATGGATATTTTTACTTTGAATAAAGAATTTGGAAGAAAAAGTGGAACTTTCATCTACAATGCAGTACGAGGAATAGATAATGAGCCAGTAAAAGAAAAAGAAGACAGTATTCAATATAGCAAAATTGTAACTTTAAAAAAAGATTCCAAAGAATACCAGTTTTTATCTGAAAATCTAATAGAGTTATGCAAAGAAGTACACGATGTTGTGAAGAAAAACAATAGAATGTTCAAATCAATTGGAATACATTTTGTCCAGTCAGATTTATCAAATAAATCAAAGTCAAGAATGTTAAGAAACCCAACTGCAAATCTTGAGGAATTGCAAAAAAATGTGGATCAGTTACTAAAAGAAGCTCTAGAAAACCAAACACTCACAATTAGAAGGCTAGGAGTTAAAGTTACAGAGCTTTCAGAGGTCAAAGGGCAAAGCGACATTACAAGTTATTTTTAGGCGGTAATTTACCTTCAGATTCTAACTTTTTTAGACGTCTGGACTCTATCAGTATTACAACTAGTATGAATGCAAACAGCCACGGCAAAAACATAATTTCGCCGGCAATTTTGTGATATTCCTCCCACGCTACAGGATCAGTGGTAACTTTTAGTGCGTACCAAGATAATGAAAAAATTCTGATTAGATTAACAATAATTGTACCAATAATTCCTAAAATAAAATAAACAGCTTTTCTGTTTCTTGCGATATTCATTTTTAGCATGAATGCACCAATGACTAAAGAGAAGATTATGATGCTATGAACACCTGCAGAAGGCCAAAATACCTGAAGAGCCATTGAACCATGTTCACCGCGTAAAAACATGACGTTGTCTTTAGCTACTGCTGTTCCCAGATCAAGTACAGTGATTATCCATACATTAGCTTGAACAAAGTAAGGAACAATGTATTGTAATGGACCAAGAGTATCATATGGGAAAAAGGCATCAAGTGAAAGAATTATTGCAGTTCCAGTTAGAAAGATGGGTCCTGCAGGAGCAATTCTAATCCATCTTTTGCCAAAGAAAATACTTAATACTGCAACAACAAAAATTGCCATTACAACAAAATCCCACATCCAAGTCCATGAGTAAATTAATTGCACATCAAATTGTTGTGCAGATTCAATAATGTAATCCCTTAAACCATACTCTAATGAGATCAGATATGAAATTGTTAAAAGTGCCATAGGAATTACGGCAAGTAATCGTTTTCTTGAAATGACAATTTTAAGACCAATAAGTTCTGCCGCTACAAAGACAAGTGCAAAAAAATATCCTCCTCGTCCTTCATTCCAGCTCCAAGCTACAGAATCAGGAAATGCAATCATTGAAAAGAGAATTGGACTGGAAATTATCAAAATTCCAAATATCAAATTCCAATTCTTCATCATGCTTTACCTAAAAAATGGCAAATAAATAGCTCAACTTTACAAAGTTTGAAAATTCATCATACAAATTGTAAAAAAATGCTATTCATCAGTATCTTCTATTTCATCGACTTCTTGATCTCTCCTACTAGGCCTGATTGGAACATAAATGAACGTCACACCAAATGTCAAATGACTCGAAGATACATCTCATAGTTACAAAAGTTTGCCCTTTTAGTGCATAATTGACTCGACAACATATTTTTGATTTTCAGTGCTAAAAATAACAATCATAGGCACAATTAAGCTAAAAATTGGATTTGCATAATTTGATAGAATCTTTAATTTTCAGGAAAAAAGAGCAGAGAATCCAAATTACCTTTAGAATAGAAACCCGTACAGATTTGAATATTGTATCTCATTAACACTTTGAATTTTTAATTCATAATCTTTAGGATTATAAAAAATTAACAAAACATCAAAAAGAAAAGAAAAAATAAACTCTATGTTGGCGTACACATGCTCAGACTGTAAAGGATCATTTTACAGGATTGATTTGTGGCCTCACCCAGAAAATTCTGGTGAGTTTATTTGTAGGAATTGTCAGACAACTCGCCGATTAAAAAAGCAAAAATCATTTGAGAGTGATTTTAGAAGATTTAGAGAGAGACAAGACTATGTTCCACAAGAAGAGACTTTTCAAACAAACCAGTTCAGAATTTCCGATGATGAATTTGATGTAATAATTCAAGAGTTTGAGCAAGCTCACTGGACAAACATATCCACAGAAGAATCGCAGACACATCAGAGATACATCGAGTCGCTATTCAAAAGAGAGTTTTGGCAGAGAAGTCAAAACAAGTACAAAAAAAGTTATCAAAAAACACAGCAAACATTTAAAGAATCAGATATTGGAATACACTACAGTCTGTTAGGGGTATTGGAGAATTCCACAGATGCACAAATCAAAGATGCATACAGACGTTTAATTTTAAAATGGCATCCCGACAAAAATCCCAATGAACCAAAATATGCAGAGAAAATGCTCATTTCAATTAAAATTGCATTTGATAAAATTATGAAAAGTAGAAAATAATATGATTGGATTAAATTCTTCTAAAATTGTTAAACTCCTGACACCAACAATCTTAAGTTTGAAATTCTTGCAGAAAATTCATGGATCTAAATGAATTACATCAAAGAGAGATTGATTCATTGAGAGATGAAAATATCGAATTAAGGAAAAAAGTAAAAGAACTTGAATTGAAAATAGAAGAATTAGAGATAGATAAGAAAGAATAGATAAATGCTTAAGTTCATTATTCTTACAGCATGATAGTGAATTATAGAGCAAGTGTATTTTCAAGAAAAGAATTAGCAATAATCCTTGGCATTTCCCTTGTTGTTTCATCTATTTTGTATATTGTTTACGTGACAGGTAGATCATAATCTAAATTATATCGCATTTTCACGCTCTGGAAAGGGGTGGACTGTCCCTTTTTATCGACAAAGAGTAAAAATGGTACCTCCCTCCCCCGATTTATGAGGGAAAACAGTTATGGTCGTAATGCTTTTCGTTAAGATCATATTATAAGAAATATGAAAAAAGATCTAGTGATTGGAATAGGAGTTGGCATTCCAGTAGTAATTCTTATGATTGTAATTGGAGGAGATGGACATTCAGATTTTGAATTTGAAAAAGAATATGGAAAAATCAACATGGAACCTAAATTATCTCAATGTGAAATATTGACAAATCAAATGATCCAAGCAAGAAACAACATGAAACAATATGTTCTTAATCCAAACCAATTCTCTTCTGAAGAAGCTGAAAAAATCAGCAATGAGTATCAAAATGAATTAAATCGAATAACCAAAGAATTTAGCATAAAAGAGTGTGATAAAAACTTGGATGAATGGATAACTCCTGAAATAACTCAAAGAGTAATAGACCAAACTGGGGGTTAATTAACTCTTAGAGGAAAGAAGGAACCATTACAATGTAAAATTACTTAGAGGCTATGGCGTTTTGATTTCTCTTAAAAACTCTAATCAGAAGATAGTGATGGGCCGCCAAACACTTTGATGACTTTGCTAGCTAAATTTTCAATATTCACTGTAGGTTCTGCAGAGATTAACAATAGAAACTTACTAAGAGGGAACGGAAAGCTGATCAGTACTGTTTTATTTCGTCTGGCAACAAGATAGTTAATCGGTCCCAGGCTATCATCATACTGCTTTCTTAATGAAATTTTTGAGACAAATTCCAAAAATGATTCTAATTTTTCTTGATCAGATTCTAGAGGCAGTACACCTTTTTTAAATCCACCAGAGATTAGATTGCCATCCTCATTAATTATTCCAGCAAATCTAACTCCGTCTTCATCTAGAAGATCTTTAGCCCTTATTTCATAAATTTGGAGATCTGTGTTTTCGCTGCTCATTATATCACTAATTTACCAATCATCTCTTTTATTCATTTAAATTCAAATCTCATTTATTTTGCACTTTTTCTAAAACTAATTTAGAATGGGTATTGATTGAACTTGTAATTGCATTTTTTCACGAAGTTTGTTTTTGTACTTTAGCTTTTTGGGTTTGGAACGTAGCTTATATCCACAACATGGGCAACAAAATCCTCCCCACTTTATGAAAATCTCACAAATTTGGCATCGTTTTTGCCCTGAAAAATATCGCCCTACGCCAGTAGTTGGCCTTATTGCTTTGTACCTTATACATATGCCCTTACAAGTCATGACGAGACTTCAGAATTATTTCTTTATAAACATTGGTAGTAATTACCTATTATTACCATTCATTACCGATAAGTATAAATGCTAATTACAAAACGACAACATATGAAATTGGAGAAGACATCAACTGACTTTGATGCTAGACAAAAACGTAAGGATGGAATAACAAGCATAGTATGTGCATCACTAGTTGTAGCTACTGTCATATCTTATATTTCTCTAATGGCATTTCAGTAAAATAGTATTCAATTTTATAATAATGATTACGTTTCTTTTAGGATATTCTGACACTGATGAAGTGTGCCCATTCACATTTGTTCTAAAGTGTAAACGAGTTTATCGACAAAGAGTAAAAAGGGAAAGCCCCCCTCTTATGCCTAGAAACGCGATATAACTTACGTTAGTAGGAAGGGTGGTTTGTTGGAAATTCTTTAAGATCAATACTAACATCATTTCTTTTGTTGATTGTGAATGTAATGAATTCTACGTGTTCCTTTTTAATCATAATTCATAGTATACATAGAGAAGCAGGACGATCTCTTGTTTGCTCCGTAAAACAAGCATCATGTGAACCTGTTTCTCTATATATTGAGAATATTCTGTCTGATTATCTAAAAGCATTACCCACATTTCATCCATTTTTACAAGCATCTTGACTCTAAAGGGAAAACAAAACCATTACAATGTAAAATTCCTCAAAGGATATGGTCATTCAATTTCAGTAAAAGATTCTAAAATAGTTCTAAAAGATAATCATGACCCATTCTCAGAAGGAACCACAGAGGAATGGTTTGTCAAGAATATGCCATATGAAAAACTAGTTGTTTCAGGTAATGGATACATTATATTTGCTGCACTAAAGTCACTTGCCCAAAATAACAGAAATGTAATTCTGACAGATACTTCAGGCCATCCAATCTGCCTAATGAACGGATTAATGGATTCACTTACAGGTACAAAATACTGTATTGGACAGTATGACACATTTCGAGATGAATCAAAGAGAAAATATCTTGAAAAACAAATTACAAAAACAAAAATTCAGTCTATGTTAAATTCCTAAAATTTCATGTACGGTCCTGATCATTTTTATTGACGTTGTGGCAAATTAATTTACTGTAATGATTCCCTGACTTATCAAAAATTGCACCCCTTTGACAAAATCAGCCTCAGAAATTAAATCGTCTGCCCACCATCCCGCATTATTCTTGATCCAGACTGGGATTTTGTTTTCTTGAGAAACTAAATTTTGCTCCGAGATTGGTATCCTCATCAATCCTTCCTTAATCATAAATTGGATTCCCTGAACAAAAGAATCATCGTCAATTGCACTCTCTGCCCACCATCCAGCATTGTTTTTTATCCATGACGGAATTTCAACTTTATTGGATGTAACTTCTTTTGTAGTTTCTAAATTATGAGAAGAGATAATCTCAAAATCTGATTTAGATGTAAAGAATTTTTCAAAATTTGTAATTCCCTGTCCTGTCAAAATTACCGTAAATTGATAATTCCCGTCATTTGATATCAAAGCTGATTCCTGATGTATCTCATTTTGCGCAACAATGCCCAGAAATGTTTGACTTTGGCCTATGTTTGTCCATACTTCATTTCCATCTGAATCTGTAATGCTATATGCAAACAACATGTCATCGATTGGATTGTTATTTGCATCTAAGAATGAAAACGTAAATGGGATTTCTTGTCCTGATTCTAACTGAGAATTCCAGGTGACATTTGTGGTATATTCATTTTCAAATGAAAAGTTTAACGTGTTTAGTTGTGTTTGTGATCCTGAAAATACGTCCACTTTCATAGTATTTTGATTGATATGGTTTTCTTCTAATTTATCATGAATGCTCATAATTTCTTTATGTGGTATGTCTATTCTGATGATGTTCTCATTTGGTGATGAAACATCAAAGAGAAATGGTCTTTCTATCTTTATTCCTTCAATGAATACATCGATGTCATGTCCTTGTTTGAAAACAGGGAAATCTTTCTGAACATGAATGGTCTGTTTTGAATTAGAACCATGTTCTTTACTATGATCCCAGTCAAATGATGTTTCATACGAAATCTTGTTTAATTCTTCATCAAAAGCAAAATTGCTTATCTCACTATCAAATGATTTAATTGAAATAGGAAATTCCTCCGCATTTGCTGTTTGGATTAAAAAATTCTGCTTTTCTGGAATCAAAAGAAATGTTTCAAATTGTAAGTCACTAGTTGTCATTGTTTTGGGATTTGTTGCACCTACGATAGACACTTTAACATTGTATTGACCACTCTTGTCAAACACTGGACCTTCAATTACTGGTCTTGAATCTCCTCTTGCAAAATATGCTCCTGCAATGGGGTGTTTTTCACCAAAGTAGTTTGTACATTTCCATAGTTCTTTGTTTTCACATCCTATTGTGGGTCTAACCTCTAAATCCAGGTTTCCATCTTCATCATAAAAATATTCATTTGCCACAAGATTGTCCCCTTGGAATATTTGGATGCGATATGTTACACTAGTTATGTTCTTGTCTGTTTGACTATCAAAGAATCTAATTGAAAGGTTTGCACTTTTTGTGTCTTCAAACGTAAAATCTTCTGGTGATAAAATTGAACTTAACGCAACTGACATCCCATCAAAATCGATTGGAGGTGCAAGTGATCCGCCATGATGTTGAGCATATGCTGGAGAAATTGAAATTATAAACAATGCTACGATAACAAGTAAACTTAGTTTTAGAATCAATACTGTTGTTGATACTGTGTGTATATTAAAATATAATTGGAGATCACTTGTTTTTGTTTTGTTTTAATGAATTTACTGATAGAAACTAACGTAGATCTGATGAGAACTGATCCTATATGGTCTCTTTGTTTAAATTCAATTTGTTAAATTTTAGATTTTCTGATAATTTTTTAAAATGATTTGTGCCTCATCTTTTGTCATTGATACAAGATTGTTCAGAATTTGTAAAACTTTGCGAGAGCCGTCAGAAATTCACGCCTAGTTTCTTTGTAGTTATGATGGAATCTGTGGCAAAAGACACCACATCATTCTCAATTCCATGTTTCTGGACAAACTCATACAGCATTGCCCTAGTCATACCAGTGATGGTACTTGCAATAACTGGACTAAACAAATTACCAATTTTATGATTTACACTTTGTCCTGTCTTACCGTAAATAGAATTTAGAATTATCTTGATTGGAAATGATAATGGAAATTAATGTCTAAATTTTAAAGTTTAAGATATCCTGTACTTGGAATTCTTCCTGCAAACCGTCTTTGCAATATTATTATTTCATTTGATTTTCTATCTCTGATGATTTTTTTGTTAGTTTGATCTAGTGTTTCTTTGATTTCATCATAACATGTTGTTAATTTATTTTTTAATTTCTCACTATTACTTGCATTTTTTATCAATATTATTGAAGATGCAAGTTCCATCATATCTGAAAGTGTATCTAGTAACTTCTCATAATCCTTCTTAGTGCGTTCCCCTAATTTGTAAGAATTAAGATCCTTTGAGATATCTACAAATATTTTCTTGTTTTCCAGTTTCTTTAATGATTCTTTTATTTTAGATTCATTGCTAAAAATTATGTTGTTGACAAATCCAATATAATCATCAGGATTTGAATATGATTCTTTATTGTAATATTTGTCTGTTCTTGAGATTGTGATTTTTTTGATAAACCCTAATGCCTCTAATTTATTTAATGCATTTTTGATATCTTTTATTTTGTATCTTTTTCCTTTTTCATTTAAACATGTTTTCCAAATGTCATCGGCATAATTGTTCTCCTCAACCATATTTTTCAAAAGCAATGATATAGAAATTTCTTTCATGACGTGCTGTTTGTTTAAAACTATTTTATCGTTAGTATAATGTTATTATCAAACTGAAAAAGATTTTTGCATACCGCCTAAAGAATGAGTTGAAACAAAAATTTGCTTGATAATTTTGAAATATGATTAACGAAATAATTTCAATTCTTTCAGGATTTTACCCTTTCTTCACGCTTAGAAATCTGTGTTTGACTAGGGTAAGACAAAAGTATTAAACAAACAGTAGAGTTGATTTTTGATATATAATGGATAAAAGAGATGGTTTGGTTTTAGCTGTAATTTTGGTAGGAATTAGTATACCAGTAGCATTGATGATGCTAGTAGCAAATGGAATTATCGATAACCCAATTCCAACTTCATAAATTATATTTTCGCAAGAGCCTTCTAGATGACTTGAAATTATAAACAATTCTTAGTATACAAATGATGTTACCAGAGTTTGCCTTGTTTTTGCAATACTAATTTTGCATCATCAGAAATAGTATCTAATGTATGTAAATCATAATTTGCACCTGTGAAATTAACTGATGTAAGAATTGTACCATCAAAGTTTGCATGTCTAAGATTCACACCTCTTAGATTGGCCTCACTTAAGTCAGCATTTCTCAAATCTGCATAAAACAAGTCAGCTCCTTCGATGTTTGCACCTCGAAGGTCTGCACCATACAATTCAGCATCCCACAGTTTTGCATTTGAGAGATTAATGCATCTCATATCTGCGCCTCTTAATTTGACATAAAACAAGATTGTTTGACTCAAGTCAGCCCCACTCAAATCGCTGCAACTAAGGTTTGCATTATGAATATCTCTATTTTTAAGATCAACTCCACTCAGATTAGAATCAGACAAGTTTCTACCAATCAAATCCTCATAATCAAAATTGACCTTTGAGAGATCTCGTTTTCTAAAAACATCAGACGGATTCATGATATTACACGTTATGAATAATAGCACATTTGAATTTAGATAAAAACTCGCGATTATAAGAAAACCCTCAATTTGTACACTAAAATAATTTCTTTGCAATCTATAAAATCAATAGCAAAATGGTCATCTATTCTTTCAGAAGCATGATTTAATTTTAGAATAAAAAACACATGATTATTGAAGATTGGCATCTCTGTTTCAAATTATGGTGATTTTCCCTCAAGGGAATTTTTACAAAACGCCGCAAAAGAATCTGAAAAACAGGAACTAGACTCAATTTGGACATCAGATCATATCATAGTACCAAAGAATCATACTCCGTGGACTCGAGTTTTTGAGACGATAACAACACTGGCCTTTATCTCATCTATAACTGAACAAATTACTTTAGGCACATCGATAATTTTGCTACCTTTACGAAATCCAATAGTTTTGGCAAAACAGATAGCTACACTTGATGCTCTTTCAAAAGGTGGAGTAATCATTGGCATAGGTATTGGATGGAATGACAAAGAGTTTGACATAGTAGGAAAAGATTTTGCCTCAAGAACAAAGACGGTTAAAAATCAAGTTGAACAAATGAGAAAGTTATGGAGTGGCGGTTTTGTAAATGAAGGTTTTGTCTCAGAACCGCTGCCTGATAAAAAAAATGGACCGCCAATATTAATTGGAGGGCAGTCACAAGGGGCATTAAAAAGAGTTGCAAGTTTTGGCGATGGATGGCATCCTGTAGGAATTACACCTACAGAATATGAGCAAGGAAAACAAAAGATCACACAAATACAAAATCAAGATTATCTTTGGTCATTGAGATTGGGTTTTGCTGCAAACAAAACAATTAACTCAGAATATGTGGGAACAGATGGCAAAAAACGCATACGCCTTGTAGGAGATGTGAACCAAATTATCAATGAAATAGAAAAATATCAAAAAATTGGATTAGAACATTTGATTTTAGATGTAAGAGATGTTTCATCTGAGGAATACTTGGAACAAATTAAAATTATTGGCCAGATACGCAGATCATTTTCAAAAAATTAAATAATATTTATTTCTCATTTGAAATGTTTGTTTGAAAAACACTGTTTTTCATATCATTCCTAAACGTACTAAGGTGTCAATAGCATCACAATTTTTCATAATTAGTAATTTCTAAGAGGATAAGATCAGGGATTAATCTTACACTCTATTTTAAGTGATTTTACAGTTGTAAAATAGGTAACAACCAAAATTCCAATAGCGATAATTCTGATTGGAGTCTCATAATTGGTTAGAAACGCAGTAGCCGTAGCACCTACAGAACCAAATGTAGAGATTATCGCAAATCCAACTGGTCCACAACTACATGCACCAGCTGCCGCACCAATAATTGAGCCAAAAATCCCTCCACCCATTTTTTGTTTTGAACTTTTGAGGATGTAAATCCTGAAGATATTCATTGGAATAACCAATGCAGATAATGCTGAAAGTATAACAATTAGGACAAATCCTAATTCGCTTCCTGAAGGAAGATGACTTATAATGTAAGGATCTAAGAAAATGTACTCCGACAGTATCAATAACCCAATCACCATAGACGCAAAAATTACAGATGCCAGTGCCACATATTTGAAATTAGAAAATACAAGTTTGATTGTGTGAATCATTTATACCATCGGATCCAATATTTGTTTAAAGACAGAGAATGGTTGTGCTCCACTAACTTTTTGTTGTCCATCAGGGCCTACAATAAAGAAGCCAGGAGTTCCCCTTATACCGTTTTCTCTTGCTTGTTGTATATTGTACTGTACACGTTTAGAATATTTTTCAGAATCAAGACAGCTCTCAAAGAGTTCCATATTAAGGCCTAAGCTAAATGCAAATGCTTTGAGTCTTTCAGAATTTGCCCAACCCCCATCAATGTTAGATTCTTGAGAAGCGTAAAGAAGGTCATGATATTTCCAATACATTTCTTGATCTTCAGCACAATACGATGCTTGAGCTGCTAATGGAGAATCATTTCCCAAAAAGGCCAAATCAACAAAAACGAGATTAGCTTTTCCAGTTTCAATATAATTACTGGATATTGCAGGTTTGGTATTATGAAACCAGTTATAGCATTGATGGCATTGGTAATCACCAAATTCAACAATAGTAATTTGGGCAGAAGAATCGCCTAAAATTGGAGACCCCATAGCAGTAGAAATTGTCCCGTGTGTTCTACCCATGTCAAGATTTACAGTTTCAGATGAAGATGATAAGAAAAATGCTGTCATTCCAGCAATAATTGTAACAACAATGACGCCTAGCATTATGCCTTTTTTATTCATAGTCCACAAAAGTAGAAATTGGTTAAAAAAACTTATTCCAAATTACGGGAATGTTTTCCTTTGAAAAGACTTACAAATTTTTCAATGGCAGTATCAATCGGACAAGTTTCACAAGTATTTAATGAATGTCTATCAAAATGTTTTTCAAATTTTTCTCTTGAGTCAAATACTAGATCACATTGTTCACAGTAAACCTTTATCACATTATTCTTCGATGGTTTTTCCACGACGATATTTGGTGACTAGTGCTTATAAAGATCCTGTTGAAAATCATCATATGAAAAAATTCTTGGATAAGATCATAACAGGATTTTTTGTCTTAACATTTGGGATTTTATGGTATTGTAGTGTAAAGTACTATGTAAAACCAAATCACTATACAATAATTGTTTACGATGTTTTTGGAAAAGCAGTAAAGATAGATGGAATTAGAACAAATTTTAAAACTCCTGCAGTAGCACAAAGTTACATTTCAGAGTATCAAAAGAGATTTTCTCATTATTATTTTTCAATGGTTGCAGAGATGCCAGAAATTAAAAGAAATATGGTTCTCAGAATTTTTAAAACAAATCATAGATAATGTATTCGCATATGAACATTAAGTTCTACTTGATATCGGGTAACAAATCCACAGTGTGTACATGAAAACATTTCTGGTTGAGATACAGTTTCTCTTTCTATGATTTTGCCGGAGATGGATTTTATATTTATTGTATCATTATTAGAGATAACAGCAAAATTGAATCCTTCTCCAATTGAATCCAAATATTCCTTGATTGCAGTAATTACGGTATTAGTATCAATTACTTCATCATCCTCTAAGGCAGATAGAGTGAATTGATGGTGCTTTAGAGTAGGAATGGCGGCCACTTGGTCTGCAACATACACAACTAATTCATTTTGTATTGACAAAACATCCTTGCAGTCAACTATAAGCATAAAATTTCATGATCAAATCAATATTTTAGTCTAACAATAATTTGAAAATGATTATTATGGATTGATATTGTGAAATTTAGTAGATGAGCGATTCAGAAACCTTTGGAATCGAAAAAGACCATGGGGAAGAAGTCATTGCATGGTTAAATGAACAAGCAAAATCCCAAGGAGTGAAGCTAGAGGCAAGATTGTATGGGTATGATATCTCTACTAAGAATTTTGGGGATTTTGAAATGTTTTCATGGATGGGAGAGGTACAAATTGCAAGAAAATTGATCACCAAAGCAAGCAAAAGATTCAAAATAAAAATTATTGAAGGAGGATACAAACCCAAAGAAAAATTGTTTAGAATGAAAAAATTTGATTATGCAAAAGTCAAAAGAGGAGATAAAACTATAGGACAATTAGAATTTGTTGCATCAAGGTTTGGAAATAATCAATGGGAAATTAAAAATGAAGAACGACATTAAATTTGTAATTTTAGGAAATAAGAGAGCATGAAAAAAATAGGAATCATAGGACTTGGAATGTTAGGAAATGCAGTTGCATTACATTTACTAGAATCAGGTTTTGAAGTAACAGTATACAACAGAACAAAAGAAAAAACATTACAAGCAAAAGCAAGAGGGGCAAAAGTTGTGACATCACCAAAAGAAATCGCAGAAAATTCAGAGTTGGTTATCACCATAGTAAAAAATGCAAATGCAGTCAAAGATGTCTCTTTTGAAAAAAATGGAATCATAGAAGGAAGACATGAAAAACTAATTGTTGCAGATATGAGTACAATTGACCCATTAGAATCAAAAATCATTTCAAAAAAATTTCAAGAATACAATATCAATAAATTAGACATTCCAGTTATGGGAGGACCCAATGTAGCTATAACGGGAGATTTAGTTTTGATGGCATCAGGAAACAAAGAAAGTTTTGATTATTGTAAAAATGTCTTTGAGAATATTGCAAATAAGGTATTTTTTCTAGGTGAAAGCGGAATAGCTCATTCTGTAAAATTAGCCATGAATCTGCAAATAACCATGCTTGCACTTGCATTGTCAGAAGGGATTGTTCTAGTTAAAAAAGCAAATGTGAATCCAAAAATTTTTCTCGAAATTTTAAACTCAACTTATTTTAAAACAGGAATGAGCGAGAAAAAGGCATACAAGATGATTGAGGGAAAATACGATACAACATTCACACTTGCCAATTTAAAAAAAGACATCAGTACTATGACAAATGCTGCAAAATCTTTAGGAATTGAGCTCCCAATGATCCAAAAAGCCGAAGAGGTATATGAAAGTGCGATCAAAGAGGGATTCGGGGAAATTGACTATACCGGGATTATTGAATATATAAAAAAAATCAATGAGTTAAAATAAAATCAAATTCATTAAAAAAATTCAACAAAAATCTATAAGTTAGTTGTTATCACCATATGTTACATGAGATTAAATGACAAAGTTGCCATTGTTACAGGGGCATCAAGTGATATTGGCAAAAGCATCGTAAAGAGGTTTGTAGATGAAGGAGCCAAAGTGGTACTAGTTGCAAGAAAGCTAGAAGGATTAGAGAATGCCAGAAAAGAGATAGGAAATGAAGAGACAACGGCATCAGTAACATGTGATTTGACTGATGAATCACAGGTTTTACAAGCTGTAAATCAAATCATGGACACATATGGTAAAATTGATGTTCTAGTCAACAATGCAGGAGCAATTAATGATCCTGTACACTTTCATGAAATGCAAGATTCAGAAATTAAAAAGCTTATCGAGGTAAATCTATTCGGAGTATTTCATATGACAAAGGCTGTTCTTTCAAAAATGTCAGATGTTAAAAGTGGTGCAATAGTAAACATTGGTTCAATTTCAAGTGAAAGAGCAGTACCAAGAGTTCATTTGGCAGTATATTCATCTACAAAAGCTGCAATTTCGATGTTTACAAAATCGATTGCTGTAGAGTATGCAAGAAGAAATATCAGATGCAATTGTGTTAATCCTGGCATTATTAATTCAGGAATGATAAAACCATATCTTGACGATCCGCAAGCAAGAAAAGTTCTTGAAGAAAGATTACCTCTTGCAAGGATAGGTGAACCTGTAGATGTTGCAAATGCAGCACTCTATTTAGCATCAGACGAGGCAAATTGGGTCACAGGAACTATTCTAAATATTGATGGCGGTAAAACAGCATCAGAAGGATAGTCCTTTCTGAAGTAAAGTTTTTGCAAGTAATTGTGATACTCGTATAGGTTCAGGAATAGAACCATGCAATGTTAATTCATTTAAAAGATGTTTTACTTCATTTAAAGTACAACCTTCTTTTCTAACAAAAACATTATGAGATGTATTTAGAATGATTTTTTCTCGATTACCTAATTTATGATAATCATCAATTTTTGATGCAAACGAATTTGGGAAATGATGTTTAAGGGCATCTTCTATCCCTTGAGAATCATTATATGAAATTCCGATAATTGGGATTTTGAGAGAATCAAATAATTTTTTTATGTTTACAACATTATACATAGAAAGTATAAGACCCGAAATCAGGATATAGCTAACATCAGGTCTTTGAAGTTCATCGTACATCGCCAAGATTGTATCAGTTGCATCATCGCCTTCCAATGTTGCACTTCCAAAAATAAAACCATCAATTACAAAATCCCGTCGCATTACAATTCCAGAAAAGATAGATTTTGAAGAATTTTGTCTAAAGCTTTCCGCGATTGCAAGTCCACGTAAACCCTTTTTTTCAAGATGAAGAGATCTCATGGTTTTTTCTCCTCAAGTATGCACTATAACTTAGGCCAGTAACGATCATAATAATTCCAGTAACTACAGACCATATTACAAAAGATGAAATTTGAGATTCATCCATAAAGAATTATGAGTTTCTGAACATCTAAAGTTTCGGTTCATGAATGTTTTCATAACACGATTCCATGACTAAATATGAAACATCTAAATAGATTTGATACAAACTTAATTTGTGCCTGAATTCATATGCCCTGACTGTGGACATCGAATATTTCATGAGAATGAAACAACATTAAAGATACAAGAGACAGTTCATTCAAAATTCTGCAGAAAAAAAGAGGGAGAAACTCACAGTTTCATGCACAGAGACCTTGCGCATATGGAAACTTTTGATGCTGAAAGAGAAAATGACACATCAGGTACTCCTATTTTGAAAAAATGATTTCTAGCAGATACCTCAAAATTATATCCTAGGTCCTGATGATTCAGATTAGTTGTCAGAAGAACATCAATATGATTTAGTAGTTGTGGGTGGAGGTCCAGCAGGATTGTCTGCGGCATTTATAGCTGCAAAAAATGGAATCAAGGTGGCATTACTTGAAAAAGAAAATTCGATTGCAGAGACAGTTAGGACAAGTGGGGTAACATGGATTCAAAATATCAAAGAGTTTGGAATTCCAGATGATTGTTTTAATCCTATTAGAAATTTTTCATTTTGTTCACCAAATAATGAAGTCACCATCAGCGATTCAATTCCAAGAGCAGCAGTTTTAGATGTAAGAAAAACATACAGATGGTTAGCACAAGAAGCAAAAAAATCAGGTGCCGATATTTTTGTAAGAATTAACGTTAATGAAATTATAAAAAATGACAAAGGAGACATAGTAGGAGTAAGCGGATCTGGCCCTAATGGGAAAATGACTTTTCATTCCAAAATAGTAATTGACGCAAGTGGATTTCCTTCAACAATTTGTAAAGCAATGGGGTTTGTAACTCAATGGAAAAGGTTTGGAGCAGGTGCAGAATATGAAGTAAAAGCAGAAAATGTAGATTCTGAAACATGGTGGTTGATGGTGGGACAGCAATATTCACCTGCAGGATATGCGTGGATTTTTCCCTTAGGGGATAACAAAGTAAGAATTGGTGTAGGGATAGGAAAACCAGAATCAGATGTTGACCCAACTCAACGACTTAAAGAATTAATGGAAACAAAGTTAGGCCCAATAAAAAAACTAGGAAAAATAACACCTATTGAATTTCACTATGGATTAATTCCAAATGATGGATTATCAAGAAAAACAGTATTTAATAATTTAATACTAGTAGGGGATTCAGCTGGGCAAGCAAATCCACTTGTTTTAGAAGGAATTAGATATGCAATTAAGTTTGGTAGAGTAGCAGGAAAAATTGCATCAGAGGCCATAAAATCTGGGAAGACAGATGAAACTGCACTTTATCCATACGAAGAAAACTGGAGAAAAGAGATTGAATCAAAAATAAACTCTGCAGGAAAAGTCCAAGACAGATGGATGGGTTTATCAGATGAAGAATGGGATAAAGAATTGGATATTATTAAGGAATTAAAATCCGAGGAATTCCTTGATTTCATAAAAGCTGATTTTGGGTTATCCAACATGATTAAACTGGCAACACACCATCCAAAATTGGCCGTAAGACAGTTATTCAATTTAGTAAAAGGAAAAAAATAATCAAGTATCATCAAGGGAGTCATTAATAATTGCAAAGTAATACTGAATTGGTCTTTCAAGACATACAAATTGAATGGAATTGTTCTGTTGTGCAAAGTGCGCATTGTTGACAAACCATACTGTTTGGCTTCATACAGTGAGAACATTTTGTGTTCTCAGCTAGTTTTCCGCCACAATTTCGGCATGATTCATCAGGCAATTTCTTTTCAAAATAAATGAATGAAAATTGAATATAAGAAACACGTAGGAGTCGTTCATATCAAAGGTTCACAAGAGGTAGATTATATTGTAAATAAAATAATAAATCATCATGGACCAAATTAGAAAAACATTTGATAAATGGGCTCAAAGTGGTAGAGCAGAATTAATGGAAGTAGAGCACGGGAAGAACGTTGAGAAATTTCTCCAAACAATATCATTTGATAAACCATTTACATTTCTTGATGTGGGTTGTGGAAATGGATGGATTGTAAGAAAAATTGCAAAGGAGATAAATTGCAAAAAAGCTGTAGGGATTGACAAAAGTAAGAATATGATTATTCAGGCTAAAAAAAAAATAGTAAATAACAAAGAGAAGTTTATCCATACCGATGTCGAATCTTGGGACAGTAGAGCAAAATTTGATTTCATCTTCTCAATGGAATCACTTTATTATGCGGATTCCATCAAAGTGGCACTTGAAAAAATTTACAAATTGTTGAGACCAGGTGGACAATTTTTCTGCGGTACTGACTTTTACACAGATAACAAGACAACAGCAAGATGGGCAAATATTATGAAAATACAAATGCATCTACATTCAAAAAAAGAATGGAAAAAGTTATTTCAAAATGCAGGATTTGAAATAAGAACAAAAAACATCAAAGACTTGAAAAACAAAAAGAAATGGAAAAGAGAATTTGGGACTTTATTCATTATAGGCTCAAAACCTGAAAAGTAATATTCAAATTCAATCAATGAATATTACTACTATGTGAGCTGGAGCACGATACGCTGCTACGGCAGAGGAAACTCCTCCCTCCATACAGGAAATGTGATCCGGAGATGGATAATTAGAGATGATTGGCAACGGAGCAGAAAATAATCCAATATGGCGCACAATGATGGCAAAACCTGAGGTTTCCATAAAAGGAATGAAAAAAGCCGTCCCACATGGAGCAAAGCCAAACAGAACTCAAGGATCCTGTACTAGGTTCAGGTAGGCTGCAAAGCGCAATATCGTGAAAACAGAAGGAGGGTTACTCCCAGCACACATAATTTTTTTTAAAAATTTTAACTCATAGAGCGAACTTGCTCTTTGCAGATTTCTGCATTGCATCTACATGTTCCATCACATAGACATGAACCCTGCATCTCACAATCGCACTCGGATCCCATTTCTGCAGATGCAGCACAACCACATGCTGCCTCTTCTGTTGTAGTAGTTGCTGCTTGTGGAGGAGGACTCTGCTGTTGAGTTTCTTCATAAACACTTCGGGTTTGTTGATAACTGCTATCATCTTTTAATTGGGCTTCTCCTCTATTAGTTTGATAACCACCAGATGAAGCACTAGTTTGATAACCTACTAGTCTATTAGGATCAATTCCTTGTTGACCTACTTTCTCATTTTTGAGTGCCCTATTACTTACAACAAAGAATGCAACTCCAGCAATAGCAGCTATTCCAGCCATACCATAAACAATGAGAACTGGAAAGTCACCAGTTGAAGTTGTTGCAAATCCTTCTGGAGGAGTTGGAGTTACACCTGCAATTTCAACGCCATCTAATGTATCTAATGCACCAAAACCAATTGTATACAGGTTGGCTTGGTCTGAGGATTGTACACTTCTGACAATGTATGTTTGATCAGCAACTACTTCGGCTTCAAAGACTCGTTCCACTTGTCTTCCTTCTCTAATACTACTTTCCCCCATAGTCCAGCTGGAGACAACAAATCCCGCGATATCTTCACTTAATCCGAATGTTCCTGCATCTACATTGATTCCTGTAGGATCAAACAAAAAGTGCCAATTTGTCAATGGTTGCTCTAAAATAAAGTCTGCATTAATGAGATGTTTATGAAGGACTTCTTCGGCGGGGGTTCCATCAAAGATTGCAAAAGCTTCAGGTTCTTGGTCTCTAAGTATGTTAATTGGAATATTGATTTCAACACCATCAATTACAATTTCACCTTCTGCAGTTAATCCCCTCCATCCTAAATCAACCAATGTTCTCTGAGCATCAGAAGTAATGACATAATCAGAAAGGGCTCCCTCTAAAATCACTTTATAATCAACAGATGTATTGATATTTCTTGCTTTAAGGTGAAAATCATAAATTACATTCAAGTCGGAGATTCTTGCCTGACTGCCATCATCAGCAATTCCATTATTTAGTTTCTTCATAAGTTCTTGAACTCCAGGATTTGTGGAATCCGCAGTACCGGCAATAGTCCATTCCTTTCCACGCAATTCATCAAACAATTGCCCACCATTGGGATATTCAATAAAGACAGTTTTTTGATAATTCATCTTAAATGGAGATGTTTCATTATTTGGATTAATTCTAGAGTCTAATTGGGCAGCCCATGCAGGAGTACTCGTACCAACTACAATAAGACCTGCAAGCAAAACTGTTAAAAGTAAAGCTCTTGACACGAATAAAATCGACAATATAACAGTAATAAACTTATCCTAAAAACTGATCGTCATTTTTTGAAAAAGTAATATGGAGTGATGCATGTAGATTTTCCAGTTTTAGGAGAAAATGTTATGATTACAGTTTTAGCAGGAGGAACAGGTTCAGTCAAGCTAGTTAGAGGGTTAGTTTCACAGGAATCTAAAGTCAACGTAATTAGCAATGTTGGAGACAACTATTGGCTTTATGGTCTCTACGTATGCCCAGATATAGATACCATTGTTTATGGTTTAGCAGATTTGCTTGACCAAGAAAGAGGTTGGGGAATCAAAAAAGATACGTTCAACTTTTTGCGTCAAATGGAAGTATTTGGAGAAGAGACATGGTTTAGAGTAGGAGACAGAGATGCTGCAACTCATCTGATTAGAACAAACATGTTAAAGAATGGAAAGAACCTAAGCGACATTACAAAATGGATGTGTGAAAAATTTGCAGTTAGTGCAAATATCATTCCAGTGACAGACAACAGTATTGAGACAAGAATAACAACAGGCAAAGGAGAATTGCACTTGCAAGAATATTGGGTCAAACATAGAGGAAAAGATCCAGTCGAAGGAATTCAATACATTGGGGCTGATAAAGCTCGTCCAAACCCTGAAGCAGTGAATGCAATACATGATGCAGAGATGATAATTTTAGCTCCGGGTAATCCGCTTACATCAATTGGACCCATGCTTCAGATAAAAGGAATCAGAAAAGAGTTATCAAAAATTAAGAAAAAAGTAGTGGCAGTTAGTCCACTAATAGGAGACAATGCCGTTAGTGGGCCTGCAGCAAAATATATGCAGGCTGCAGGGATAGAATCAAATGCATATGGATTAGCAAAAATGTATTCTGATGTTTGTTCTAATATTATCGTAGATGCCAAAGACAGAATGCTGGTAAAGAAAATTCAAAGTTTAGACATGAAAGTTTTTGAAACAAAAATTACAATGAAAAATAAATTAGCAGAAGACGCATTAGCAAATTTCATCTTAAAGCAAGTACACGTATAACTTGAAGATAGCTGCAATAATTCCTGTAAAGACTTTCTCTAAAGCAAAAACTCGTTTAGATTTATCTCCACATCAAAAAGAAAACTTGTGCAAAATAATGTTGGAAGAAATTCTACACACAGTATCAATATCTCCACAAATTGAGAAAATAATTATTGTAACTAAAGAAGAAAAGGCAATTGAGATTGGAAAAAAATTCAACGCGATTACCATTATTGATGAAAAAGAAGAAAGTGTCAATAGTGCAGTAGCACTTGCTGACAAGTATCTTTTAGAGAATGGTTTAGATGTATCAATTGTATTTCCTCAAGATATTCCCTATATCAAAACTCAAGACATTGACTTTATGCTAAACTACAAGGCTCCGCCAAATTTTGTAATCGTAGTACCATCAAGAAGGTTTGATGGAACCAATGCACTTGTAAGAATGCCTGTAGATTTAATGGAAACCCACTATGATGAAGACAGTTACAAAATTCACATGAATACTGCCAAAGAACATACCCTAAATGTTGCATTGATTTTTGTTAAAAGAATCATGTGGGATGTAGACAATGATGAAGATTTGAAATTTCTTTTAGAACAAAACGAAAAACCTCAGATTGCAGAAAAAATCAGAAAAATTATAGAAACAAATTAGCAAGTCCATTAAAAATAAGAGCAAATAGATAATTTAGGCATGAGATCACCAACAGACTTAAATTGGATAAATTAGAAAATTTTAAATATTATCATAAAAGGTTTTGGAAGAGATAAAATGGTTAAAACAGTGAATCCAAAAGACAGATGTCCGAGATGTGGGCAAGGCACTCTAGTCACAGATGCCAATACTGGTGAGAATTTTTGCGGAAAATGTGGATTTGTAATTACTGATAAAGTTGAAGAGTCAGGGCCTGAATGGAGATCATTTTCTAATGAAGGCGAAAACAAAAGCAGAGCAGGAGTTCCAACTTCACTAGCCATGCATGACATGGGATTAGCTACTGTGATCAATCCTCAAAATAGAGATGCCACGGGAAAACCATTAACTGCATCGATGAAAAGTACTATTGAAAGACTCAGAACATGGGATAGCAGAAGTCAAGTTCATGAACCAGTTGACAGGAACTTTAGACAAGCATTTAGTGAATTAGACAGACTAAAAGACAAACTTGCAGTAGGTGATGCCGTAATTGAAAAGGCAGCATACATTTACAGAAAAGCTCTTGAAAAAGGACTAGTACGAGGACGTTCCATTTCAGCACTAATTGCGTCAGCACTTTATGCAGCATGTCGCGATACAGAAACTCCCAGAACACTAAAGGATATTGGAACGGCAAGCAACATTAAACGAAAAGATATTGCTCGATGTTATCGTCTATTGCTAAGAGAATTAAATTTAAAGATGCCAGTTGTGGATCCAATCAAATGTATTTCAAGAATTGCAAGTAAATCAGGATTATCTGAAAAAACAAAAAGAAAAGCGACAAAAATTTTACAAACTGCTGAAGAGAAAAAAATTTCTGCAGGAAAAGATCCTATGGGATTAGCAGCTGCTGCACTTTATGTGGCATGTGTTACAAATGGTGAAAACAAAACACAAAGAGACGTAGCTGAAGCAGCAGGAGTAACTGAAGTTACAATTAGAAATAGATACAAAGGCTTGAAAGTGGCCCTAAATCTCTAAGTTAGATTCTTTTTTTGTAAAAAATTTATTTACAAATAATACAGAAACAGACATGGCACCTGAAACTAACAACAACAGCTCTAATGTTGACATCAATGAATGTGAAAATGCATATTCTACTGAAATAAAATTTATCTGAGAAATAAAAGTCGCATAAGAAAAAATAAAGTAATTTGTAGCCCAGTGGATCAATAGAGAGGCTACAAAGCCATATCTTAGATATACCCATCCTAAAATAATTCCACTTGCTGCTGCTTGAGCAAATTTCCCTTCACTCCAAGATTCTCCAAATGCGATATGGGCAAATCCAAAAGCAATTCCAACAAAAACAATTAGAAAAATTGCTTTTTTAGAATCATAAATGTCTAAATTTGTGGGATTCCATAAACATTTCACAAGATATTTTGCTGAAGATTTGTGAGAGTAAAGAGCAAATAGTGGAAGTCCGATTAGAATTAAGCGGAATCCAAATTCTTCTAGTAAGGGAGCAAGACTAACATAAAAAAATTGTATAAGATCATTATCAGCAAGAGGTGGGATTGTTACAATACCAAATTCTTCTTGAACAAAATTTATCAATGCAGAAATTAGAATCAAAATTGAAAACCATTTTGTAACACCAATCATGTAGTTTAACTGAGAGTCATATTTTCCAAAAGAGATCAGGGGCGAAAGCGATTTTAAAAATCCATGTTTTGGACCCAACATCGCAACAACAAAAATTACAACGTAAAAAGTCCATAGCACAACAAACACATCACCAATGCTGACATCAATGGGGGCTTGATACAGTTCAGTTCCATCAAAAAGATCTAAATGCGTAACAGGATACTCGTAGTTGATATCACCACCAATTTCACTTTCAAAAATAACATAAATTCCGATAGGAAAGGAAACAAGCAGTAAACCAAAAATTACAGACAATAATGCAGTGAAAGGGATTCCAATAGCTTGGAGTATTTTGTTTGAATTTTGCAATTTGTTCTAATGTAGCTCGATACTATCTTCAGGAAATCCCAAGTTAATCAAGGTGTCTTTAATGGTATCTCTATGATCACCTTGTAAGAAGATATAGCCTTCTTTTGCAGTTCCTCCACAAGCATATTTATTTTTCAGGTCTTTGGCAACAGATTCTAAATTGTTTAATTTTGGATCCAATCCTTCTATCATGGTACCTTTTTTCTTAAATCGTCTGGTTTCTAATCGAATAATAATTTTAGTACTATCTTTGGCAAGCTCACCACAAGCGCACAAGTCTTCTGGAAGACCACAAGTATTACAAATTACTGCCATTCGTTCTTTCTAAATTAATTTATACGCACTATTAAGCCTTGTTTGGAGGGATATTAGGAATTAAAAACAATTGGATTTTTTAGATAGAAAATCAAAGAAAAACAGTGAAAAAAGATCTCACAAAAAAAGCTGCTGAAATGTTGCTACAAGGAGCCACACTACTAAGCGAACCTTGTCCTTATTGTGCAGGAGTCAGAGTAATGAAAGAAGGACATGCATTATGCATTAGCTGTGGGCGTGAACCTAAAAAAAAAGACATCCCAAAAGAAAAGAATCAGCAAGAGTCAACATTATCCTTAGAAGATACTTTGGAAAAAAAGTTGAAATTCCTCTCAAAAGAACTTGAAGAGGAGTCCAATTATGAAAAACAACAAGAAATTCTAAAAACAATCAATTCATTATTAGAAACTTTAGAAAAATCAAAAACAATCAATAAAATTTAATTTTCTTTTTACAAATAGTAAATGATAATTCATTGACTAACCAATATTTGCAAAACAGTTTTTGGTTTGTCAACCATGTTTTTTCCAATTTTTGATTGCTGATTAAGAGGAAATCGAACTAAAACATCAAGTTCCTTTGACGGACTAGATTATCCCCAAAATGGTTCGGATTTATAGTGATTTTCATCTCTGAATTCTTTAAATTCCCTTAAATCTAGTCATGGTTTACTTTTCCTGTGAAATTAATTATTTTTGGATTCATTTTTCTGATTATTTCAATGGGAATAACTCCCATAATCCCATTTAGTGATGCTGATTCTACAATTCCTTCATCAAAATCAAGTTCTGATAATGCATTTACTGCAGCCACATTTGCTCAAAAATACAAGGATGTATTGTCTGTCACAGGCAAAAGAATTTCAGTTGCCATAAAGGTTGCCGGAGATTCAGAGAGTACTGATCCGTTAAAAAGGGCAAAAGAGATACGCTATCTTCAAAGTTATGTTTTGAAATTTTTGTCATTTTCTAATGCTGTAAATGTTGTCTCTGATCAACAAAAAAATGAGATTACAGCCCAGGTGCATACAGAATGGATTCCAATCTTAGAAAAAAGAAGCGATGTCATTTCTGTAATTATCCTAGAAGATATCCAAAAACCTACCAAAGAAGATCTTGACAAGCTGCCTCCAAAGAAACAACAATTGCATGACAGAAGCATAGATGAAATCCAATGCAAGCCAGATTACATCTTGATGGTAAAATCAAGTAGTGATCCAGCATGTGTTAAATTAAGTTCTTCTAAGAAATTGATTTTGCGCGGATGGGGAGAGGTATACCAACAATAACTCACACGCTCATGTCACGTGAATTTCAATTTAGTGTCATCCTGTCAATTTTCCTAGGGCTGATGATATCTGTGGCGGCAGTACCACAAGCACAGAGTTTTAGACCCCCCTATTATGACCTGGACTTGATTGACCTGAAAGTAGTAGATGCTCAGACGCTTTTGATGAATGACACTCCAGGTTACTACCTTGATGATGCAGATCTCTTAAAGGTGACTGTCAATGTTACAAACAACAATCTGGATTATTTTCTCTTACAGGATAAAATGTTCAAAATATGGGTTATGGAGCCTAATATCCTAAAGAGTACTCCTGAGAAAGAGGTTCTTGAAATGGTCGATAATTACAATACGTCTTATGATGCGGAATTGGAAGTAAGATACGATGATTTGTCCTCTCGTGAATTGTTTGAGGAATGTGACTATACAAACGATAGAATCCTGATTGGACAATCAAAGGTGTTCACCTTGTGTTATGATGTTCTCAGAATTTGGCAAAACGAGATTCTAATCCTGGATGGTAAGAAAAAATATTTTTTGGTAATGATGGATAATTACAAATCCACATCATGTCCAAACTGCAAGAAAATAGGTCTGTCTGAACCTAAAACCAATTTGGAAAAAGATGAAACTAGCACTAAATGGATTCAAAATATATTTGATTGGTATGAACAAGGCATTATCTCACAAAAAGAACTACAAAATTCAATTAATTATCTTGTAAGTAAGGAGATCATTTTGGAACAATCTTTAAACAGTTCATCTAGTTTGCCACCAAACACGCTAGAAGAAAAAAATCACCAACTAAAAATTCATCAAACTCAACTTTCAAGATCAAGTAACAGCAACCTGTATGTTAGCCATCAGAAATTTTATGAAACCAAATATTTCTCTGATGATTTTACTGTGCTTTTATGTAAGCAACAAAACAACATTGTGACATTGATTGGAGATTACACCAACAATGAAGATATATTTTATAATTCAATTTTTTTCAAACTGCTTGTTTTTGATGATTTTGGAAACGTAGTGACAACAGGAATTTCAAAAACGGTCGATGTTGCGTTAAAAGAATTCAGACACTTTTCAGTCTCAGCAATGCATCAAGGTGATTTTAATCACTGCCTTGTTTTAGTGGACTCTAAATTCTCCAAGGTATCAATCGAATCTTGATTTGTCAGAAATGATATAAAAAATACTTAATACCAAAATCAATTTGTTCATCATCAAAACAATGAGTAAAAAGAGGGAATTATGAATTAAACAAAAACTGTGTATCGATGAATACTTTGGCAAAATATGATTAATCCTTTTTTGACCTATTTGCAGATAGGGTGGTTTTTGCAATCATTTAGATTTGTACTCCAGGTTCCGGCTCCCTCCAAGTTTACATTCTTCAAGTCAGTCCATGCCAGAATAGCATAACTTAACGTTGCATCCTGAAAATTGGCATTTGTCAGATTTGAGCCTGTAAAGTCGGTTCTGTGTGCTTTGGTTAATTGAAAGTTGGCAAAAGTAATGTCTGCATTTTGCATTTTAGCATCCACTAGACTTGCAAAAGTAAAATTAGCTCCTGTAAGAATGGCTCCCTCCAAGTTTGCTTTTTTCAGAGATGCCCCGCTAAAATCAGATCCAGTCAAATCCTTGTTTATCAGAGTTGCACCAAAAAGATTTGCACCACTAAGATTTGCCATCTTCAAATCAACATTTGCCAGATATTTTCCGTACAAATCACAACCAGACCAGTTAATTGGAAAAGTTACTAATTCGCATCGGTTGCCATTAAGATAAGTTTCTGAAATTGTTGCATCTTTTGGCGCAATTGGAACGTCAATATTGAACTCATGTATTCCATCTGTTGCAAAAATATGGTAAACTCTTCCGCCCACAGTATCTGGAATTGGCCAAGGCATATTCAAGTGTCCTCTGTTATCCGTTTTTGTTCTAATTGATTCTGAAAAAGTACTTGCGCTGATTGTGATTTCTACATTGTGTAGTCTGTGCCATCCATATCCGTCAAACATAAGATATCTCTGATTGTTTATGTGAACTACCTCTATGTTTAATGACACATCAAAGTCTTGTAACGTTTTTGCTGATACAATTTTATTTTGTCTTTCTTGTGCTAGTCTCTCAAACATCTTTTGCTGTTGGATGTCAGATATTGCCCAATTGGATTCTCTTAGCTTTTCAACATTTTCTTTTTTGATACATGCTGGACTCAAACTAGCTGTTCTTACTAGAAGATCTAGTCCTTCCTTGCACTTTATCAAATCAATTGGAATTCCTAGATTTATCTGTCCTAGGGGACTAGATTTGTTTAATAGTTTTCCTGAATCCCCTGAAATATCATAGCATGGCCTGTCTCCACAAACTTTAATGTCTCTTGATGACAATCCTTTCTTTGCACGCTCCTCATCAATCTCTGAGCACATCTTGTCTCCACAAACTTTGGGTGAGTTGATAACCTTGTATTTTTTAAATTCTACTAGTCCCTCTGCCTGCTCAACTAAAAGTGAAGTTGAGATTACAGTAACCATCACCAGAAGGATTAATCTTACAATCACGGATTGACTATGTTGAAATGGAATTTTAGGTTATGTTCTAGAATTTGTTTATCAATTTTTCATTATGTCCATATTTAACATCCATGTTTTTTAGCCCAATTACTATCAGAAAATTCTGATTTATCGCAAAATCCTAAATGCATATCCGTATTCTGATTCTATCAATTCTGAGCATATAGGTCCAAAATAAGCACCAAACTAAGTACCTAATCCCTCTAATGCCGATGCTAGAACAGTCATGGAAATATTTTGAAAGCTTGGGTCTGTTTTGTTTCCGTTGGGTCTAATGTTAAACCAATAACAGTACGAGTCTGAGAGGATTCAGGACGTGGGCAGGTTTTGTTAAATTAGTTTAATGTCCTCAATCGTGGTCATAGTCTTAATAGATTCAAGATTATGAGTACACCAAATTGAAGGCCCTATAGAGGAACAATAGTTAATTATAATTTATTTTCATTAATAATATTTGAATTTCTTCAAAAGAAACAGATGTGAGAAATTAATTCAATATGAGAGTAGAAAAATTTCTGCAAGAGGAGAGGTCTCTGGTTTTTTTATTGGGGATTTTGAGACCCAAGTTCGGCTAAATTTGATACCTAGCAAGCTTGCCAAAACATTGGACGATTATCAATACTTAAAATGTAAAGATGCTGAAAATTGTGAAAAAAATGATCCAAAGAAAAAAGAATATCTTGACAAAAGAGATATTGCAATTGATCTTTTGACGTCTTTACGTGCAGCCATTGAAAGTTCTGGTCACGATGCTAGGTCTCTTAAAAAAAATATTTCTACTTCGTTGAAAAATGTTCAAAATTTTCTTCAATGGAATTATGAAAAAAAAATGCTAGAAAGAAAATTTCGAAAAATTCAACTGGAAAAAAAATTAAAAAAAGACCTCAGAAGAGGATCAAGGTTAGGTTGAGATGATATTAATGGAACAAACTAAAAAGAAATTATCAATTCCAAAAAAAGAACAAAAAGATATCTCAAGTATCATTAAACGTATTGAAAAATTACGTTCAAAGATTACAAGTAAAAAAGTCAAAGAATTCTTTAGCATCTAACAAGCACTCAAAAAAGCAAATTATTATTATCATTTACAAGAAATTGACAAATCTCTTGAGATTTACAATAAAATTCTAAGAAGAGAAAAGAAAAATGTGGATACTTTGTATGGTAAAGGAGTTATTTTATCTGAAAAAGGAAAAAATAAAAACGCTCAAGAATTCTTCCGTAAATTAATTAGAATTGATAAAAATAATGTGGATGCTTTAATTAATCTTGGAAACTTATTAGATGATAAAGAACAATACAACAAAGTCATTGATTTGTATGATAAAGCACTCAAGGTGGAACCCAACAATGCCACTGTTTGGTGCAACAAAGGAGTTTCATTGTATAATTTAGGAGAAGATAAAGAGTCAATCAAATGTTACAACAAGGCATTGCAAAAAAACAGAAACGATCCGTTGCTATTGTATAACAAAAGTTTGTCTCTTTTTTATTTGAAGGACTACAAAACTGTCGTAAAATTGCTAGACAAGGCCTTAAAAAAAGAGCCTAAAAATGCCAATGTGTGGAATCTTAAAGGTGCGTCTCTTATGAATATGCCAAAATTCAAAGAAGCTTTGAAATGCCTTAACAAGGCCCTACAAATTGAACCTGATCACTATTTTGCACGACCTAATCGAGACTGGGTAATGTATAATCTAGGTATGAAATAAAATTCAGAACTTTCAATTTAGCTGAAATTTTGTTGGAGTCTTGAACTAATTAGACACTACCCCTTGAGGATATTACAAATTACATTCAAATTTTCTGAAAGAGCATTAGATCACAGATCATATCTGATAGAATTTAGTGTAGGGTTAAATTTTAGGCATAGAATAAAGTTTTTATGTTAAAGTCAGTTTTTTCGAATTGTAATGAGCAGTAAGAAATCAGCACCACTTCCAGCATCAAGTGGCGGCCTCATGAGGTTCTTTGAAGATGAAACAAAGGGATTCAAAATAGACCCAAAAATTGTCATATCAATTCCCATTGGGTTAATTGTAATTTCATGGGCTATCGATATCTTTGTATCTACGTGAAATAACAATGGAAAAAAATCCAGACGATGTTTCAAACATACACAATAGGTTCTCCCTTACTCTAGTCAATCCATCATCACATTACTTTTCACTTATTGCATCATTGGCAGTGGCAGCAGTAATTTCACTTGCAATCTATTTTGGTTACTTGAGCGATTTATCTACTGATGAAATTTGGTATAGAATTCCAGCAGTAATTGGAGTACTAGTATTAACACAACTACTTGATACTAGATTTTCAAAGAAAAAAGAATATTCAAAGTCATTGCATTCATCTCTTTTTGGAAATATGTTATGGGTAGTCACACTTTTGATGGGGTTACTAGCAAGTTTTGTATTATCTAAAGAGATATCATTGTTCTTTGTTACTTTTGGAATGCTCTTATTTGCCAGTTTTAGAATAGGGATTTATACCACAACGCTTGGAGCAAGTCTCAAAAAAGCATGGGCCATTTGCTTAGTTCAACCACTAGCGATGTTTTTGATCTTAATTCCCCAAGACAGATGGTTTTCAATGCTTAGCGAACCCATAGGATTAGGATACGGTATATCTTTTATGATAATTGCAAGTGTATGGTCATTTCTTACTGACAGAGCTGGAAGACCAGGTATGGAAAGTACTCACAAAACTATTCAAGCATATTTGGCATCACAAGGAAATGATTACACTGAAGCTGAAGAGATAATGGAACAACGCTCAAGTGAAACCAAAGTTTCCACTTCTCAGATAAGGTTATCATCATCAAACGACAATAGAGAGTTTCGGATGGTGCTACCTGAAATACATCCCGGCCCATATCATCCTGTAGGCGGAAGCAACATACCATATCTAATTTACAAGAATTTAGACTCTTCAGCCATGGTTATGCATAGCATATCAGATCATTCTCTAAACCTTCCATCAAAAAATGAGGTTGAAAGTTATCTCAAAAATTTAGAAAACAGCAAAGTCAAAGAAGAAGGACTACAATGTACAGAGCCAGTAACTGTTCAAATAAACAAAACAAGAATAATTGGATTACTTTTTGGAAATAATCCATTATTATTTTTGTCATTATCACCGCACGGCATGGAAGATATTCCAAGTTACGTGAAAACAGAAATTGAACAATATGCAAAGAATCGAAACTATTCTATGACAATGATAGTGGATTGTCATAATGCCATGGGAGAAGAAATTTCAAAAGAGGATGGGGAAGACATGCTAAAGGCTGCAAAATCTTGTTTAGATACTCTAATTACAAAAGATAGTTTTCCAATCGAATTTGGTTATGCAAATTCAGATGGAATGGATGTATGGACAGAAGACTTGGGAATGGGAGGACTTGGAATTGTTTGTCTGAAGATCAATAATAAAAAATATTTTCTGGGATGGGCAGATGCAAACAATATGGAAAATGGAGTGAGAGAGAAGATTATTGAAAACTTTACAAAAAAAGAATACCAATTACTTGAGATTTGTACTTCGGATACACATTACGCTCCAGTTAAAGCCAGAAACAGAAACGGATACTATCAATTAGGATTGATCACCAGCGCAGAAAAACTTTCAAAATGGCTATTTGAGATTGCAAAAAATGCAGAAACAAATACAACCTCAGCAAAATTTGAAATTTTAGAAAATGAGGCAAAAGTAAAAGTTATGGGGCAAGGGATATACCAGGACTATTCAAAGGCACTGGATAACTCCCTAAAAATTACAAAAGGATTCGTAATAGGTGGCGTTTTGTTCTTTATTACTAGCCTGTTTCTATAGTTTTCATCTGATCAATATTTCCGTAAAATTCATCAATAAATGAAGAAAATTGGAAGATAGGCACTATTGGTACGCTTTCAATGAAATTAATTTTATCTTGATACAGCGTAACAATCACAGGGACAGCGATGGCTCCTTGAGTCTTTGCAACATATTGTTTTGTTCGTTCAATCTGTTTTTTAACAGCAGTAGTTAATGATGAAGTACTGTATTGCTTCCAATGTTTACAATCAATTAAAATTGCTATACCCAATCGAACACCAATGACATCAATTTCCTTTCTAGGTTTAGTCAGAATCATATTCTTGATAACTGCAAAATCTTTTGAAGATAAAATTTCTGCAGTCAAGCCTTCAAAATCTATCCAATCTAATGCAACTGAAATTTCATCAATTGGAAAACCATTCTCAAGTAAAGTAACAGCAATTTTTAATTTATCACCATCCTCAAAATAATATGAACCATTTTGCTTTGTTCCAATATTATTTTTTATAATGTTGTCTAAAATTTTTTTTGAGTCTATTTCATTCATTTTTGTAACAGCAGAAAAATCCTTAACAGATATTCCACCAGGTATAATTCCTTGCAGTCCAGCAATTGTTTTAGGATGAATTTTCAACTGTATGTTTTGATTCATGGAAGGGATATAGGTTTTAGGAGATAATAACTTTAGAGTATTATGATATAGGTTTTATTACAAGCATTTGAAATCAGGGTTATGAAAAAATTGCTAGTTATCATGCTAGCTCTTTCAATTGTAACTGTTATGTATAATGAATCATTTGCTGAAAAAAGTACTTTTTTTGATTCAGTAAAATTTATTCAATATTTGGATGAAAATACCGCATTAGAAGAAGTACGAAATGGAAACCTAGATATTTACTATCATAGAATTTCATCAGACAGATTAGAAAACCATCAAGCAAGAACAGGATTACAGGTTTTTGATTCTACAGGAGGCTCTTACAGCATTCTAGTTAATCCTGCAAAATCCGAAGAATTCAATCCATTTTCAAGTAAGGAAATCAGATTTGCTCTAAATTATTTAGTCGATAGAAAATTAATTGTGAATGAATTAATGGGTGGATACGGGTCACCAATCATTTCTTATTATAGTCCATCGGATCCGGAATACCTTACAATTATCGAACAATTAGAGACATTTAATTTCAAATACAATCCCACTCTTGCAGAAAAAATTATCGCCAAGGCACTAAAAGAAAAAGGAGCTATCAAAATTGACAACAAATGGCAAATTGATACAAAGCCAATTGAAATTACGATTTTTATTAGAAGTGATGATCCAGTTAGAAAATCAATTGGTGAAATTCTAGCAGTAGAATTACAAAAAATTGGATTCACTGTGAAAAAAGATTTTGGAGATCTGAACAAAGCATTTGTTGTAGTATATGGCTCAAACCCTTTTGATTTGAAATGGAGTTTATACACTGAAGGATGGGGACGTTCATCATTTGTAAGATATGACTCTGTAGGGTTAGGACAGATGTATTCACCTTGGTTTTCAAATATGCCAGGATTTAATGATCCTAAATACTGGAATTACAAAAATGACAAATTAGATGATCTTACCCAAAAAATATACATCGGAGATTTTGAGTCATCAGAAGAAAGGTCACATTTGATTCAAAAAGCAGTTGTTGAAGGAGTCAATGAATCTATTAGGATTTTTTTGGCAAGCAAAATAGATCAATATGTTGCAAATGAAAATATTAAAGGAATAGTCAATGATTTGGGGGCAGGAGTTCCAAGTAGATTCACACCTATTAATGCCAAAAGCAATAGTGAGGAGTTAGTGATTGGTGTAAAGCAGATCTATCAAGGAGCATGGAACCCAATCATGGGATTAACTGATAGTTATAGCAGGCATATTTGGGGAATAATTTCAGATCCTGGAACCTTCAAGCACCCATTCACAGGAGAAACATTTCCTGTTAGAGCACAATGGCAGGTTGAGACTGCAGGACCAAATGAAAAACTAAGAATTCCTCAAGAAGCAAAAATATGGAATCCATCGTTTCAAAAATGGAATAATGTTCCTACAGATACTCTGGCAGCAAGTAAGGTGACATTTGATTTTGAATTTAGCAATTGGCATAATGGCCAACAAATGGATATGAATGACATTTTACATTCATTGTATTTCATGATAGAATGGGGGACACAAGTTGATGAGAATGATAGAACCTTTGATACAGAGTTTACCCCAAGAGCTTCTCAAACTATTCAAACTATTATCGGAGTAAACCCAATTGACGAAGATACTATTGAGGTTTATGTGGATTATTGGCACTTTGATGAAGGAGAAATTGCAGATTGGGCATTATTATGGAATTCAATGCCATGGGAAATTTCATCTGCAATGGAAAAGGCAGTCATAGATGGAAAAGTATCATTTTCAAGATCTGGCGCAACAAGCAAAAATGTAAACTGGTTATCGTTAATTATTCCAAATGATGCCAACCTTATCAAAAATTATTTGAATGAATTCAGAGATTCCAATTACATCCCCACAGCATTCAATGAAAATAATCAAAATTCTGAATATTTCAAAAAGAGGTATGACTCTTCAATTAAATGGATTGAGGACAACAATCATGCAGTGATTAGTAATGGTCCGTTTTATTTAGAGTCATATTCACCTGAATCAAGAACCATGACAGTAAAAGCATTTGATGATGAATCATACCCATTTAAGATTGGGAAATGGGCAGAATTTGAAAAAACAAAATTTCCAATCATCAAAAACATAGATATGAAAAATATTATTCAAAGAGGAGGAGAACTAGAACTAAGAGTAGAGGCTAGCCATTCAGATTCAATTCTTTACTTTTTGACAAGCAGTGAAGGAAAGATGGTATCATCAGAGATGTTAAAAGTAGACGAGAATAGCGTTACGATTCATGTATCTTCTGAGAATACAAAAGAATTGGGCTTGGGAGGAAACAATATCAAAATATTTGCAATTTCAGACTCTGTGCTAAAACCTGATTTTTACGAATCAAGTTTTATTGTAACTGAAGAAAAGTCTGAATTGCCAGCAAGGTTATCAGAAAATATAGAATTTACAGAAAACGAATCAGAGTATTGGATTATGATAATACTTCCAATAATAATTATTATTGGAATTATAATTTATCTTAAGAAGAGATAATCATAACAATCCATAATCTTTTAGAATTGGTTCTATTTGTTCTTCATTTTCAAGTTTGGAATATTCTTCTAAGAGGTTTTGATTAAGATCATAGAAAGTATGTCCCCATTTGAATTTATCAAGTAGTTCCAGACCTTGATCTTTGAAACCCAAAATAAATAACGAAGCAGTTAATGCCTCGGCAGTGGTTAGTTTGTTTAGTTTTGCATAATTTACGGGATTTCCTGCAAGCAGTGGAGGAAGTTTCCTTTTGATACCATTATATTTTTTAGAAAATGCTTGATTAGCCAAATTCCAGGAGCAATCAATTCCAATAATAGAATTTATTGAGTATTTATCATTAGGTAACAAAGTCTTTTCAGAGAAAGGATCTAAGACCAATGCTTTATTTCCAATTTTTTTGATATTTTGGGCAAGACCAAATTTTACCATCTTTGCGGCTGTACATTTTTTTGGGTCATCTTGATAAAACATCAAAACTTGTAATTTCACTTTAATCAATTACTTTATGAATGGTATTTTGAATCTACTGTAGAGTTTTGTATGTCACTTTATAATAGAACCGTGAAACTTGGTCATCTTTTATGACCTCAACATTCCAATTGGCATCAGGTAAAAATTCAGTAGAGGATTCAGGTAGAATGCTAAATTTTTCTAATCTAACATATGGGCCACTATATCTTACATTGAGGTCATTTCCATCAACTTCCACAACATCATAAATTTGTCCCGGTTTTTTTGTAGATTCTCTAACTAAACAATCTGCGTCAGGACCAATAATACAGGTACCAGTTACCGAAGACACCTTTAGATTGACATTGGATTCATCTGCTCTTAAAGGTGTGATCAAAGAACCTGAAACAACTCTAGGTGCAATTGTTCCATTATCAATTTTTTTCTCTTCAGTAAAGATAGGGATTGTTTTTTCAGAGATTCTATTTTGTTTTTCAACTACAGTACTCAATTTTGGAGTTTGAGGTTTTTCAATAACATCAAATAAGACAGATTTTGTTTCAAAGTCAGCATCAACGGTAATTTCGTATGAACCAACAGCAGACACAGAATCAGAGATTGTGAATTGATGAGTAAATGATCCAGAAGGTCCCGGACGAATAGAAGTTACAGGACCAGTATGCGTTCCACAGTAAAAGGAACCACAAGTAATCTCAGAATCTGTTTTTTGGATAATGCTTACATCAAACTTTTCAAGATAGATTAACTTGTTAGGCTTGCCACTAATAATTACAGTATCACCAGGATTATACTCTGATTTGTCTGTAGATAACAAAAGAGATACAGGCTCATCAAGACCAAAAATAAAATCATTAGCTACACTAAATGTTGTTTCGACCTGAGTTTTGGTGTAAAGTGCTTTTACAATATAAGATCCCTCACTAAATATGGTGACAGGTAATTCAAATAGACTTGAGAATTCCCCACCTTGATTTGGATAAACTGTGGATTCATGGATTAGTTTGTATGGGAAAATACCATCAAGTACTTTGATTGTCACTCGGTCAGGAATAATGAGGCCTTCATCACCTTGTTCACGAAGGATAACATTACCTACAACTTTGAGTTTTTCTCCTGCTTTGTACAATGATTTTTCGGTAGTTACAAAAATAGGTACTTTTGAGAGAGAATCATTTTGAGGATCTGCAGAGACTTTGAAGAAAATATCTTTACTAAAAGAGTCTGTAGCTACTCGAATTTTGTAGACTCCAAAATTAGATTTTGTTACATCTCGTCCATCATCGATTTTAATATTTTGAACTTTTTCAGCTATAGGAGTTATCCATGACCATGAGAAGCGTTGATTATCAACAGGAGTACCAGAATTTATTATTGTTCCATCGGGCTTTGTCAATGAGATATCAACAGAATTATTACCTGTTGGAGGAATTGTCCCAGCAAGATAGACCGTTTCACCTAAACCATAAACTTCCTTATCAATTGAAATAATTGCGCCATCTTTCAAATCAAGTGGATCAGTGACAGTGAAAGTTTTCGTAGCACTGTTATCCAAATATTGAGATTTTATAACATAATTTCCATCAGTGAAAATAGTCTTAGTGATATCAACTTGAGTTGAATACCTTCCCGAAGTTTCAGGAATAGCGGTAAAGTCATAAGCAACAACCACACCGCTGTTTAGTCTTGTTTTTGAACCTCCAGACAGACCAATAATTTCAAGAGGAGTGCCATCTTCATGCGAAACGGAAATATTAACAGGAACTCCAGTTGCATAACTTGAATTACCAAATGGATCTTCAATAAATCCACTAATGATCATTTTATCACCAATTTCATAGGAATCCTTATCGGAATTGAGTGTAAGTGGGTTATCAGAAGTAACAAATTCATTAGGGTTAGATACTGCATGAACAATGGTAGTTGCAGAACCTATTTCCTTTGAAACATTAACTCTATAATCACCAAGTCTATTTGGATTGTCTGGAATTGTGAAAGAATATGTAAATGACCCATCACCCATAATCGTTATACTATCTAGAATTTTAAATCCAGCATCACTTCCAATAGATGAACTTCCTATCGCAGATTGTCTGGTTTGTGTAATCTCTAAATCTATGGTATTAATCCAATTTTGGTTAAGCCTACCAGTAATTGAAACTTGTTCGCCTAAACCATAACCAACCTTATCAGTCCAAAGAGAAATTGGCACATCTTCTTTTATGTCCTCTACTACCTCAAAAGTAGTTGAAGTAGACTTTTCAGAATACTCAGCATTAATCTCATAAGTTCCGTAATCAGGATCTACGGTTGTTATAAAGACACTAGTTGCAAATTTTCCATTAGTAGGAAAGAGATTACCATTTATGATTATTTCATTACTAGAATTTTTTACGGTAAATTTCATTCCCTCAAATGGAATTATTTCTGAAGCAAAACCAGTAATTAAAACTTGTTGTCCTGGAAGGTATTGTGATCTATCAGTAATAATACTAAGTGAAGCATCTTCTATTTCTTTCTGTTCAATTAATTCAAATCCTACTGAAAAACTTGTGTTTGCAGTTACTCCTGCATAATTCACAGATACGTCATAAGTTCCTTCATTAATTCCAAGGACTTGATGTAGATTGAGTGTTGTTTTATAATTTAGATTAAGATCAGGGTACAGTGTAATAGTTTTGTCAAAGTTGGGACCAGAAATATTTACTATAATTTGTTCCGTCTGGAAAAATGGTTGTACAATAAAAATCTCTTCAGAAACACTGCCTTCAATTACTGCAATATCACCAAAGTGGTAGGAAGGTTTTTCTGATGAAACTGTTACAGTAAGTTCTTCTGAGTCTTGGGTTTGCACAAGTTTTCCGTTGGATGAACCGGCAGTAGAGGTAACGAATTTCCAATCATCATAACTATCCAAGTCATAACCATCATAGATTCTCTGCCAAGATGTAAAGCTATTTTCAACATCAGAAATTGTAGGAGTTTTATCTATAACAACTCCGTTTGCATCTCGGAGTTCAACAGATTCACTAATATCGGTAAACCAAACACTCTGATAAGAGTACGTCAAAAATTGTCCAGGATTAATAATTGTATCATCAGGTATTGTCATTGTTTTTTTCAAAATAGTTGTTGATGCAATTTCCCAACCACCTAAATCAATATTAGAATCAGTAGGATTGTAAAGTTCTACCCATTCAGATATCGATGTAGCGTCATTATTAGGAGGATTAGTATCAACTTCATTAATTACAACATTATCAAAATTGGTTTGAGCATATGCCGGAACTAAAATCCCTACAATTAAGAATAGAGAAAAGACTACAGGTATGTTTTGATTCATTGTTGTTTCCTGATTTGGTAGGCAAAAAGACTCATTTTAGAATGAAATAGAGGAAAAGTTGAGCTTATTGTTAAAGTTGACCTCAAATGTATGACTTTAAGGTGATTTTTCATACGTAAATTATCTATTTTTGCTATTTAGGGAATACGTAGTATTGATCCTAAATTAATCCCCAGAGAAGATGGACATTTGAAATAGAGGAGGGAAATAATGATGCATGATCTCTCAATTAATCATTCAGGAAACAGATTTTGAAAATACACGATTTAACAAAAGTTAGCACAGATTTTATTAATTTTTACCACTTCACATGCACCTAGTGCCCTCCACCTTGTAGGATCAGTATCCTGTGAACAGGTTTGTGAGAATTATTTTTCATATATTGTTTTTCTTAATCTAGCGTAAAAATATATCAATTTTTCAAACAATTCTCTTTTAAGAATGAACACTTGATTATAATTTCTCTTTAAATGTTAGAAACAAGTACATCATTTGTGCGAATTAGAGTTTGTGAAAAATGTGGATATAAGCTAGCTGAAGTGATAGGTGGAAAATGGAATAGCGAAGATATCATCTTCTGTCCTCACTGCCAGGACAAACCAACCAAAAAGTAGGAACAGGTTAAAGCATAAAATCATAGTATATTTTATGATCATGAATACATATAAATAAAAATATCCAATTGTGTGTATGAATTTAAATCATATCTTGAAAACTCTTTATATTTATCAAAAGCCTACTTGCTGTAGGAAAATGTCATGGGTGGTTCGATGTCCAACACATGGAAAAATAATAACACAGTATCGACGTGAAGGAATGACACAACTAGAAAAACATAGTAAGGAAGACAAATTTGATGAACTTTGCCTTCTTTATGAGGATCCTGATATCTAAGTGATTAGTTGGGAATAATCAAGAGAAATCTAGATGATGACATTTTCTTGGTTATTGCAGTCTCAAAGAAACATAGAGAATAGTCGTTGGCTCAAGGAATAGTAATTTTGCAGTTTTGCCTTTAGAGGCTTAACATGTAAATTCTCTTAGACTATGATAAAGGATTACTGTGAGATATGCAGATTGGTTTGAATGGATTTTTACCTATACTCATCTCCACAATCGCCAATTACATTAAAAAGATCATTAGCTTTTGTAGTAACTGATTTTATTTTAGAATAGTCTGAATCATCAAGTGAAATACCAAACACTTTCAAATTATCACATCTATGTTCTGAGATTCCCAGTCTTGCACCAATAATTACACCAGATACTTCAGGTTTATCTAAAATAAATCGCATAGATATATTTGCAATACTTGCATCATGTTTCTGTGCAACCTCATTTAACACAGTAAGAAGTTCTTGAAATAGATTCCATCCTCCCCAGATATCTATCATGTTCTTGTATTTTTGTAAACTAGAAGTATCCATCTCTATTCTTGTTGGTTCAGATACACCAAGATATTTCTCGGATAGAAATCCACCAAGTAAGGTTCCATAGCTAAACAGTTTAATCTTATTTTCCTGGCAAAAGGGAACCATCTTAATTTCTGGTCTTTGATCAAGTATAGAATACTGCACTTGATTGGATACCAAATTTATCCCATTAGATATTATAACGTCCATTTTTTCTGTATTAAAATTAGTTAAACCAAGATGTCTTATTTTTCCTTCATCTCGTAGATGTTCAAGATTCTTTAGGGCATCAAGATAACTTGAATCATTATAGTCCCACCAATGAAATTGTAACAGATCAATTGATTCAACATTCATTCTTTTTCTTGATTCATCAATGTAATGTTCTACAATACTTTTAGTCATAGGACCAGGGTTTGGGACAAATTTTGTAAAGGCCACAGATTTTCCTAGATCTTTTTTTTCTAATTGTCTTCTAAATTCCCCTAAAAACTCTTCAGCTGGACCGTAAATATCTGCCATATCCCATGTTGTAAACCCAGAATCATGATATTTCACCATCTCAGAAATAGCAGATTTAGAATCAATTACTCCGTGACCTCCAGCTACCTGCCACATTCCATTAATTATTCTGCAAATTTTAAGATCTGGGAATAACTCTAAAGTTTCTAATGGAGACATTTCTTTTCTTATTACAATAATCCATTATAAAATGAAATCTTCAGTAGATCCATAAATTTTGGATAACGAAATAAAATCACGGTATAGATAAATATTTGATTCAGGTATGAATTGATATTCTTCAAGAATCCTGTAGAAGGTCATTCTTTCACAGGCTTGAAGTTCTGTTAATGTAACATATATTTCAAATTCTCCAGATGGAAAAAAAGATGTTGATTTCCTCTCAAATAATATGAAGGACATACTATTACAGACTGTAGAGGAAGATTTGGAATTAGTAAAAAGTGCGGAATTACTTGCAAAAAAGAAACATTCTGGAATGATGAGAAAGAATGGTGTTGCCTATTCAAAACATCTAGAAGATGTGGTAAACAGGCTCAAAAGTTTGGGAGTTGTAGACGAAGAACTTCTTTGTACAGGTTGGCTTCATGATGTTATTGAACATACAGACACGGGTTTTGATGATTTGTTTGAAAAGTTTGGAACAAGAATTGCAGTCTTGGTGTTATCTTTATCAAAAGACAATTCATTGCCAAAGAAACCAAGAGAACAAATCTATGTCAAACAGCTCAAAGAAGCATCCATCGATGCAAAACTTATCAAACTATGTGACATTTCAGCAAACTTGAGTGATTTGAAAAACTATGATGCATCACGATCAAAAAAACTACGTTCTGTCAGACAAATAAGAAAGTATTTTGTAGTAATCAAAAATGATTTAATAAAAAATACGGAATATCCAAAAATCATAACTCTGTTGGAAAGTATTATCCAAACTCTAAAGCGATTTGATCAGAGAATTATTCCGTAGATTAGTTGCAATTTGGACATTTCTTATCAAATATTTTAGAACCACATTCCATGCAAATACCTTCGCCCACATCTTTTTGAATAGATTGTCTTCTCCTTGCAACAAAGACCTTGATTACAAAATATAGGGCTATTATAATGACCACAGCATAAACAGGAGCCATAAAGGGAAGCAATCCTATCATAAAAAGCAAAAGACCAACGATCAAAAGTATATCTCGTCTCTCAAATTTCATAGAATCAAAAAGATGTGGAATTGATAAAAACATGCCGGAGCTCAGAGCCATTAATTTACTTCATATCAAAGTCATTACTCTAACTCTTCCTCATTGCTCGGCAATTACACTAGAAGATTATTTGATAATAAGATAGTGATTAAAGAAGATTATAGAGATTTGAGTTCGATACAAATCAATTTCACATAGGTCATTTTTTGATGATTTTACGTATGATTGGACGTAATTATGATGAATAGTTCCAATGAGTTCCTAACAATGGCAATCATTGGTAATTCAAAAAAACAAGCAGTAGCTTTTTGAATTAGTGTGAATTTGTAAGATCCTGTGCGAGGTTACTTTTAGAATTTGTTAAAGACAAAAATGGTGTATGTTTTGACTCTGAAAAACTTGTCCAAGTTAAATCAAAGAGAGGTAAAGTGGATCTATTGTCAAACACATCTTAAAGAGCATAGTAGAGTAGTTACTTTAGATGTACGTCATAGATACTGTTACAAATGTGCCCCTAAGAGAAATTTGATTTTTGTGAATGTAACTAAAGACACACATTCAGATAAATCATTTAGAGAAACAATTAGTTGTATCAAGACAGGTTCTAAGAAAATTTGGGTAAATGAATCAATTGAATCATTCACATGTTTATTGAATAAATCAAAGGGGTTAATTAGATTAATATGTTCTGCAATTTTCGTTGTAACAACATTATCAGGAAAAAAGGATCTTAATGAAATTAGAGGACAACTTTGCACAAATTTTAACCAATTCCAAAAAAACTTTTGGACAGCAAAATACATTTTTATAAATTCAAAATTAATGGAGAAATTTTATGGGACGTATTTGTAAAGGTCTTTGTGAACGATATAAAATAAACAAGCCTTGTGGTACTGGAAGATATAGTGTGGGACAAAAACGTTGTAATCATTGCAATATATTTGTAAAATGGGATGGAATTTTTTGTCCATGTTGTGGTTGTAGGTTACGATTAAAACCTAGAAATGGAAAATATAAAGAAAAGTATTTTGAAATGATTGAAAAAACAAGGGAACAGTTGTAGGCAGATTATGACGTGTAGAGGAATTTGTGAGAGATACAAGGCAAATTGGGGGTTACATACAGATAGATATGCTAACGGACAAAAAAGATGTAATGAATGTGGGATATTTATAATCTGGGAGGGAATTCATTGCCCATGTTGTGGGTTATCTTTGAGAACGAGACCACGAACTAGAAAATATAAACAGAAATTTCATTTAAAAATTCAAAATAAACAAAATTAAAGTACAGAAACACAATCCCAGAATACTATCCATGATGTAAAACATCTATCCCATTCCTTGATTTGCATGAGTCTGAACATCTTGTCACTCTGAGAAATGCTTTGCATATATTAGAAATTACTTCCTTTCAATTAGACAAAAATTGATTGTTTTATGGTGGATCTTATCTGCTTTAGAATAGTTCCAGGTTTAGATGTGAATAATCATTCTATCGGGCTCATGGAATATGAACCAGATAGGTAAATGGGATCGGCGAGATTTGAACGCGCGACCTCTGCGTCCCAAACGCAGAATCATACCAAGCTAGACCACGATCCCAGTAAATCCTAAAAATTGCCCAATTTAAGCTTCACAGATATTAAATTGATCAGATTTTGAAGTCAAGTTAGTAGGATTTTTGACATTCCAAAAGGATAGTATCTCCAATATCATAAATGAGTTAAATCACATCTAAATTTCATTAAAGATTTTATTTTGCTCCTCAATTTGGCTCAATATGGAAAAAATTGGGACTTCAAAAGAAATTTGAATTCCAATTAGGTGTTTGACTACTTGTCAAATCATCCAAATTCCATCAAAACCAATTGCACATGTCAGATAGTGGTTGAGAATTGCAAATTTACCATTTTGTTATTATGAAGTAGAGGTCACACCTGTGACTCCAGTTTTACTAATTGTAGTCCTACTTGTTTTGAAACTTCACTTTGGACTATTGCTCCAATTCTTTTCATTGTTTACCTCCCAAAATAATGATTTAAAAACATACTTTAGAAAATCCATTAATAAAATACAAAACACAATAAACCAATTATAGTTTATTTTTTATGAAATCCACTGAATCAGCAGGTGCTTGGAAAACAATACAGATAAAGTTAGAATCAAGTAATAAAAATTGCTCTAAATAATAAGTAATGTCAACTCTTCAGATAATCATTTTAAAGGCAGTTAAAGAATCAAAAACGTGCAAATTGGAGATTATGTCAGAGCAGGAAAGATAGCTGCAGAAGTTAGGGAAATGGTCAGAGCAAAAGATTGGGTTGGAAAAACAGTTTATGATATTTGTGAAGAAGTTGAAAGAGAGATAAAAAAAAGAGGGGCAAATTGTGCTTTTCCAGTAAACACAAGTATTAATGAAATTGCAGCTCACTATACTGCAGAACCAAATGATCCAATTACAATCAAAGATACAGACTTAGTAAAAATTGATCTTGGTGCGCAGATTAATGGATACATTGCAGATACTGCAGTAACTGTTTGTTATGATGCCCAATATGATGCATTGGTCCAATCTGCCGAAGAAGCACTAGGTAATGCAATGTCTATGATAAAAGCAGGGGTTAAGGCAAGTGACATTGGGCGTACTATTGAGACTACGATTAAACAAATGGGATTTAAACCAATTGCAAATCTTAGCGGACATTCATTGGAACAGTATACAATCCATGCCGGAAAATCTATTCCGAATATTTGGTCAATTGGAGGTTTTTCACTTTCAGAAAATTCTGCTTATGCGTGTGAGCCCTTTGTGACAACTGAGCAAGGAGGAGGTTTTGTTAGAAATGGACAAATAAAAAATATTTTTGCATTAAACTCAAGGAAGAAAATAAAAAATGAAGAAGCTGACAGATTGCTTGATTTTATTTGGGAGAATTTTAACATGTTACCATTTGCGTTAAGATGGATCACAAAAGAATGGGAAGAAAAGAAAGCAAGGGAGCTACTAGAAATTTTAATTAAGAAAAAAGCAATACAAGCATATCCTATTCTTATTGAAGTAAACGAGCAAAGAGTTGCTCAAGCAGAACACACGTTTATCCCAGTAGAAGAGGGAGTAACTGTAACAACAAGGATTTGATAAAAATTTCAACACATTATTAAAAAGTTTGAGAAAAGAACGAAAATACAAATAAGTAATTTGTAAAGACGAGGAATAACAACATATGGTTACTCTTTTAATGTATAATGTTCAGCAAAGTAATTTGAAATTTATTGTTCGATAGTTTCTCCAAAGATTTTTTCGATGCTTGTCATTCCATCACATGAAGTACATTTTGATGATTCAGCAAATAAAACATCGCCTTGGATAAATTTTCTTTTTCTTAGCATTTCACATTTCTTACATTTTTCAATAGTATATGCAGTGATGATTTTTTTCTTAGAAAACACTATTGAGGCACCCCAACAGTATTGCCCACACCGATGACTAATACTGATTGACCTTCGTTGGTGTTTTCTCGAATCATCTCATAAACTTGTGAACGTGCATCGTCGGCTTGATCAGCAATTTCTTTTGTCATCAGTGCTATTGCTTCCTTAATGGATTGTTTAATCACTATAGAAAAGACTTGAATGTGATTGTTTGTTGCAATTGCTTCAATTTGAAATCGTTCTGTTCCAATTCCACCAATAGCTGCACCAAAACCTTGTGCAATAGATGCGGAATCTTCACCTTCCATTTTTAATGCAGCATCAATCATTATTATGGCATCAAGTTTGTTATTAGAAACGATTGTTTCTAATGCATCACCAGGCCTTCCTACGGTAGAATTTGGCCCTTCTGCTTTTAAAAGAAATAATTTTCTATTCTCAAATTCAGTTTTTGCAAGAACAGTTTGAAAAGCAACGGTTTCTTTATCAACATTCAACATCATTTTTCCGACAACCATTGGACCAATTCCATCTCCAACAGGCTGTCCTGCTTTAAATGCAGGAATTGCCTCCTTCATTGCCTCAGCTTGCTCCATTATAAAAGGAAGAATCATCTGCAGAGGTAAAATTAGGGGATAGTTATTTTGTTTTTTTGCAGTTAAGAACATGTGATTAATTATTTTATAAATCATCTGTAATGAGGAAGCAATTTCAAGCAAAGTCTGGACTTTAGATAAATCCAAATCACTGATTTCTGGAGAAAGTGACTTTACATGTTCCCTTGTATAATCTTCTCTTGATCTAACTGTATGCCTTACTTTGTCAACTATACCATTTGGATCCATGTCAACTGGCATGATTGTAAAGTAATCTAAAAATCGGTCGATTTTTTTTATAGGATCATATTTAGGTTCCAGATTTTTTTTAATGTAGTCTATTAGTTCGTTTCTAGATTCTTCTCTAAAACCATCTAATTTTTTGATACCTTTTTTGATTTCTCCAGAAGTAACGAATAATTGAATTCGTTGTCCATAAAATACAAAGAGGAAAATTGGAAGAATCCAGATTAGCATCATTAATGGGTTTGTATCATCACTCATTCCAAACAGCTGATCAAGATCAATATTTGTAAAATTCACTTAAATCAGCGATTGTCAGAACTAAATTAAATCATTCGTCCATCTTTGAATACCAATATTTATGTAAAAAATTGTAAAAAACGTGTATGACAAGGAAAAATAATGGCGAGTGCTTTTATTATAGTTCAAATACAAAAAAAGCCGAATATGCCACAAACAAAACCCATTGTAAGCGTAGAAAATGTTGTAGCCTCAGCAGACGTAATGCAGAAAATGGATTTAAATGAAATCACCAGGACATTTCCAGATGTGGAATATCATCCAGATCAATTTCCAGGCCTAGTTTTTAGATTAAAGAGTCCAAAAACTGCAACATTAATTTTCACTTCAGGTAAAATGGTATGCACTGGTTCTAAATCTGAAGAGATGGCAAGAAAAGCAGTAAAAACAGTTGTACAAAAACTTCGAAAAGGTGGAATTAAAGTAAAAAAGGATGCTGTCGTGACAATTCAAAACATTGTAGCTTCAATCAATCTAGGTGGGAAAATCCATTTGGAGCAAGCAGCAAGAACATTACCACGAAGTATGTATGAACCAGAACAATTTCCAGGACTTATTCATAGAATGTTAGACCCAAAGACCGTCATTTTATTATTTTCCTCAGGGAAACTTGTATGCACTGGAGCTAAACAAGAACCAGATGTTTACAGATCTGTAAACAACTTGCATGCATTACTAGAAGAAAAAGACCTTATGATTTATGATTAGTGATAAGTCAAACCTATTTTCATCCATTTTCTATAATTATATGCAATAAGAACGATTCAATTTGTACACAAATTTTGCAAGAACAAAAATCAAATTCAGATAAAAGGTTTCAAAGAATCTGCTTTAAAAAATATGGAAAGAATGAAAAAAGTGAATTCTCTTTCAAAAATCAATATTATTTAATGGGACTTCCTAATGGTACATCTTCATTTACTGTAAGCCAAAAGGGTTTATCATCTACATCAGCTGCTAGCAACATGGCATTTGATTCAACTCCTGCCATCTTTTTTGGTTCAAGATTTGCAATGACAATAACAGTTTTTCCTACAATATCTTCAGGTTGATAGTATTGGGCACCGCCAATAATCACATCTCGCTGGTCATCATTTCCCAAATCAATTTTTCCTTTGATAATTCTAGATTTTCCTTCAATTGGTTCAGTTGCAATAATTTTTGCAACTCTAATATCTAATTTTGCAAAATCATCATATGAAATACTTGACATAAGAAAACACTAATTTTTCTTGTTAAAATGAATTTCGAATTTACTGTAATTCTTTTTTATCTATTCCACTAGTTTCAATTTCATATTTTAGGGCAGCAGGAAGCTCTATGTACTTTTTATTTACTAGCGCAATAATTTGATCTTCTGGAACATTGACTTTTTTTAACAATTTGCCACGTTGATGAGCATAGGCATTTTTCCAAAAGCCTGTACCATCAAAGGTTCCTATTTTTGGCATGTATTTTGAGGGTTTCATTTTCTTTCAAATTTTAATTGACTGTGACGGAAGAATGGCAAATGCCATTAGAACTGGAGTTACTGTTCTGGATTTTAGGCATGTTGCCCATCACAGTCTATTTGAAAACAAATAGGAATCTAATATATTTAATGCGGATCAAATTGATCTAGAACATGGCTACAATTGAGGTTGAAGTAGAAATTAATGCACCAGTGGACAAAGTTTGGGGCATCGTTTCAGATATTGATAATGAACCAAAATTCTGGAAAGGAACAAAGGAGGTCAAAAACATATCTAAAGATGGAAACATAATCAATAGAGAGATCACGATTGTATTTAGAGATCAAAAATGCTTGCAAAAAGTCAGACTTCAACCTAAAGAAAGGATAGAGGCTAAATTCACAAAAGGAATCATCGATGGGGAAAAAATCATATCTCTTATTCCTAAGGAAGAAAAAACAATACTTCGTACAGCATGGGACATAAAACTAACAGGGATAATGGGGATATTTACAGGTATGATTAAGAAACACATCAAAAGTGGTACTGAGCAAGCAATGCAAAGCATCAAAGAAGAAATCGAGAGATAGATTCATGGAACTACTCATCGAAGTTTTCAATTACATACTTGCTGCAATTCTAATTGGTATTTGTGGAACATGGGTATTTCTTATTAAAACAATGATTGATTCATTTAGATTAACACCATATCTTGACAAATTTGAAAATACTTCTCAATTAACTCCCAAGGTTTCAATAATTCTTCCAGCAAGAAATGAAGAAGAATTTATCGGTAGATGTCTGGATTCATTAATTGAACAAGATTATGAACATTATGAAATTATAGTTATTGATGATTCATCTGAGGATACAACAGGGAAAATAATTTCAGAGTATGCAAAAAAACAATCTAAAATAATTCCAGTTTCTGCACGACCTAAACCAGACGGATGGATGGGGAAAAATTGGGCATGTATGGAAGGATATAGAAAAGCAACAGGAGAACTTTTGTTATTTACTGATGCAGATACAAATCATTCTAAAAATGTGATATCACTTGCAGTAGCACATTTAATTTCGTGTAATTTAGATGCATTATCTGTAATTCCAAAAATGTTGACATTTGACTTTTGGACTAATATTACACTTCCAATGATTTCTACATTTTTACATACTAGATTTTCAGCTTTGAATGTAAATAATCCTTCAAAAAAAACTGGCTACTTCTTTGGAAGTTTTTTCATTTTGAAAAAAAACACATATGAAGAAGTTGGAATGCATGAAGGAGTAAAACAAGAAATTATTGAAGACGGGGCATTAGGAAAGAAAGTAAAAGAATCAGGATATAATATGAAGATGGTTAGAGGAGAGCATCTAATTGAAGCTGTTTGGGCTCGAGATAAAAGTACTTTATGGAATGCATTAAAAAGACTAATGGTTCCACTATACCTTCAAAGTGGAAAAATTGCAATTGGTATCTTCTTTGCTGTAGTATTTTTGTTATTTGTTCCATTTCCAATATTTGCAGTATATGCGTCATTACCAATAGAAACTACATCAGCAAAGATGCTCTTTATTGCTACTACAGTTGCTTCTATTCTAATTTACATAGGTGCAATTATTGAAGCAAAATTTGGGCTTGAGTTAAGACTTGTTCATGCATTATTTGCACCCTTAGGAAGTTTAGTAGTAATTTTAGGATTTTTGAGTGGATTACTTCAAGCAAAAAGTACCTCTTCTATTACATGGAGAGGAAGGAGATATTCAATGAAAGATCATACTCAAAATTCAATTAGTGTGTAGCAAGCCTTTTACATAGAAAACAGAAAATGAAAAATCTCTTGGATAAATCAGGGGTATTTGTAGGGGGAGCTATTGGAGCAGCAATTGTAATAATCGTATTTGTAATTGTATTTGTTTCACCTCCAGATTCGATAAAACCTGAGATTGTGGTAAGTAATGGCCATTCACCAAGTACAGTTGGGGAAACAACTCCAATTTATTCAAAGAGTTTATCATTAATTGAAATTTTTGAAAAATCAGAACCAGGAGTAGTAAGAGTTAATGTGCAAAGAAGCCAAACAGTAGACGGAGTTGGTGGAGTTGGTTCAGGTTTTGTTTTCGATAAAAAAGGACATATAATTACAAATGCCCATGTTGTGGATAATGCAAAAAAGGTGGTAGTTACATTTCTTGATGGTCGATCATATAATGCAGAAATTATTGGCATAGATGAGTTTACAGATATAGCAGTTATCAGAGTCAATGCTGACTTGACACTTTTACATCCATTACTAATTGGAGATTCATCCAATCTCAAAGTAGGTGAACAAATAGCTGCAATTGGAAATCCCTTTGGATTATCTGGCTCTATGACTTCAGGAATAGTTAGTCAATTAGGAAGATTACTTCCTTCAGGAGAAGGATATTCAATCCCGGATGTTATTCAAACTGATGCTGCCATTAATCCAGGGAATTCGGGAGGGCCATTACTTAACATGAGAGGAGAGGTTGTCGGCATAAACACAGCAATTCAATCAGCTACAGGTGAATTTACAGGAGTTGGATTTGCTGTACCATCACAGACGATTGCAAAAATTGTGCCAACTCTTATCGAGAAAGGAGAATACAAACACCCATGGATTGGAATATCAGGACGAGATATTGATCCAGACCTAGCAAGTATTTTGGAACTAAAGGATGCAGTAGGATTTTTGGTAGTGACAGTAGTGGAAAATAGTCCAGCATCTAAAGCAGGATTGATTGGATCGGAAAAAATCATAGAACTTGAGGGTATAAGATATGCAATGGGAGGAGACATTATTTTGTCAGTAGATGGAATTGAAGTTAGGCAAATTGACGATATTTTGATTCATCTTCAAAGGGCAAAATCTGTGGGAGATAAAATGGTTTTAGAGATTCTCAGAGATAGTAGAACGACAAATGTCATAATTGTTCTCCAAGAGAGACCAAACGGAAACTAGTATAGTACAAGCATAAATACTTCAAGTCAAAAATCTTTCTGTTGAACAAGCTTGTGTTAAACTCTGATAGTTTAAACAATATTTTAGAGAACAAGGCCATATCACGTCAGGACATTATTGACATTTATCTAAATGCAATAGAAGATCCCAGGGAGTTATTTTCAGTTGCACAAAATTTGAGGAAAAAAATAAAAAATAATTCAGTAACATTTTCAAAAAAAGCATTTTTCAACATCGTTAATCTCTGTAAAGATACTTGTTCTTATTGTACATACAAAGCAGAACCAGTAGAAGAAAAACTGTCGTTGATGTCAAAACAGCAGATATCAGAATTGTTGAAGCTTGCAAAAAAATACAGGTGTGTTGAAGCACTTTTTGTTACTGGAGAACAACCAGAACAGAGATATCAAGAAGCACGAGATTGGCTTAAGGAAAATGGATTCAAATCCACTGCAGAATATCTAATCCACGCATCTGAACTTGCATTAGAATCAGGATTATTTCCTCACACAAATGCAGGAAATCTGAGTTTTGATGAGATGAGAGAATTGAAGAAAACGAACGTCTCAATGGGAATAATGCTTGAAAATGTTAGTGAAAGATTAACAAAAAAAGGAATGCCTCATTACTTAGCTGCAAGCAAGAGACCAAAAGCTAGATTAGAAGTATTAGAAAACTCTGGAAAGTTAGGAATACCAATGACTACAGGAATTCTAGTAGGAATTGGAGAGACAGCAGAAGAGATTATTGATTCAATTATAGCAATAAAACAATTACATCAAAAATATGGAAATATTCAGGAAATAATTTTGCAGAATTTTCAACCAAAACCAGATACAATAATGAGGGATACACCATCAACTGATGAAAATTATTTTAAAACAATTGTAGCATTGTCAAGAATCATCATGCCGGAGATGAACATACAGATTCCGCCAAATCTATCTCCAAAATCATATCAAAGTTTCTTGTCTGTTGGAATTAATGATTGGGGAGGAATATCACCATTAACTCCGGATTTTGTTAATCCAGAATTTTCATGGCCTGAGATTAACAAAGTTGATGAAAACTCAAAAAAAGCAGGATTTGAATTGAAATGTAGATTTCCAATATATCCTGAATTTTTTTCTTTTGTTAGCAAAGAGTTAAGAGACAAGATGGCATATATTGAAAATGAGGAAGGACTAGTAAAAGAGGAATATTGGAGATGACAAATAGCATAGAGTCACTTTTCAAGGATGCAGACCCAATAGTATCGGAAATCCTAAACAATGCATTATCAGAAAAGGAGATATCTGCAAAAGAGGGGTTGACATTATACAATACAACTGGGATTGACTTTCATCTTATAGGACTTGTCGCTGATGAAATTAGAAGAAGAAGAGTAGGAGATATTGTATCCTATGTAGTCAATAGAAATATCAATTTTACAAATGTATGTATCAAACAATGCGGTTTTTGTGCATTTAGTAGAGATTTTCGAGAAGAAGAAGGCTATCTCTTACCAACAGAAGAGATTGTGCGAAGGGCAAAAGAGGCACATCAGTTAGGAGCAACCGAAGTCTGCATTCAGGCAGGACTTCCCCCAGATATGGAAGGGGATTTGTATGAAAAAATATGTAGAGAGATTAAAAAAGAGATTCCAGATATCCATATTCATGGATTTTCACCTGAAGAGATTCTTTATGGAGCAACAAGATCAGGAAATTCGATTGAAGAGTTTTTGAAGAAAATGAAGGAAGCTGGAGTGGATACACTTCCAGGAACATCGGCCGAAATTCTTGATCAAAAACTGAGAGATAAAATTTCTCCAGGTAGAATCAGTGTAAAAGATTGGGAGAATGTTATCAAGACTGCCCATAAAATGGGAATCAATACAACATCAACAATGATGTTTGGCCATCTAGAAACACTTGAAGAAAGGGTAAACCATATTGCAAAATTAAGGGAAATTCAAAAAGAAACAGGAGGGTTTACAGAATTTGTTCCATTAAATTTCATTCCCACTGAAGCACCAATGTACAAACATCAATTACATGAAGGAATTAGACAAGGGGGTAGTGGAAATGATGTTTTACTTACACATGCAATTGCAAGAATTATGTTGAATAATTCTATTGACAATATTCAGATGTCATGGGTAAAAGAGGGACAGAAGATGTCTCAACTACTGCTGATGTGGGGAGCAAATGATTTTGGAGGGACATTGATCAATGAAAGCATATCAACATCTGCAGGTTCAGATCATGGTCAACTATTAAGACCAAAAGAGATAAGGAGAATTGTAAAAGAAATAGGAAGGGTTCCAGCAGAAAGAAATACACAGTATCAGATTCTGAAAAAATTCAACAATAAAAATGACATTGAAGATGAGCTTGACAAAGTTGTAGATACATCTCAATTTGGGTCATATGTAGAATTGATAAAAATAAATAAATTTAATTACAAAAATCCAAGGATAGAATAATTGTCTGCCTTAGAAAAGGCATTAAATCATTCAAAGAACATAGGAATCGAGGAATCTGAGATAGTTTTTGTGAGAAAAAAGATCACAACTGTAAGGATTACAGATTCAAAGATTATTGAAATCAAACAAAACTTTGACAAAAACTATGGTATGCGACTATTCCATGGGAAAAAAATCGCATCAGTTCAAACAACTAATCATCAAGAAATAAAAAAGATAATCGATAGTGCATTTAAAACATCATTGAGTCTTAAACCTAGAGAATTTTGGAGAGGATTACCACATAATATAGCAACTAAACAACTTGATGGGACATTTGATGAGAAATTAATGAAGATTTCATGTGATGAAGCAAGAGATATCGCACAGAATATGATAAATTCAACAAATAATGAGAAAGTGGATACAATTACAGGATCACTAAATATAGTTTCAGAGGAATTTGAAATAGTAAATTCCAACGGATTGAATCTAAAAGATAATGCCACATACATTTCAGGAATCATTAATGCTGAATCAGAACATGGAACTATACCAGTATCAGGAATAGGATATGCATGCGGTAGAACTTTATCAAATTTTTCTGCAGAACAAATTGGAAATGATGCAAAAATTATGTGTATAGAATCAATAAACCCACAAAAAATTGATTCGAACAAATATTCGATTATTTTTGAGCCATACTCTGTAGGAGAATTATTGGCGTTTGTCATTGCTTCAAATTTTAATTTTAAATCATTTACAGAAACGAAAAGCTGTTTCTCAAATAATTTTGAAGACAAAATAGCAATTGAAAAACTTAGTTTGATTGATGATCCACATATTCCCAATGGCATTGGAACAAAATCTTTTGATGATGAAGGCATAGAAACTCAAAAACAGAATTTAATAGAAAATGGAATTTTTAAAAATACTTTTTCTAATCTGTTTGATAGCTACAAAGAAGGAAAACAATCTTCAGGTAATGCGTCAAGACCGAGTTCGCCTATGGGAAGAAGTTCAGAGCCAATTCCAATGTCATCTCCTCACAATCTGAAAATTAATTCAGGGAATATTTCTCAAGAAGACATGATTAAAGATACGAGACAGGGATTGTTAGTTGGAAGATTATGGTACACATATGCAGTGAATCCAATTAGAGGAGACTTTTCATGTACTGCAAGAAGCGGGATAAGAATAATTAAAGATGGGAAGATAAAGGGACCTGGAAAATCTGTGAGGATTATTCATAACCTTCCTGCAATGCTAAAAAATATTTCAGAAATTGGAAACAATCAAAGAAATGTAATACAATGGGCATCGCTTCCATCCGTCACTCCATCAATTAAAGCCGGAAATATTGCAGTAAGTTCTATCTAAAATGGGATGATTTTTTGCATTTTCAGTTAGAAAATATCAGATTTTAAGTAAAAAATGGACTCCTTTATTTGAAAAATGCAACTGCCAGATATGCAATATAGCCAATAGTCAGGCAGATACCCATAATTCTATGAATAATTCCAGTTTTGATGGCAATTAACAATGAAAGACTAAAGATGATCATTATTGCATAATCTACATAAACATCAGATGAAATCAACACACCCCCAAGTGTTGCACCAACTCCCATTATCATTAAGATATTGTAGATATTACTTCCAATAATGTTTCCAACGCCAATATCTGCATGTCCTTTTCTTATTGCAATAATTGATGTTATTAATTCTGGAAGTGATGTTCCAATTGCAATTACAGTCAATCCAATTATTTTTTCAGATAATCCAAATTCTTCTGCTAAAACTACAGCATTATCAACTGTAAGAATTGCGCCAACATACAAAAGCGCAACTCCTAATCCAATCAGTCCAAAAGACTTTAGATATATGTTGTTTTTACTTTGTTCAATTTCCTCTTTGTTTTCTTTTCTTTGTTTCATTGCATCTTTGTATGTATAAAATCCAAATATACCTAATCCACCAAGTAACAAAATTCCATCATACTGAGAAAGTTCACCATCAAGCGAGAGTAAAACAAGTAAAAATGAAACTCCCAACATGATTGGAATTTCTTTTCGTAAGACAGATTTACTTACTGCTAGAGGAACAAGGATAGCAGCTGCACCAATTACCATTCCAACATTTGCAATATTGCTTCCAACAATGTTTCCCAAAATAATTGCACTGTGTTCTCCTGCAGCTGCAACACTAGCAGCAAGTTCTGGAGTTGAGGTGCCATAAGCCACAATAGTCATTCCTATTACAAGATTACTTATGCGAAATTTCCTTGCGATAGCAACACCCCCACTAACTAGCCAATTTCCACCAAAGCACAACATTACTAATCCAACAATAGTGAGGATTGCATTTACTGCTACATCCATAGTGAGGTTTCAAGTTTTGATTGTTTAAAGGAGATGATTCATTATAATTTCACAATTATAACAAGAAGAGTTGTACTTTAGTTTCAATATTCTATTTCAGGCATGTTTTTGATGGTCAAAACATTTTCATTTATCGAACTGAATGTGCAATTACTTGTTTTGGATGGCATATCAGAACATGTGAAAAACTGCTTTTTCTTGAAATCATTCAAGGGCGTCATTTGAATTGCTCAGATCTGAATCATTAATGCGTAGGTTAGCCTGTACAGGAGGTTAGAAAAATCCAGATCACCAAAATTTATTAGAAAAAAATCATCTAGTAGAACCTTTATTTTTGTCATTTACCATCCCCCTTAAGATAGACATTCATAGTCTTTACTCATTTCCGATGGAATTTCGAGTGAAATGAAAAGACGACTAATTGACAGATTTATGAAAGTACATAGAATGATAGTAATGAATTAGAAATCCTTTTTCCACTTAGTTCTGTCTAATCACTTCAAAATTAAATGAGTTAGAATTATACTTCATTGATCTAATGGTTTCTCCAATGATTTCAAACATTTTACAATACATTTTACATTGAATTTCAGACCAAACTGCACCGAGAGAATGTTTTTGCATAAATACCGTATTGTCTTTTCTATCTCGCATTATCATTGCAATACCATTTTCCCTATTCCATTCCAAGATTCTTCTACTCACCTCAAGGAAATCAAGATTATCCACTTGAAACTCCATTTCAGAGATAATTACTTTGGCATTGTGTTCCACGATTTTACCGATCTCGTTTTTCTTTATTGCATCATGTCGTTTCTTTAAAATCTCACCAGAAAGTGTAATATCTCCACGGTATTGTTTTATTCTCTGAAATCGTAGCCAATCATGTACGATTTTTGCAGTCATTGCAGAAGGATTAGTTCCATATTCTTTTACTATCTTTAGATATTCATCATGATCTTCTTTGTTTAGTCGTACTCCTATTAGATTTGACATGATTTAGTATAGACAATATAGATTATTTATCATTTGTTAACATTTGTTGATATTGTTATCACAGAGCCCATATACTACCAATTTGTATTTTTATTCATGAAAGCAATACAACGAAAACACGAGAAGGAAATTCATAACGTAGAGATTAACCAGGAAAAACAAAGTGAGACCGATGAGGTAAGAGTTAATGAAATATTAATTAGATATTTTGTTTGGTACATAAATAACAATATTGAAGAATTTCAAACGTTTTTCAAATTTTGGAATCAAAAGTTCACAAACCAATCATCTGTATATTCGAGGTAGACAACACAATACAAAATCATAGGATTTGTTATGTCTCACAGAAATAGCATACTTTATCATTTACTAATATTAGATGAAGAATTAGATAACAGTGTGTCTTATGACGAATTTGATTAGATTGCATAGATAACAATATTAAAAAATTAGATCTTGAATACTTGCAAAAAAGTTCCAACGTAGAATAATTCAGTAGCAAAAAAAGTCACACAGATAATCAATCAAATTGTCTTAACATGAAAAGAGGAGCAAAAATCTTTATTGTATTAAAATAAAATATCAATTAGAGGATATCATAATTATGTCCTTTACAGAGAAACTATTTTACTACTAAAACGGGGCATTTTGCTGATTGACTTACTGCATTACTCACACTACCTAATAGAAATCGGTTAAATCCAGTTTGTCCATGGGAACCAATTATAATTAGATTAACCTTTTTCGAATTTGCAAAGATAACAATCTGCTTTGAGATAGATTTAGTCTCAAGAACATGAATAGAAAGTAAAACACCAGACCCCCTTGCGATCTTTTCCAATTTTAAGAGAAACTCCATTGCAAATTTCTTGGCATCTTGTATTATTTTCTTGTTTATTCTTTTATCAACATACCAAGCACCAAGATTTTCTTTTTCCAAACAGGTAAGAACATAGATTTTAGCATTTTGTTTTTTTGCAATATCCAGTGCAGCCTTAAATGCTTTAACTGAATACGTTGAACCATCAAAAGGCACTAGAATGTTTGTTATTGTCATTTCTTATTTTACCACCATTACGGGAATATTTGCTTTGTGTGCTACATCATTTGCAACACTTCCTAAGATAAACTTGTTAAGACCAGTTCTTCCATGGGAACCTATTACAATTAGATCAAATTTGTGAGAATTTAGATAATTCACAATTCCCTTTGATACAGAAGGATCATGTAAGATTTTTAATGAAAGACTAATGCCTTTTTTGCTTGCGGTAGTCTGGAGATTTGAAAATAGTTTTTTGAGGGCTTTGCTTTGTTTTTCCAACGAATCTTTGTTAAATTTCATTGAAAAACCAATAGATGGTTGATATATACCGGTTACAACTGTAACTAGTGTTATTTTACTTTTATTTGGTTCTGCAAGATCTAACGCACTTTTGAAAGCTCTGTTTGCAAATCCAGAAGAGTCATACGCGACCAAAATATTTTTTAAATCCAATCTGATTGGGAATAAAATTACTTACTATTAATTCCTAGTATGAAAATAAATCCTCAAATCAAATAGAAAAAATTCTTTTCACATATTATTGAAAGTATCATCCATGTTATCATTGATATTTTGAACAAACAAATGCAAAGATTGCGTTACGCTTGGTAAATTTAATATCAACAACTGAAATTTTGTGATTTTCATTTAGCCTTAATTTCAATGAAATCTATATGATGTATTTTGGAAGATTCGGATCTTATGTAAAATTCTGAGATAAATTTGAGAGAAAGGGGTAACTATTCAGAATCTCTCTGAGTGTCAAGCAGGGAACGGACATGGCCAATAATTTTAAGATAATCTGCCCTTGGTTCTGTGCTTATTAAAAATAGTTCTTGAGAGTTTATTGGAATAGTAATCATTGTGACTTTTTCAAATTCTGTAATAGAAGACGTTTCATGACCAAGTTTGTAGGCCAAATTGGTATAAAATTCTCTTTTTTGGAATCCATAATGAATCGACATTCTTGCATCATTATCATCAAGCAATTTCTCAGTATTGTCTCTTTGTCCACCTGCAACTAGTTCGCCTTTGCTATTTGCAACACCTGCAAACCTAACTTGTGGATCAAAATCAATAATTTGTTTTGACAATCTATCATAATCAATAGTCATAGAGGTTCACCACAGAATTATTTCTTCTTTCGTAGTATTTCATCCTTGTCTTTTAGGTCTTCAGTATAACTATCCATATCTAACTTGAACTCTTCTTCATCAGAATAGGCACGTTCAGCATGCTCGCTAATATCCAAACCAACTTCTTCCATTTCAGAAACAAATATTTTTCCACCATGGTTTGATGACAAACCAGAATTTTTTGAAATTATTTCAACTACTTTTCTGGCGTCTTTATCTGAGACTACTATCTCGATTTTTGCCAAAGGTTTGACTTTAGACCAGTAGAATCAACATTTGATCCTTTTGGCTTGTTGTAAATAGGACTATCATCTAAATTTCGTTTATCAATAATGTATGTTCCCAAGGCATTCAAATTCGTTTGAATTGTAAGAAAATTTTTTCTCTTGATTACTGCCTCTATCTTTTTCACAAATAATTTTCAAAAATGGGACTATTTATAGAATAGGTCATTATCAAGGATAAAATTCAGACTGCATTATGACAAGTTTTTTGACTGCGTTACCCACATCTAAAATACAGAAAAGTAGAAAATTGAGGTGTAAAAAAACCAGCTAGAAAGATCAATAAAGCTCAAGTTAAAGACTAATAAGGTAATATACCGTACTATACGGTATGATGCGAGCAAGGCTAACATATGTACCACTAGAAGTGGCAGATCAATTCGAAGATTTTATCATAAAAAGAGATGTGCAAATACTTGATGCAATAAAGGCAAGAACAAGAGATTACAGTACATTATCTCTGTTGAAGTTATTGTATCAGCTTAGAGGAAATCCTATGACGTTTTCGGATTTATATTCAAAGTCAAAGATCAGAATGAAAAAGTCATTTCTGAATTATTTACACTTGTGTGTAAATTATAACTTTGTCAAAAAAGAACCAGTAGGATCAAATGTAATCTATTCCATTACAGACAAGGGACGAACTATGTTAAGTTTATTCATGGATAAAAATAACTAATTCAAAAAAAGAGACAGTATATCAACAAGTACATCTCAAAAAATAATTCAAAACACAGAGAAAATAAACAAAAATGATCTTAGGAATTATTTTTTTCTTAAATTTATTAGATAAAATAAAAGGTGAAAGCATAGAAAATAGGACTACGAAAGATTTGTAAAAAATTTATTAAATAGAAATGGTGAAAATTTTGTTGTCAAATTCTTCAAGTTACTAAAAACTACCTAACTAAAAGTACAAAATACTTAGTTAGTATAGTAATTAGATAGAACAAATCGACGTAAACTGTGCAAAAAGAATTTCCTGAAGCTGAAGTTTTCGAGACAAAAAAAATAGAATTAAAGAATCCAATAATTTTTGCGGGATTTGTAGGAGCAGGGTTAGTAGGTCCACTAGCAATCAATCACATTATCAATAAATTAGAAATGGAAGAGATCGGGGTAATGAGATCAAAATACCTTCCTCCCTCAACAGTTTTTATGAGAGGCAGGTTACGTCATCCATTTAGATTTTATGCAAATCAAGAAGGAACAATCTGTGCCATTATTTGTGAAATAACGCTGAGAATGGAAGGATTATACTCATTGGTATCATCAATTTTGGATTGGGCGATACAAAAAGGATCCAAAGAAATTGTAATTCTAGATGGAGTTGCAAGCACCGAACATGATGACAAGGCGTATTGTGCAGCTGAAGAAGATCTGATAAGAACAATGGCAGACAAAGACATCAGTATGATTCCTCAGGGATTCATCACGGGGATTCCAGGCGGAATACTAAACGAATGTCTAGTAAGAGAAATTCAAGGTTTGACTCTATTGGCAAAAGCAAACAAGATAGCACCAGATTCTGCAGCTGCTGCAACTCTGATAGAGGCATTAAATCGATTTTATGAAATGAATATAGACATAGTGGAGCTTCAAAAAGACAAAGATAGAATTCGCTCAGAATTCAGTGAATTATCTCAAAAATATGTAGAACATAGAGAAGAGATATCTGGAATGTACATGTGATCGAAAAAGTAGGCAAATTCTTTTATTTATAACAGATACGCATCAAACTATGAGTCTAACCTACAAAAAAGCAGGTGTAGACATTTCTAAAATTAAACAAAGTCAAATAACAATTGGTAAATTAATTACATCTACTCATAAGCTGCAGAAAAAAGCAAAGATAGCACATGGGTTTGGACATTATGCAGGAATTGTAGAGATTCCAGGAGGAAAACTTTTGGCCACACATACAGATGGGGTAGGAACTAAAGTAGTAATTGCAAATATGATGAAAAAATACAACACTATAGGAATTGATTGTGTTGCAATGAATGTTAATGACATTATCTGTATTGGTGCAACGCCAATCTCATTTGTAGATTATATTGCTGCAAACAAGAATAATCAACAGATATTTAAAAAAATTGTAGAAGGATTGGTAACAGGAGCAAAGAAATCTGCAATGCCAATTGTTGGAGGAGAGACAGCAATAATGCCAGATGTGATTGAAGGAAAAGGATTTGCTTTTGATTTGGCAGGAATGGTAGTTGGATTGGTAGAGAGAAAAGAGATGATTCTTGGAAACAAAATAAAGTCAGGAGATGTAATTATCGGTGCAAATAGTACAGGGATTCATTCAAATGGATATTCACTGGCAAGAAAAGCACTTCTAACAAAATATTCTGTCAAAGACAAAGTAAAAGGAGTAGGAACAATAGGAGATGCGTTGTTAAAACCCACTGAAATCTATACAAAACCTGTCCTCGAAATAATTCAAAAATGTAAAGTCAATGGTCTTGCTCACATAACAGGTGGGGCATTTACCAAATTATTACGCCTCAAAAAGATAGGTTATGAGATAGATACCCTACCTAGAATTCCACCAATTATGGGATTAGTTAAAGAACAAGGAGTAAAACCAGAAGAAATGTACAAGACATTCAATATGGGAGTAGGGTTCTGTGTGATTTCACCTAAAGATCAAGCAACAAGAATCAAATCTATATTCAAAAAATACAAGATCTCAAGTCAAGAAATAGGGCAGATCATTTCCAAGAAAGGTGTTTTTGTGAACTCGATAAAAATTGCTTAATTTAACAATAACAAAATAATTTTCAACATAATATCACCTTATATGACACATTTCTCAAACTTCATCAGAGAAAGATGGCTGCAGAAGCACAATTTATTGAGACAATTATTGGCGTAGGAATTCTCCTTTTTGCAGCTAAGTTAATGGCAGAGTTGTTCCTTAGACTAAAACTTCCAATTG
>Ga0224508_10000205_pt1 | contig 61338 bp, 62 predicted proteins | sample SF_Jan12_sed_USG_4_FD_170157 | JGI IMG/M metagenome (GOLD analysis project Ga0224508, IMG submission 170157) | Sediment microbial communities from San Francisco Bay, California, United States - SF_Jan12_sed_USGS_21 | ecosystem: Environmental > Aquatic > Marine > Sediment | place: USA... | reverse complement strand
GCGCTCGCGGGTCACCAGGTTCTCGACCCACAGCCGCACCGGCAACCGCCCGGTCATCTGCTGATCCGCGGGGCTGGTCAGGAACACATCCAGCTTCTTGGTCGCGTCGGCGCTGATCAGCACGGCGGCGGCGTCCTCCCCTTGGACCGTCAGGCGCAGATAGCCGCCCTCCTCGGTCTCGGCGGACAGCCGGTAGGGACGCGGCACGGCGTTCCGGTTCTGGACCCGCACCTCGTAGGCGTTGCGGATCGATCCGTCCGACAGCGTGACGAAGACCGGATTGCGGTCTGGGCGCACCGTGATGTCGATCGTGTCGCGCAGGAAGAGGGCGATCACCATGGCGACCCCCACCCCCGCCCAGAGCGTGGAATAGATCACCGTGCGCGGCCGGACTACCCGGCGCCAAGCCGGCAAGGAAGCGGTTCCCGATCGCTCCAGCGCCTCGTCGGCCAGCGAGCAATAGTCGATCAGGCCGCGCGGCTTGCCGATCTTGGCCATGATGTCGTCGCAGGCATCGATGCAGAGCGCGCAGGTGATGCAGCCGAGCTGCTGACCGTTGCGGATATCGACGCCCATCGGGCAAACCGCGACACATGCATTGCAATCGATGCAATCGCCCAGGCGGTCGGCGTCGGCGGATTTGCGGTGCTTGCCCCGCGGCTCGCCCCGCCAGTCCTTGTAGGTCACGGTCAGCGAGTTCTCGTCCAGCATCGCCGACTGGATGCGCGGCCAGGGGCACATATACATGCAGACTTGCTCGCGCATGAACCCGCCCAGCACGAACGTCGCGGCGGTCAGGACGGCGATCGTCGTGTAGGCGATCGCTTGGGCCTGCCCCGAGACCAGATCGCGTGCCAGCGTCGGTGCGTCGGCGAAGTAGAAGACCCAGGCGCCGCCGGTGGCCACCGCGATTAGCAGCCAGATCGACCATTTCGCCAGCCGGCGGGTGATCTTCTGGAGGTCCCATTTGCGCTTGAGCAGCCGGAATTGCGCGTTCCGATCGCCATCGATCCAGCGCTCGACATACTGATAGACGTCGACCCAGACCGTTTGCGGACAGGCATACCCGCACCACACCCGGCCCAAGACCGAGGTGAACAGGAAAAGCCCGATCCCCGCCATGATCAAGAGCCCGGCCACATAATAGAATTCCTGCGGCCAGATCTCGATCCAGAAGAAGAAGAACCGGCGGTTCGCCATGTCGACCAGCACCGCCTGGTCGGGCAGGTGCGGCCCCCGGTCCCAGCGGATCCACGGGGTGACGTAGTAGACGCCCAGGGTGACCACCATGATCATCCATTTCAGGTTGCGGAAGGTTCCGCGGACGGCCTTGGGAAAGACCGGCTCGCGGGCCGCATAGAGCGATTGTGGTGCTTCGTCGGTCATGGGCTCACTGCCGGGCATCGCAGGCTCACTCGCCGGCGGCCCTGCTGTGCACGTAGTGCGTGACCTGCTTGATTTCAGCCTCGGTCAGTCGGGTGTCCCAGGATGGCATCGCACCCGCGCGGCTATAGGTGATGGTGCGGATCACGTCCTCGCGCTCCCCGCCGTAGAGCCAGATGCCGTCCGAGAGCTTGGGCCCGCCGAGCTCGCGGACACCCTCGCCATTGTCCCCATGGCAGGCGGCGCAATTCTCGGCGTAGATCTCTGCGCCCTCGGCGCTGGCCTCGCCGGCGCCCGAAAGCGACAGCGCATGGTCTGCGACCGCGGCGATCTGCGCATCGTCCAAGATCTCGTCTGCCCCGAATGCCGGCATGGCGGAGTCGCGGGTCTCCTCGTTCTCGGCCCAGCGGATGCCGTTGCGGATCGTCAGGTAAATGTCCTCGTGTGCCCCGCCCCAGAGCCAGTCGTCGTCGCGCAGGTTCGGGTATCCGGGCGCGCCAGCGCCGCCCGCCCCGTGGCACTGCGAGCAATAGGTGCGGAAGATCGCGGCGCCGCCAGCCTGGGCGAAATCGTCCAACTCGGTATCGGCCTCGATCTCGCTGAAATCGGCCTTGCCGACCCGCTGGGTGATTTCCTGGCGCGACGCCTCATGGGCCTCGATCGTCTCGGCCAGCTGCATCCGCGAGGAATAGCCCAGCACCCCCTCGGTCGCCGAGGTGACCAGCGGCCAGGCCGGATAGGCGATCGTATAGCCGATCCCCCAGATGATGGTGATGTAGAAGGTCCACAGCCACCAGCGTGGCAGCGGGGTGTCGAGCTCGGTGATCCCGTCCCATTCATGCTGGGTGGTCTCGGTGCCGGTCAGTTCGTCACGCTCAGGTACGGCCATGGTTCAGTCCTCCAGCCGGTCGTTCCGGAACGGAATCCGGGCGATATCGTCATGTTTGGCACGAGAGCCCGGCCGGAACGTCCAGACGATGATCCCAACGAAGATCAGGAACATCGCCAACAGGGCCCAGCTATCGGCAAACCCGCGCAGAAGCGAATAGGTATCCATCTGAACCACCTCCTCAGCGGGCATTCGCCTGGGCGTCGTAGGTCGAGAAATCGACCAGCGTGCCCAGCATCTGCATATAGGCGATCATTGCATCCAGTTCGGTGATCTTGTCACGCCCGTCGAAGTTGCGCTGCTGCGCGCCCGGGTAGCGCTCCAACAGCGCCTCGGCCTCCTCGTGATCGGGATCGACCTGGGCGTGGATGTCGGTCACCGCCATGGCGACCATCTCGTCCGAATAGGGCACGCCCAGCACGCGGTTGGCGCGCAGGTGATCGGCGACATATTTGAAGTCGAGCTTGGTCTCGGCCAGCCATGGATAGGCGGGCATCACGCTTTCCGGCACCAGGGCGCGCGGGTCTTCCATGTGGTCCGCATGCCACTCGTCCGAATAGCGTCCGCCGACCCGGGCCAGGTCCGGCCCGGTGCGCTTCGAGCCCCACTGGAACGGACGGTCATACATCGACTCCGCGGCCAGGCTGTAATGGCCGTAGCGTTCGACCTCGTCGCGCATCGGGCGGATCATCTGGCTGTGGCAGACATAGCAGCCCTCGCGGACGTAGATCTGGCGGCCCAGCAACTCGAGCGGCGAATAGGGACGCACGCCCGCGACCTTCTCGATCGTGTTCTGCAGGTAGAACAAAGGCGCGATCTCGACGATGCCGCCGATGGTCACAACGACGAAGGCCAGCACCAATAGCAGGGTCGCGTTGCGCTCGATCTTGGCGTGGCGCTTGAGCAGGCTCTGGCTTGTGCTTTCGTTTGCCATTTCTCAGTTCCTCACTCTGCAGCCACGGCGGCGGGGGCTTCGCTGCCCCGCACCCGGCCCTTGGCGGTTTGCCACAGGTTCCACACCATGATCAGCGCGCCGGTGATGTAGAGGACACCGCCCAGCGCCCGGACGACATACATCGGCATCTTAGCGGCCACCGTGTCGGCGAAGCTGTTGACCAGGAAGCCGTGCGCGTCCGTTTCGCGCCACATCAGGCCTTCCATGATCCCGGTCACCCACATCGAGGCGGCGTAGAGCACAATCCCAATGGTCGCCAGCCAGAAGTGCCAGCTAACCAGGCTCAGCGAATAGAGCCGCGCGGCGCCCCAGAGCCTCGGCACCAGGAAGTAAAGCGCGCCGAACGTGATCATGCCGTTCCATCCCAGCGCGCCGGAATGCACGTGCCCGATGGTCCAGTCGGTGTAGTGGCTTAGGCTGTTGACGGCCTTGATCGACATCATTGGGCCCTCGAAGGTCGCCATGCCGTAGAAGCCGACACTGACCACCAGCATCCTCAGCACCGGGTCGGTGCGCAGCTTGTCCCAGGCCCCTTGCAGGGTCATCAACCCGTTGATCATGCCGCCCCACGAGGGCATCCACAGGATGATCGAGAACACCATGCCCAGCGTCTGCGCCCAGTCGGGCAGCGCGGTGTAGTGCAGATGGTGCGGCCCGGCCCAGATATATAGGAAGATCAGCGCCCAGAAGTGGATGATGCTGAGCCTGTAGGAATAGACCGGGCGTTCGCACTGTTTCGGGACGAAATAGTACATCATGCCGAGGAAGCCCGCGGTCAGGAAGAAGCCGACCGCGTTGTGGCCGTACCACCACTGGGTCAGGGCGTCCTGGACACCGGCGAAGGCGCTGTAGGAGGTCGAGCCCCAGATCGAGACCGGCACCGAGGCGTTCCGGACCACATGCAGCATCGCCACGGTGACGATGAAGCTGAGGAAAAACCAGTTCGCCACATAAATATGCGGCTCCTTGCGCCGGATCAGCGTGCCCATGAAGACAGCTAGGTAACCGACCCAGACGACCGTCAGCAGCAGGTCGATGTGCCAGGCGGGCTCGGCGTATTCCTTGCTCTCCGAGCCGCCGAGAACATACGAGGTCGCGGCCAGCACGATGACCAACTGATAGCCCCAGAACACATACCAGGCCAGGTTACCGCCCCAGAGCCGCGCGGCGCAGGTGCGCTGCACGATATAGAACGAGGTGCAGATCAGCGCGTTGCCGCCAAAGGCGAAGATCACTGCCGAGGTGTGCAATGGGCGCAGCCGCCCGAACGAAGTCCAGGGCAGATCCCAATTCAGGACTGGGAAGGCTAGCTGGAAGGCGATATAGGTGCCCGCCGCGAAGCCGACGATGCCCCAGATGACGGTCGCAATCACGCCCGCGCGGACCACATCGTCCATATAGCCGCTTGCCCCCGGTCCATCCGTGGGCCCGTCCGCAGGCCGTGCCTCGCGGGTCATGGTCCACCAGAAGGCGATTGCGGCGGCGGCCAGGACGACGAGCGCGTTCACGCGATACGCGAGGTCATGTCCCCAATTCGCTGCCATGGCGGCAAAAATTGCAATCAGTCCATAGATAGAAAGCTTGAGTCCCGTGACCACGGCAGTTCTCCGTCGAGTTGTTGTTCTTTCGCTTCAAACAGCCGCTCGGCGTCGAAGCTTTGATCTGGGTCAAGTGTGCGCTCCCGCCGCACCCGGAAGCAGGATAATTTTCGCGGGTTCCAGCTTCAGGCGGAGTCGACCAGGGTATCGTCCCAGTCACCGTCGTCCCCGCTGGCTTCGAGCAGGCCCCGATAGTCGCGCAGCCTGACGTCGCGCGCGCCGTCCAGATGGATCAGAGCGTCCTTGCGAAGTTGCGTCAATTGACGGCTGACCGTCTCGATCGTCAGACCCAGATGCTCAGCGATGGCATCGCGCGATAGCGGGATCTGAAAGGCCAGCCCGTCCGCCAGTCGCGCCTGCTCGAGAACGGCCGCCCGCCGCGCGAGAACGACCAAGAAGCTCGCGACTTTCTCGCGGGCGGTCTTGCGGCCCAACAGCACCATCCAGTCGCGCGCGGCGTCGAGCTCGTTGAGCGTCATCTCCAACAGCCTGTGCTCGAGCTCGGGCTCGCGCGTGAGCAGGTCCTCGAACTGGCTGCGCCGGAACAGGCACATTTTAACCGGGGTCACCGCGACGGCATCATATGGTGCCCTTTGTTCGAACGGGCGCCCGATGAAGTCGCCCGGGAAAAGCAATCCGACGATCTGCCGGCGGCCATCGCTCAGGATCTTTTGCAGGGCCACGACGCCGCTGACCACCGAGCCCAGCGATTTCGTGGGCTCGCCTGTGCCAACGATCTCGCGCCCTGGCGCATAGTCGACATAGAATTTGATCGCGTCGAGCTCGGCCAATTGCGCAGGCGCACAATAACTGCAGACCGCGCGGTGGCGGATCGGACAATCGCTGCACCGCTGGTGGACAGGGCGCAAGCCCGTGACATTTTCGTCGGGCATCGTTTGTTTTCCACATTTGGGGCAATACGCCCAACCACATGATAGCTTGCTCGTTCCTCAGCGCAAATGACGCAACGCCGCATCCCATGATTCAGATCAAGGACGGACGGGCCGAACCCCCGCACTCTGACGCCGAAACGACAGGAGAACACCATGGCAGAGTCAGTCCTGGCACCGATCGATCTCGCGCATCTCGATCACGCGCGGAAGATCTTGCAGGTCGCCCGAAAGGTCGGCGGGGCGGAAAGCCGCATCACGGCGCTCTATATCACGCCCGAGATACCGCAATACGTGGCCGCCGAGCTGCCAGAGGGGATTCTCGCAAAGACCGACTCCACCTCGCGCGATACGCTCGAGGCGCTCGCCGCCGAGACGGGTGCCGAAGCGGTCGTCAGGAAAGGCTCGGTGACAGCCGAGATACTCGAATGCGCACGCGAGTTCGATGCCGACCTGATCGTCATCGGGTCGCATCGCCCAGGCCTGACGGATTATCTCTTGGGATCGACCGCCGCGCGCGTGGTGCGCCACGCGGATTGCCCAGTCTATGTGGACAGATAACCTGATCCGCTGGTTCGCCGGCAAGCCCAGCGCGTCCTGACCTCAGAGCCGCGCCGCCATCCCGGGTGCCGCGCAGAAAAGCGTCAGGATCTCCAGCGCCACGGTCGCCGCCAGGAATGCCGTCATGCCGGCAGTGTCATGCGGCGGCGAGACGGTGTTGATATCGGCGGCAACGAAGTCGATCCCCGACAGCGCCTGGAGAAAGCCCAACCCCTCGCGCGCCGTCGCGCCGCCCCAGGTCGGCGTGCAGACACCGGGCGCGCAGGACGGGTCGAAGAAATCCATGTCGAAACAGAGATATACAGGCACGCCCTCCAGTTCCTTGCGAAGACCTGCCGCCGTCTCCACCAGCCCCCGTTCATACAGCTCGGTGCCGTCGATCAGGTTGTAGCCGACGCCCCGCGTGTGCTCGAAGACATCGCCCACCATGACCGGCCCGCGCGGCCCCACATGATAGGATTTCGCCAGGTCGACGACGCCTTCCTCGGCCGCCCGCGTGAACGTGGTGGCGACGTTATAGCGGTCATGCACCGCGTTGCCGTCGCCCCGATAAGTGTCCGTATGCGCATCGATATGCAGCACCGCGAGACCGGCATGCCCCTTGGTCGCCGCCCGCATCAGCGGCAGCGAGATCATGCCGTCGCCGCCAAAGGCCAGCGGCGCCGCGCCCGCGTTCAGGATGGCGCCCGCCGCGCTCTCGATCTCCTGGAACGATTCCTCGATCAGCCCTGGTGCTGCGTCCGCATCGCCGCAATCGACAAGGCCTAGCGACTCGAGTGGATTGAAGGCCGCATGGGGCGGCTGATAGGGGCGCACCAGCAGGGATTGTTCGCGGATCGAAGCGGGGCCCGAGCGCGCGCCGATCCGCGTCGGGTGCAGGCCCGCGTCGAAAGGCACGCCCAGGATCGCGGCCTTGGCGCCTGCCGGATCGCTCGAGAAGGGCACGTTCATGAAAGCGCCGGTGGCGGCGAAGGCCCCGGTCTTGGTGGGCGGCATGATCCCGATCTTGGCCATCGCTTAGGCTCCCGTTTTTCTCCGGGGCCAAGGCTACAAACCGCCGGGCGCGGCCACAAGCGGGTGGTCAGGCCGCCTCGAAGATCAGCCGGAAGGCGGTGCCTTGCTTGGTCTCCAAAAGCTCGATCCGCCCGCCCCGCGCGGTCATCATCGAATGGACGATGCTCAGCCCCATCCCGGTGCCGCCTTCGTCGCGGCGCGTGGTGAAGAAGGGTTCCAGCACCTTGGCGCGGTTGGCGGGCGAGATTCCCTGGCCGTCATCAATGACATCCAGCGTGACCGCGTCCTCGGTGGCGTCGGCCCGCATGAGCACGGATCCGGCCCCATGTGCGGCCGCGTTTTCCAGGAGATGCGTCAGAACGACCTCCAACCCGTCCGGCGCCATCGGGATCGGCGTCCCGGGCCCATCGACCGTCAGTTCCAGCTCAGCGAACCGCTCCGCCAGGGCGCCACGCAGCTGGCCCAGGCTGGACGTGCCGGCCGTCCCAGGCAACCGGGCGGCTGCCAGGTCGCGCAGGCGGTCGAGCAGGCGGGTCATCCGGGCCGAGTCCCGTGAGATGTTGCGCAGAAACCGGATCCGGTCGCCCTCGGGCATCTGATCGCCCTTCTCGAGCATCAGCTCGGCCGCGCCCGCGACCGAGGTCAGGGGCGATTTCAGCTCGTGGGTCACATGGGCGGTAAAGGTCTGCACCGCCTGCTGGCGGTCGTTGACCGTGCGGGCCATGCTCAGCAGGTTCTGGCCCAGCTTTGCCATCTCGCTGGTGCCGTAATGATCGAGCGGCGTCAGCGACTCCGGCTCGCCCTCGGCGATGCCGTCCACCCGCCGGATCAGCCCATAGATCGGCCGCGAGACGAAACGCCAGAACAGAAACCCGATCAGTCCCGTACAGACCAGCATCACCAGGCCGGCCAAGATCAGGTTGCCGCGCTGGGCATGGACATAGCGCACGATATTGCTGGGCGTGCGGCTCAGATAGACCGCGCCGACGACCCGCTGGTCGGCGATCACCGGCATGGCGACGAAAACCCGGACCCGCGTGCCCCGGCTGATCGAATAGACAGGCGGCGCGGGCTCGTCCAACTCGCGGTGGCGCAGCAGCGTCACGATCCGGCCCTCCAGCGCCGCCGCGACTTCAGGCACATGGGCCAGCGACAGGCCGACCTCGCCGGTGCCGCCGATCACCGTGCCCCGGTCGTCGATCAGCCGGTAGCCCGCCAGGCTGCGCACCTGGCTGCGCTCGGTCACCGGCGACAGCCGCTCGCCCGCCGCTTCATAGATCGGCGCGGGCGGCTCGGATGCCGGCACCGGATCGCTGCGCGGTGGCGGGATCCGGTCGGCCAGGCTGAGGCGGGGCTCGATCGGGCGATAAGGGGTGCCGGGCCCCGGCAGCAGGCCCGCCGGCGCCGGAACCCCGCGGGCCACGCCATCGTCCAGCGCTCCATAGGCCTCTGCATAGCTCTCGGAGAGAAGCGTCGCCTGGGCCAGCAGTGATTCCTCGGTCTGCTGAATCAGCTGATTGGTGTAGAACTGAAACAGGAACACGACGCCCAGCGCCAGCGACAGAACCAGTCCCAGCACCGTCGCGATCAAGAGCCCCAGCGAAGGGCGCCATTTCCGGATGACCCGGTTCACGTCTCCGCGCGGCACTCGCCCAGCCTCAATCCCACCCCGTGCAGGGTCTCGATCCCGTCATGGCAGCCGGCATCGGCCAGCTTGCGCCGGATGTTGCGGATATGGCTGTCGAGCGTCCGGTCGGCCACGTGGATCGCGGGTCCGTAGACCGCGCTCATGATGCGCGCGCGGCTCAGTACCACCTCGGGGCGTCGCATCAGGGTGGCGAGGATGGAGAATTCCGAGGCGGTCAGGTTCACCTCCGCGCCCCCGAACCGGCAGAGATGGCGATCGCCGTCCAATTCCAGGTCGCCCCACTGGGCGTTCTCGATTACCTCCTCGTGCGGCTGCACCCGCTTCAGGATCGCTTTCACGCGGGCAACCAGCTCGCGCGGGCTGAACGGCTTGGCGACATAGTCGTCGCCGCCCAGTTCCAGCCCCACCACCCGGTCGATCTCGTCATCGCGCGCGGTCAGGAACAGGATCGGCAGGTTCGACGAGCGTCGCAGCGTGCGGCAGACCTCGAACCCGTCCATCTCGGGCATGCCGACATCCAGGATCATCAGTTCGGGCTCGGACGCCTCGACCTGCTTCAGCGCTTCCGAACCGTTGCCCACCGCCCGCGTCGCCATCCCCGCATCCTGCAGGGTGAAGCAGATCACGTCGCGGATATGGGCGTCGTCATCAACGACCAGGATATCTCCAGCCATGGCTCACCCGCTCCTCTTCCAAGCCAGTTTCAGCAAGATACCCCGACAGGCGCCAATCGCGAAACGTCCAGCCGCGCCAGGTGTCAGGGGGATCGAACGCCAGATGCTCAGCGATGGGCCGGCCGCCGCAGCGGAGCGTTGTGGCCAAGCCCTCGATTTCCAGCACGGCCAGCAGCGCCTGGGGGCCCAGCCCGCAAAGATAGCGAGTGTCCAACGGCCCTGCTTCCAGGTCCACGATGCTGCTATGGGCGATGTTGTAGCGCGCGATCGCATCGGCGAAGTTGACGAAGCAACTGGCATAAAGCACCGCCCCGGCCAGTCCCGCATTCCAGGCCACCATCCAGCGGTTGCTCTTGCCCAGCACCAGACGCGCGACCAGGACCAGGAACCCCGCGGCCAGAAGTCCCATCCAGATGAAGGCGGCGATGCGTAGATAGGTCAGCGAATAAGCCGCGACATAGAGATTGAGCCGCAGCACGGATGACCCGAGCAGAGCCACGTTCTGCGCGATCCAAACCAGGATCAACCGACGCATCAGCCGGTCCGGGCGGAAGAGCGTCGTGACGCCAATCACGATCGCTCCCGCCAACAGCGCGGTGACGACCAGCGGATAGGCGCCGCGATGGGCGTATTCCGCATAGGTCATCCCCTCGGGCAGGGTCGCCCCGCTCCAAAGATAGGTTGCGTCCAGGCCGGTCTGCACCGCGAAAAGCCCGTTGAACAGGATCAGAGCGTTTCGGATCGAATTCGTGCTGATCAGCCCGCCCGTGCTGAACTCGCCAGGCGCCGGCAGGTCCGCGCGCCATCCAACCGGCCAGGCGCAAGCAGCGGTGCGCAGGAACGGCCAGACCAGGATCAGGATCATGGCCCAGAACAGCAGGCGCAGCGACTCGTCGATCGGTACGTCGATCCGGGCTAGCTCGTCGAGCCAGGTCTCAATCACCGGATTGGCCAGCGCGAACAGCCCCAGAAATACCAGCCCGATCACCGCCGGCAGAACCCAGTCCGCGGCGAGGTTCAGCGGCGACCAGGCCCGTCTGGAGAGCTTTTGCCCGGCCGCCGCCATATCCTGGACCAGCCGCGCCGCGCCGAGGAACGGGAAGACCAGGACCAGATGCGCGTTCCGCGAAAGCCTGTCCCCGACCCGCTCGTCGAAACTCAACGCCAGCAGGATCAGGCCCAGCCCCATGAACGCCACCGATAGCGGCTGCACATATTCCGCCACCGCCAAAAGGCCCGCCACCGCGCCGGCAAGACCGGCGAGGTGGCGGGCGGCGATCCGGCCGGGCGGCGCGAGGGACGCCACCGCCAGCAGGATCAGAAGCCCGAAGACCGCGAGCGCGATCCCGGGCCGGCTGTCCCAGAGCAGCCAATCGCCCGCCACCAGCAAACCGGCCGCCACGACGAGGATGACCGGTTGGGGAAGAATACCGGTCCCTGGGGGAGGGGTCCCCGACGTTTCGGCGTCGGTCGCTGGGGTGGTCTGGCTGATCATCCGGGCGCCTCTGCTTGCCTCAACAGACAAGGCAAGAATGGCGGGGCTTCATGGGGCCAAAAGGGCGCCCGGGCGAAGGGAACCGGGGCCGTTCGTGCAGATTTCGTGCAGGGGCGGACTGCTCCGGTCATTCCCGCCATGGCGGGAACCTCAAATAAATCAACTAGATCCCCCGCATGCGCGGAGGATGACGAAGCATTCACCCCCTACAGCCGGTCCAAATACTGCTGCACGAAGTCGCAATCGACCAAGTCACGATAGGCGTCGATCAGCCGCTGCGTGACCGGGCCGTAAGCGCCCGCCGCCATTTCCGTCCCGTTGATCTTCGCCACCGGACAGATGCAGAGGCTGGTCGAGGTGATGAAGGCCTCGTCCGCGTTATAGGCATCATAGAGGTCGAGGTCGTCCTGCTGGACAGGAATCCCCAGCCGCTCAGCCAGTTCGATCACCGTCTGGCGGCTGACGCCCGCCAGCACGAATTGCTCGCGCGGGGTGCGCAGGACCCCGTCCTTGACCAGGAAGATGTTCGAGCCCATCCCCTCGCAGAGGTTGCCGTTCATGTCGAGAAGGATCGCCCAGCCGTCCGGGTTCTGGGCCCGCACCTCCAGATCGCCCATCACCAGGTTCAGGTAGTTATGGGTCTTGGCGCGCGGCGTCAGCGCCTCCGGCGGGGTGCGCCGGACCGAGGGCGTCACCACCTGGATGCCATCGCGGTAGAGATGGGCACGCTCGGCCACCGGCATGGGTAGGCATTCGATGATGACGGTGGGCCCGTCATGGTCCCAGTTGTCGCCCTCGACCTTCATCACGCCCCGGGTGATGCGCTGGCCGACCCAATAGTCCTCCGTTTCCGAGAGCAGGTGCAGGTTGCGCTCGACCACCTCGCGGGTGATCTCGGCCATCCGGTCCATGGGCATGGTCGGGTCGAGTCTCAACGCCTTCAGCGAGGCATAGAACCGCTCCAGATGCTCGTCCAATTTGAAGATCCGGTGATGGAAGGTTCGGGTCAAATCGAACGCGCCGTCGCCGAACAGGAAGCTCCGGTCCCGATAGGGAACCAGCGCCTGGCTTTCGGGGATGAAATCGCCGTTGAAGTAGACGATCCGTTCATTCGCACGTGAGGGCGCGGCGCGGGAAGGTGCGGTCTCTTGCATCACGGGCCTCCATGGCTGGGCGGGTCCGATCAGACACCAGGCCGGAAGCCGTCTCAACCCGAAATCGCTGCGATATTGCCCTTGGCCGGGCAGCGGCGCATTATTGGCGCGGCCATGAGGGAGGACACCATGCTCGACCAGCTCCGGGGTGTGATCGCCCCTTTCACCACGCCGTTCCGCGAGGATGACAGCGTCGATCTGGGCGCCATCGGGCCCCAAGTCGACTGGCTGGTCGCCGAGGGTGTCCATGGTCTCGCCGCCGGGGGCTCGACCGGCGAGGGCCATGCGCTCACCCGCGAGGAGCATCGTGACATCCTGGCCGAGACGGTGCGAGCCACCGATGGCCGGGTGCCGGTGGTGGCGGGGATCATCTCGAACTCGACCGCCGAGACCGCGGCGCGGGGGCGCCAGGTGGCGGATCTCGGCGTCGTGGCGCTGCAGGTCACGCCGCCCTCCTACCTCTTCCGGCCGGACGACGACGCCATGGTCGATCATTTCCGCCGCATCCATGGCGAATGCGGCCTGCCGATCCTGGTCTACAACGTGGTGCCCTGGTGCTATCTCTCGCCGGACCTGCTGCTGAGGATCATGGACGAGGTGCCGGGTGTCGCGGGGGTCAAGCAAAGCGCGGGCGACATGAAGCTGTTCGCCGACCTGCAACGCCGGGCCAAGCCTCAGAACCTGATCTTCAGCGCCGTCGACGCGCTGCTCTACCTCTCCTACATGCTCGGCGCTCGGGGTTCGATCGCCGCGATCCTGACCGCCGCCCCCGGCCCCTCGCGAAGGCTTTGGGACGCGGCCCAGGCGGGCGATCACGCCACCGCGCGGCCGCTGCACGAGGGCCTGATGCCGCTTTGGGACGCGATCGGCCAGGACAACATGCCCTCGCTCTGCAAATACGCCCAAAGCCTGCAGGGGGTCCCCGCCGGTCTCGCACGCCGGCCGACTTCGCCGGCGACCGAGGCGCAGAAGGCAGCCGTCAGGGCGGCCCTGGCAGGGCTGGGATTGATCGACCAAGTGGCCGCGGCAGAGTGACAGTGGCGAGCGACCCGATCTAGGGTCATCGACCCCGGCAAAGAGGCCGAGCGAAGGTCTGCTTGGAGCCCAAATTGTCCGATGCTGCATCGCGGACGGACGACAGCAAGTGGGGAATCCCGGACGCCCGCACCGGGTGGTTATGAATACTCAAATCCCACAGCCCCATTTGGTGGGATTTCTCGTAGGCGCGCTGGGGAGGCCATGCTAGCTTAACTCAGCAAGTCTACTTGAGGCTGATTTGGTGAAATACGCTGTTTATCTGAATAAATTCGCCCTTTCCGCTGCGCCTCTTTTTGTGTTTCTGGGGTATTTCAAGATAAACATTGCCTACTATCTGTTTGGTGTTGAATACGGATTAATTATTCATCTATATATTTCCATGTTGTTTATGTTTCCTTTTATGATGAGCGCCATTATTTTGACATTTTTGTCAACCAGAGAGAAATTCTTATATTACCTTGAGAGACCAAGGCTGACGTTACCGATTGCATCAGGAGTTTATTGGCACTCAGCATTCTTCAGTATTATTGGAATTCGGGTGCTGTCCTAGTTTGAGGGCGGGTGTCCTAAGTTGGATCGCGCTACCCTCAATTTAGGAGTTTCAGGATTTCCTCGTATTTATCGAGGATATCCTTCAACTTTTTTATCCCAGCCGCATCGACTTCTGCCGAGATTTGAAGCCGGTTCCCGACCAAGTAAGCAGAGATATCATGCGCCCGATCAGATCGGCCGGATGCGCTGTCCTCCTTGGCAGGATTTGGGTCTTGCATACCGCCCTTGCCGGGGGCCTCCACCACTGTGATTTCGCTCATCGGGACTCCTGAGGGGCTTCCGAAGACACCGACACAGGAAAGATCATCGGCTATCCAAGTAACTTGTCGGGGGACTTTGAACATATCCTGGCCATTCGATGCCCATTGCACAAAGTCGCCAACCTGGACTTCAACCGTATTTGAATCCTCCGATTTCGGTGTCTTCCCTTTATCGACTTCTCCGCCTTCCAGCGAAGCCACCTTATCAGAATCCGATAGGCCAGCATAGTCAAGCGTGCTGCGATAGATTTCGATGACCTCGTTTGCAGCAGTCTCGCTGTATGGCGACTCCTTCTTCTCGACTCGATCGACCGTTAGATACGTCCGCAGAACGCTATCTGAGACGCCGGATGCGAGCCCGTAGTTTTCCCAGAGTTCCTGATGGATCATAGGACAGAGGGCTGTCGCCTTCATTGCCTGTTTCCGTTTTTCAGAGGACGGATCAGCGTCAAGGACAATGCGCCGCCCAGCGTCAGTAACCTTGAATTTGCGTAATTTTCCAGTGCCTGAGTCTTCGACCAAACCATATTGAATCAGAGCCGCAGCCGTGCGCCAAACCTGACCCTCGGCTGATTTCATCCCCCATGCTTCCTGCAAAGTAGAGACGCCAACCTCATGGTGCTGAGCGTGCTTATGGAGTTCTTTGGTTCGCCCCACCGCACGTTCGAGCGCGAACGCCGGATACGGTGGCGAGCGGAACCGCTTTTTCTTTTGCGCACTAGATACGGTTTCAGACATTTCCGGTCCTCCTGATCCCGGGATATACGCACAAGGGCGCCCTGGGTCAAGAGTAAAATGCATACAGAAACGCATAAGGGTATTGACGCGGACGCACAAGGAACCTAAAATTGAACTCCCATGTAACCAAGGGAGACGACCATGACCAGAAGAGTAGCGAGCCCCGACGTTCAGCCGACCGGCGTCAGGGGCGAGGATCAACAGGAAGGGCCGTTGGCGTGATCCCGTCTAAAGGCATCGCCAACGGCCCTGAATCGGCGCCGATCCCCGGTGGTCTAACGGTAGGACGCCCGGCCTTACAACTGCGGAGGTCCAGGTCCGAATCCTGGTCGGGGAACCTAGCTTAGTCGGGTCCGAAGTTGCGCGAACAGCCTCGGACCCTGAGATCAACACGGGATTGAGCCCCGCGATGACCGCAACTCTCTATATACGCGCATTGCTCGATTCCGACAAGATTGGGGTCAGCAATGAACATCCTTCCCCTTGAGCGCCAGGCTCAAATCATCGCCGCATTGACCGAGGGCAATAGCATCCGCGCGACCGAGCGGATGACCGGAGCGCACCGTGACACGATCATGCGCTTAGGCGCGCGGATCGGCGACGGCTGCGCCGGGCTGCACGACCATCTGTTCCGCAACCTAGATACGCGCATCTTGGAGTTGGATGAGGTCTGGGCCTACGTCGGCAAGAAGCAGAAGCGCACGAAGCCCGAGGATGGGAACGAGAAAGGCGACCAATACACGTTCACCGCCCTGGATGCTGACAGCAAAGCCATCGTCGCCTACCGGGTCGGCAAGCGCGATGGCGATAACACCCGCGCCTTCGTCTGGGACCTGCGCGAGCGCGTCAGTGACTACATGCAGATCAACACTGATGCCTTCCTGCCCTATGAACAGGCCATCGCTGACGCTTTCGGTCGCGACGCTCACTACGCGCAGATCGTCAAGAAGGTAGTAGGCGAGCCGCCAGTAAACGCCGCACGTCGCTACTCGCCAGGCAAGGTAGTATCCGTATCCAAGCGAGTGGTCAGCGGCTTCCCGGTAGGGTTCCTGACCAGCACAGCTATGTCGAGCGGTCGAATTTGACCTTTCGGATGCAACAGCGGCGTTTTACGCGGCTGACCTCCGGGTTCAGCAAAACGCTGACAAACCACAAGGCGGCGGTCGGCCTCTTTGTCGCCCACTACAACCTGTGCCGCATCCATGAAACGCTCCGCGTCACACCAGCGATGGAGTTGGGCGTCTCCGATCACGTCTGGTCAATCGAGGAACTGATCGAGGCGGCGAGCAACCCGGATGACCACAAGCCCGCTGGCCGGATGGTTGGCCGGTTCCGGGTGATTGACGGCGGAGTGTCCTAAGATGAATAATCGAGTGTCCTATTTAGGACAGCACCGGAATTCGGGAAGAATTTATAATGGATTATTATTTTATATATATAGCTGCAATTTTCACATTTTTATGGGGGGTATTCGCATACTACTTCTTTTCTCTTCTATACTATTTTCGCAGATTGCTGATGAGCTAAGAAGATGATCCGTTTTTCCATGCCCGATGGCAACTCGTTCGAAGATTTGGCGCTCGCTATCGTCTCAAGCTCGCCATCGAGACGCACTTCTGAACGAGCGACCGAACGTCGGCTTAGTCTGCGCATCGCCGACGATCGGCAAGGTGCGCTTGTGATCCAATTGACGGCACCTCAGAACCCCACCTGATCCCCGCTCTATGACTGCGGAATCTCGTGGGCTCCCTTCAGAGCGGCGCGCAGCCGCTCAGGCGAACCGCTCCCTCAGCGCGTCCAAACCGATCTCGTAAAACTTCGAAATGATCTTGTCCGACAGCTCCGGCGCCGCTTCGTCCGGAATGAAATAGGCCGACCAGAAGATGTGGCAGCCGCCTTCCTCGGCCACGCAACTGAAGGTCGCGCGGTAGTCCGAGGCAGGCAGGGGGCCGTCGACGATCTCGTAGGTAATGTGGTGATCGCCGGTCTCGATCAGCCGCTCGAAGAAAATCTCCCCATCGGTGGTCGTGAGGTGCCGGTAGGCATCCCCCTCGATCTCGGTCAGCTCGACCGAGGCGATCAGCGGATGCCAATCAGCGATCTGTCCGAACCCGCCGACCTCGGCCCAAACCTCCGCCGGCGGCCGTGGCAGCGAAACCATGCGGCGCAAGCGGTCGTGCTCTTGCTGGTGCTGTTCGTTCTGCATGTCTGGCCTCGCCTTGATCCAAAAGTGAGTGTGTGCCGCCAGGTTACGCGCGATCGGCGAAGCGGTCCATTCGTCTTCAAGTCCCGAAGCGAGGGCACCGGCATGAATGCCTCAGCGGCTTCCAGGAATGCGCCAATTGTCCTTCGCCGATACGCCTTGCTCTACCGTTTCTCCGGCCAGACCGGGATGTCGCTGGGAAAGTGCCGCCGGGGACGTGACGGCTCGACCAAAGGCACCTTCTTCCCGCCCTGGATCGCGCGAAGATATTGCGCCAGCGCGTAAATCCGGCCGGCGACCAGCACGCTCGGATCGGCGCGGAAGATCCCCGCCCCGCCGCTGCTATAGGCCTCGCTGCGGAACGTGCGACCCCAGACCGGCATGTCCGTGCTACCGTGACCCTCGACCGGCACGCGCCCATCGATCACTTGGAACACGCGGTCAAAGGGAAAGACCCCGCCGTTCCTTTCGGAAAGCGTGGTGAGATCGGGTGGCGGGACTTTCAGGATCGCACCCATGGCGCCCCCGCCGGCGCCGTCGGGACCGTGACAGACTGCGCAGGCCTCATGGTATTCCCATGCGCCGCGCAAGGTGACTTCGTCATAGTTCGCTTCGGCGTGTGCGGCCGTTGGGCTGACAGCGACGCCGATCGAGATTGCCAGAATAATACCCTTACCCATCGCGAGCTCCTGAGCGGTGATTTCGCGCTCGAGCTTGCTACGGGAAAGACGGCTTCGGCTTGAGATCGATCAATCCCGGCGCAGCCTGGTTGGCGCGAGGCCTCAGAACGCCACCTGATCCCCGCCCTTCAAGGCCAGCATCCCGCGCGCCTCGTCCGGGGTCGCGATCTCCAGCGACAGATCCTCCAGGATACGCCGGATTTTTGCCACCTGGGCGGCGTTCGATGGGGCCAGTTCCCCCTTGCCGAGATAGAGCGAGTCCTCCAGCCCCACCCGCACATTGGCGCCCATGGTGGCGGCCTGCGTGCAAAGCGGCATCTGGTGGCGGCCGGCGGCGAGGATCGACCAGCGGTAATCATTGCCGAACAGCTTGTTGGCGATCCGGCGCATATGCAGCACGTTTTCCTCGTCGGCGCCGATCCCGCCCAGGATGCCGAAGATCGTCTGCACGAACAGCGGCGGCTTCACCAGGCCCCGGTCCAGGAAATGGGCCAGGCTGTAGAGGTGCCCCACATCGTAGCACTCGAATTCGAACCGCACGCCGTGGCCCTCGCCCAGTTCCTTCAGGATGCGCTCGATATCGGCGAACGTGTTGCGGAAGATCCAGTCGCGCGAGGATTCCAGGTGCTGGCGCTCCCATTCGTGCTGGAACTCCTGATAGCGGTTCAGCATCGGGAAGAGGCCGAAATTCATCGAGCCCATGTTCAGCGAGGTCATCTCGGGGCTGGCATGGACCGCCGCGGCGATGCGCTCGTCGACGCTCATCCCCTGGCCGCCGCCGGTGGTGACGTTCACCACAGCCTTCGACTGCTGCTTGATGCGGGGCAGGAATTTCATGAACTCGGCTGGGTCGCCGCTGGGCTTGCCGGTCTCCGGGTCGCGGGCATGCAAATGCAGGATCGCCGCCCCCGCTTCCGCCGCGGCCACTGCGTCCGAGGCGATCTCGTCCGGCGTCACCGGCAGATGCGGCGACATGGTGGGGGTGTGGATCGAGCCCGTGACCGCGCAGGTGATGATGACCTTGTCTTGCTTCGGCATGTTGTCCCTCCGTTATCTCAGCCGACCCTATCTCAACCGTTCCGGCGCCAGCATGGATTTCTCAAGCCCCCGCGCGGCCAGATCGCCTGGCAAGTCGCCCTCCGTGATCAGCGCCGCCGCAGCGCGTCCCAGCGCCGGTGATGTCTGGATGCCATAGCCGCCCTGGCCGGCGAGCCAGAAGAACCCCTCGGCCGCATCGTCGAACCCCACCACGGGCGTTTTGTCCGCAACGAAGCAGCGCAGCCCCGCCCATTTGGTGACCAGCCGGCGCACTTGCAGCACGGTCGCCTGCTCGATCCGGTGGGCGCCCAGAGCCAGATCCATCTCGTCCGGCTGGGCGTCGCAGGGGGGCGAGGGGGTCTCGTCGGCGGGCGAGCCCATGATTCGCCCCGCATCCGGACGGAAGAAGAACTGCTCGTCCACGTCGATGGTGGCGGGCCATCCGCCCGGGTCCAAGCCATCGGGCGGATCGAAGGTGAAGGCGGTCCGCCGCTTCGGCACCAGCCCCACCGGGGTGGCGCCTGCTAGGGCGGCGACCTCGTCGCACCAGGCGCCCGCCGCGTTGACCACCACACGCGCCGCGAAGTCTCCGGCCTTGGTCTCGGCGGTCCAGATACCGACGGCGCGGGTCAAGGCTTGCACCTTGGCGCCAGTCACCACCCGGCTGCCGCGCGCTCTCAGCCCTCGCAGAAACCCGGTATGGAGCGCATGGACATCGATATCCTCGGCAGCCGGCTCCAGCAGGCCGCCGGCGGCATAACCGGGCCGGATCGCGCCGTTCGCACGAACGACCTCGTCAGATCCCAACCGCTCGACCGGGGCAACGCCTGGCGGCGCGGTTGCCCGCACTTCCGCCTCGGCGGCATCCAGGGCAGTGATTTGGTCCGGACGCGCCAGGAACAGCGCCCCGCGCGGCGTCAGCAACGGATGGTCTCCGAACCCCTCCGGCGGGTCCTTGAAGAACCCGCGCCCCGCCGAGGTCAGCCGGCGGATTACCGCGTTGCCATAGGTCTCGGTGAAGAGCGCCGCCGACCGCCCGGTCGTGTGATAGCCCGGCTGATCCTCCGTCTCGAGCAGGACCACCTCGGCATTTACGGACAGAGCCCAGGCGGCAGAAGCCCCCGCAATGCCCGCGCCGATGACCAGAATGTCCGCTGTCCCGTCCATCCCGTCATCCGATCCGCAAGGCGTGCGATTTGCAACCCCGGTTGGGCGGCTCGACGCAGCCCAGGTTGAGTGCCGCCGCCGATCCCGGTTAGATGCGTGGACCATGAAGGACGATGACCTTGTGATCCGCTCGGCGGCCGAGGCAGATGTGCCCGAGCTCAGCCGGATGCTGGCGGCCCTTTCGGCCGAGATCGGCTATGAAAGCCCGGCGGCAAACGACGCGGCCGCGTTGGCGCGCCACGGCTTCGGCGCGCGCCCGCTCTTCGACGCTCTGATCGCCGAGCGCGGCGGGTGGGCGCTGGGCCTCGCGGTCTACTTCCCGGAATTCTCTACGCTCCGCCGGCGGCCCGGGGTCTATCTGCAGGACCTCTATCTGGCACCCGAGGCGCGGGGTCTCGGCCTCGGCCGGCGCCTGATCGCGGCGGTCCTGCACCAGGCCGCTGCCTGGGAGGCGGTCTATCTGCGCCTGGCCGTCCATGACGACAACCGGGACGCGCTGGCCTTCTACCGGCGCCTCGGCTTCCGGACGGACCCGAACGAGCGGGCCTATTGGGTCGAGGGAACCGCACTTGAGGAATTGGTAGGAACCTAATGAAAACATTCTATCATCCGATCCAGAAGACCCATGACCCGAAGCATTTTCTGTCATCCGGGGCGCTGCAACCCAACCCGGAGCAGCCGGGCCGGGTCGATATGCTGCTGGACGCCGTGAATGCGCTGGGCCTGGCGGTCGAGGAACCCGCGGACCGGGGCCTGGCGCCGATGGCGGCGATCCACACGTCCGAATACATTCGCTTCCTGCAAACCATCTACGCGCGTTGGCAGCACATCCCTGGCGCTTCCGCCGAGGTGATCCCGAATATCCACCCCAACCGCAACGCCGCCAGCTACCCGAAATCCGCGGTCGGCCATGCGGGCTATCACCAGGCCGACACGGCCTGCCCGATCTCGGCCGAGACCTGGGACGCGGCCTATTGGAGCGCGCAGAGCGCGCTGGGCGCGGCGGACCACGTGCTGGGCGGGGTGCTATCCGGGGCAGGGGCGGCCTACGCATTGGCCCGCCCGCCCGGCCACCACGCTTACGCGGACATGGCCGGTGGGTTCTGCTTCCTGAACAACAGCGCGATCGCGGCCGAGCGGGCCTTGGCCGCCGGGCGCCGCCCCGCGATCCTGGACGTGGACGTGCATCACGGCAATGGCACCCAGGGCATCTTCTATGCGCGTGGCGATGTGCTGACCGTGTCGCTGCACGCCCATCCCGAGCGGTTCTATCCGTTCTTCTGGGGCTACGAGCAGGAACGCGGCGAGGGCCCGGGCGAGGGCGCCAACCTGAACTTGCCGCTGGCGCGCGGCACCGGCGATGACGGGTTCCTCGAGGCCTTGGACGCGGCCAAGGCCCGGATCGGGGCCTTCGCCGCCGACATCCTGGTCGTGGCGCTCGGCCTCGACGCCTTTGAGGGTGATCCGTTCCAGGGGCTGGCGGTCACGACGCCGGGCTTCGGGCGCATCGCCGCCAGCATCGCCGAGCTCGGCCTGCCCACGATCCTGGTCCAGGAGGGCGGCTATCTCTGCCCCGAATTGGGCGACAATTTGCGCAGCTTCCTAAGCGGATTCGGTGAGGCGCATCGGGCGCGGTGAGGCCGTCTCGCCCGTTCTCGCTCCAAAGGGGAAAGGCCGGCCGCCTCGATGCGCCGGACTTGATCCGGGGCCTCGATGGCCACCGGAACCCCTCGAGGTCCCGGCTCTCGGCCGAGACACAGATGCGCTGGCAACTCACGCTGGCCCGAAGTTCTCGTCGAAGAACTTCAGCCAGTTTTCGCCCATCACGCCCGCGACCTCGGTCTCGCTCATGCCGATCCCGCGCAGGCCATCGGCGACGTTCCCGAAATCCCGGTTGTCCCGGAACCAGCCCGGCATGGCTGGGAACAACGATCTCATTGCGTTATGTGATATGTGTCGCAAGAACCGGTGATGTGGACCGTCGTCATTCCCGCGAAGGCGGGAATCTCGCCGGGATCAAAGATCCCCGCTTGCGCGGGGATGACGGGGTGACACATGGCGGGCGCCTATCCGAACAGCTCGTGGCAAAGCTCGAGCGACTCGACCAGTTTGTCGACCTCGGCCTCGGTGTTGTAGAGCCCGAACGAGGCCCGGCAGGTTGCGGTCACGCCCAGATGGGTCATCAGTGGCTGGGCGCAGTGATGGCCCGCGCGCACCGCGACGCCCTTGCGGTCGATCACCGTCGAGATGTCGTGGGGGTGCGCCGGCCCTTCCAGATTGAACGAGAAGATCGCCCCCTTACCCTTGGACTTGCCGTAGACCTGCAGCCAGTTCAGCCCGTCCAGCCGGTCCCGGGCATAATCGCGCAAGCCCCGTTCATGCTCGGCGATATTCTCCATGCCGAGCCCGGTCAGATAGTCGATCGCGGCGCCGAAGCCGATCACCTGGACGATGTTCGGCGTGCCCGCCTCGAACTTCATCGGCCCGTCGGCATAGGTGATGCGCTCCTTCGTCACCTCCTTGATCATGTCGCCGCCGCCATGGAACGGGTGCATCTCGGCCTGGCGCTCCTTGCGGGCATATAGCGCCCCGGCGCCGGTCGGGCCATAGAGCTTGTGGGCGGTCACGACATAGAAATCGCAGCCGATATCGGCCAGGTCGACCGGCATATGCACCGCCGCCTGGCTGCCATCGAGCAGGGTCGCGATCCCGCGCTCTCGCGCCGCCTGGCAGATGGTCTTCACGTCGACCACCGTGCCCAGCACGTTCGACATATGCGTCACCGCGATCAGCTTGGTCCGGGGCGTGATCGCGGCGATCACAGCCTCAGGGTCCAGGTCGCCGTTCACGTCCACATCGACCCACTTCAAGACCGCCCCCTGGCGCTCGCGCAGGAAATGCCATGGCACGATATTGGCGTGGTGTTCCATGACCGAGACGATGATCTCGTCGCCCGGCTCGAACCTGGGCGCGGCCCAGCCGTAGGAGACCAGGTTGATCCCCTCGGTGGCGTTCGAGGCCAGGATGATCTCTTCCTCCGAGGCCGCGCCAAGGAAGTTGGCGATCTTGCCCCGCACCGCCTCATAGTTCTCGGTCGCCAGGTTCGAGAGGAAATGCAAGCCCCGGTGCACATTGGCGTATTCTTCCGAATAGGCCTTGGTCACCGCGTCGATCACCGCCTTCGGTTTCTGGGCCGAGGCGCCGTTATCCAGATAGACCAGATCGACCCCGTTCACCTGGCGCGACAGGATCGGGAAATCGGCGCGGATTTTTTCGACGTCATACATGGGGAATCTCGTTCAGCCGCCCATCATCATCGGTGTCAGCAGCATTGCGGGCAGGATCATGATCGCGAACAGCGCCGCCAGGACGCTAAAGGTCCGTTTGAAGCCGTGCAGCTCGGCGATGAAGGCGGCATAGAGCCACAACAGCAAAGCGCCGCCGATCAGCGCAATCATTGCCGCACTGTCGCTCATTGCCACTGGGACATCCGGGTTCTTCGCCAGCGTTTGTATCGCTTCCAGGTTCTGCCGCGCCGCCAGTTCGACGAAGGGCGAGGTCACGCTGGTGACCACGTCGTACCAGGCGACGACCAGAGCCGATTGGCGAAAATCGCCAGTGCCACCGAAGACGCGGCCGATGTAGCAGATCAGTGCCGTGATGATGCCGAACGAGATCAGCGCGCCGACCAGCCGTCCGATATAGGCGCCGAGCCCCGCGGGTCCGGCGCCGGCGACCTCGATGGGGATCAGGATCACCATGATCTGGCGCACCACGAAGGCAAGCAAGACCAGAAGCAGGATCTCCTGCATGCCATAATCGCCGCTCATGATCCGCCGCACCGAGGCGCGCGGATGCATGTAGCCGCCGATGATGTTCTCGATCACTGCGCCCATCATGGCTGCCGCCCCGTCTTCATCTCAAAAGGCCCGACCCAGCAGATAGAGTGCAAGGACAAGAGTGCCAACCAGGCCGGCGATGACGCCCAAGACTTTCCAGGTGCTGGCAAATCCATGCGCCTCGGCCAGGCAATGGGCCAAGACCCAGGCCGAGGCGATGGCGCCCAACATACTGGCGATCTCGGCAGCGCGGCCCGGCGCCCCGGTCAGCAGCAGTGAGAACATGGTCGCCGCCAGGATCGCCGGTGCCGCTACCAGCGAACCCCAGAAGACCGCCGCCCGACTGTCGCGCCAGGACCCGGCGCCGCCAAAGGCTCGGGCGACCGCGCCTGCCAAGGCCGCCACCACATAAAGCGCGATGGTCCGGTAGAAGACCGACGAGACCAGCGCCGCGCCGATCAACCGGCGAAATTCGTCTGGCGTCAGTGTCGGGCCTTTCGGCCCCCAGGCCAGCAAGACGGCGCGCCCGGCGAACCAGATCAGGCCCGAGAGCACCACATAAAATAGCAGCCGCCCCTCGCTGGGCCCCCGCGTCAGCTCGCCCCGCATCGAGCCGCGCAAATCCGCCCAGGCGCCCAGCACGCGCGAGACCAGTCCGTTCGCCGGTGCCTCCTCCTCGGCCATCGCCATCAGCCGGCCGTCCCGGTGTTCTTTCCGGTACTTGCCTGGGCGCGCTCGGCCATCCAGGCGGCGACATGGGCGCGCATCGCCCCGGCCAGCGCCTCGTTCTCGATTTCCTCGAAGGCCTCCTCGGCGAAGGCGGCGACCAGCATCGCCTCGGCTTCCGCCTCGGGCACCCCGCGCGAGCGCAGGTAGAACATCGCTGCCTCGTCCAGCTTCCCCGTGGTCGAGCCGTGGCTGCACTTCACGTCATCGGCATAGATCTCGAGCTCTGGCTTGGCGGAGAACTCCGCGCCCTCGGTCAGCAGCACCGACTGGCTGATCTGATAGCCGTCGGTCTTTTGCGCCACCTGGCGCACGAAGATCTTGCCCTGGAAGATGCCGCGCGCCTTGTCGGTCAGCACGTTCTTGAAGACCTGGCGGCTTTCGCAGCCGGGCGCGCCATGGGTGACGAAGACCGTGTTGTCGATGTGGCTCTCGCCCTTCGCCAGTACCGCGCCCGCGATATGGCCCACGGCGCTCTCGCCGACGAAGTCCATCACCACCTCGTTGCGGGTCATCTCGCCGTCGGCCGTCAGGGTGAAGGTCTTGAACTGCGCCTCGGCGCCGATCCGCGCGAAGATGTGACTGGCGCTAGGCGCCCGCGGGCCTTCCTGAATGCGCACATGCTGGAAGCTGCCGCCCTCGGCCACATCGACCTCCAGCACCTTGTTGGTCACGGTGCCGGATTCCAGCAGCATAAGCGATGCGCCCGGTTCGACCCGGATCACATGGTGCAACAGGCTCGACCCCTCGCCGATCTGGTCGTGGCGCAGATGCAGGGGCTCGGTCACCTGGCCTGTCACATGCAGCGCCAGCCCCTCGGTGGCGCAAGCGGTGTTGAGCGCGGCCAGCGGGCGCGCCACCTTCTCGTGCCCCGCGGCCTCGAGGTGTCCGAAGATCTCGCGCGCGGGCGCGATGTCCTGTTGCAGCGCCTCGCTCAGCATCATGACGTGCAAACCCGGTTGGGCGGCGTCGTCCGACAGGTCGGGCCGGAAATGCCCGTTGACGAAGCGCAACCGGCGCGGATGCACATCGCCGAATTGGCTTTGCATCTGGGGCGCGTCCGATGTCTCGCCGACCACGGCGATGGGCGCGGTCAGGCGGCCCGGATCGGTGTATTTCCAGTATTCGTCGCGCCGCGCCGGCGCGCCTGCTTCCAACAGCCGGGTCCGCGCCGCGGCGCGCGCATCGCGCGCCCAGCCCGCCTCGTGGCCGGGCAGGGGCAGGACATGCAGCAGGGCCTCGGCGGCCTTCCTTTTTGCGTCCGTCGCCATCACGCTACCTTGTTCTCCAGGTGGGCGTAGCCCTCGGTCTCGACCTTGATTGCCAGTTCCGGCCCGCCGGTCTCGACGATCTTACCGTCCGCCATGATATGCACGACGTCGGGTTTGATGTGGTCGAGCAGCCGCTGATAGTGGGTGATGACCAGGAAACTCCGGCCCTCGTCGCGGAGCGCGTTCACGCCGTCGGCGACCAGCTTCATCGCGTCCACGTCGAGCCCCGAGTCAGTTTCGTCCAGGATGCACATCCGGGGCTCGAGCACGGCCATCTGCAGGATCTCGTTGCGCTTCTTCTCGCCACCGGAGAAGCCCACATTGACCGGGCGCTTCAGCATGTCGGCGCTGATCTTCAGTGCCTTGGCCTTCTCGCGCACCAGCTTCAGAAAGTCGGGCGCCGAGATCTCGGGCAGCCCACGCGCCTTGCGCTGGGCGTTCATCGCGGTGCGCAGGAAGGTCATGTTGCCGACGCCGGGGATCTCGACCGGATACTGGAAGGCGAGGAACAGGCCATGGGCGGCACGCTGCTCCGGGTCCATGTCCAGCAGATCCTCGCCGTCGAGCGTGGCCGAGCCATCCGTCACCTCGTAGCCCTCGCGGCCCGACAGCACATAGGAGAGCGTCGACTTGCCCGACCCGTTCGGCCCCATGATCGCATGGACAGACCCGGCCGGGATCTCGAGGTCGACCCCGTTGAGGATCACCTTGTCCTCTTCCTCCAGCTTCACATGCAGATTTTCGATCTTCAGCATTCAGTTTTCCCTTTGGCGGCGCCTTGGCCGCATGTTTCCTCGCAGGCGCCGCCTGCGGCGTCACTCCAATCCCAACACCACCCGCGACACGTATTCGGGCGTGTAGATCTGTTCCATCAGGCCGGGCATCATCGGCACCCATATGGGCTCGGCCATGAAGGCCAGCACGCCGCCGATCAGCAGCGCCAGCATGGCGATGTAGTTCGTCTTGCCCATCACCAGCACCACGATGCCCATCAGGATCAGGGTGATCACACCCTCGGCGATGTGCAGCGTCTGGGTGCTGCCCTCGATGCCCAGCTGGCTCATGGCGATGCTGCGCCCGGCGACCAGCGCCACCGCGCCCAGGATGAAGGCCAGGGGCGGCAGAACCATCTTGCCGATCGAGATTTCGAAGTCGTCGTCATCATCCTTCTCGTAGGCCATGCGCCGGTTAAGCCCCACGGGCGGCGGCCCGCCGGGCAGTTTGGCTTTGACCTTTTTCAGGCGTTTGTTGAAATCGTCCGACTGGCTCATGCTGCCCTCCTTGCGATCAATCCTTGCTGCGGCGCTTGCCGACCAAATACGAGAACAGGAACACCAGGCTGGCCAGCGCTCCGCACCCCAGGGCGAAAATGATTCGCACCGCCGGCGAGCCGCTGACCTCTAGATAGACCCCCAGCCAGTAGACCACGGCCGTCACGAAGAGGCCGTAGAACAGTCCGCCATAAAGCAAGTTCTTGTCGCCTTTCATCGTCCGTTCTCCAATAATAGTCTCATGTCAGTCCTTGCCCCAGCGCCACCGCCATTCGCCATCGGTCTTGGCCTTGCAGAGCCTGATGAAGGCGAGGATCGCGGCGGCGAAGAGCAACAGAAAGGCAACGACCTGGGCGCCGCTCGGACCGGCCTCGGATGCCGAAGGCCGGACGATCAGCATATGGGTGAACGCGAGCACGACCAGCACGAAGACGATTATCGCCGCCCAGCCCTTCCAATTGGCCGGCGAGGCGCCATAGCCGTAGGTCTTCGGTTTGAACCAGTGGTCGGTCACTCGATGATCTCCCAATCGCGATCAGACCGGGGATCCCTCGGGGCGGTATTGTGGGCTCGGAATTCGGCAAGTTGCTCGGCTCGCTCCTGCGCACGTTCCTCGCGCGCCAGAATCTCGCCTGCCGCGCGACGCGACCGCGCAGCGGTCGCCCCCATCCGGGTGGCTACCGCGCCGGCCGATACTCCAATCACGAAGATGATCAGCCAGACCAACCAGGCGGGAACCGGCGAGAGGTCGATCGAAAAGGCGAGAATCGCGCCCAGCGCCCAAACACCCAGCACCGCAGCAACCGTGCCAAGCGACCGGTCACGATGGGCAGGGCTGTGCGGGTCCCGGAGTAACGCCTCTTCGATCGAGTTTCCTACGCTCACGACTTAAAGCCCCCATTCTCGGGTATTGCGAATACCAGGGGATAAAACCAGGCCAAGCAGAACACGCCGTATTCCGAGAACAGGCGCTGGAAAAACGCTCTACCGAACGAGTGGCTCGGTCCAACGAGTCTCGCGCGCTCGTATGCCGAAAAGACAACCAGGAACAACGAGATGGTCAACCAAACATGGAAGGGAAAATAAGCGAGGAATGACAGAACGAGCGGTACGATGCTCGATGTCAAATAGGCCAATCCAACAGACACGACGCCCAGGCAAACACCCATCGCGAGTGCCTTTAGATGACCGAGTTCCCTGAACCGGGCCTCGAGCGTATCGATCAGTTTACCCAACACTCCCCTCCAAACTAATCGCCACCAGCTTCTGCGCCTCGACGGCGAATTCCATGGGCAGTTCCTGCAGCACCTCCTTGCAGAAGCCGTTGACGACCAGGGCCACCGCCTCCTCCTCGTCCATGCCGCGGCTGCGGCAGTAGAACAGCTGGTCGTCGTCGACCTTCGAGGTCGTCGCCTCGTGCTCGCAGCGCGACGAGGAGTTCTTGACCTCGATATAGGGCACCGTGTGCGCCCCGCATTTGTCGCCGATCAAAAGGCTGTCGCATTGGGTGTAGTTGCGCGCGTTGCCGGCGCGCGGGTGCATCGAGACCAGGCCGCGATAGGTGTTCTGCGCCCGCCCCGCGCTGATCCCCTTCGAGACGATGCGCGAGCGGGTATTCGCCCCCAGATGCACCATCTTGGTCCCGGTATCGGCCTGCTGGGCGTTGTTGGTGATGGCGATCGAGTAGAACTCGCCCTGGGACTCCGCGCCCCGCAGGATGCAGGACGGGTATTTCCAGGTGATCGCAGAGCCGGTCTCGACCTGCGTCCACGAGACCTTCGAGCGCGCGCCCCGGCAATCGGCCCGCTTGGTGACGAAGTTGTAGATGCCGCCCCGGCCTTCCTCGTCGCCCGGATACCAGTTCTGGACGGTGGAATATTTGATCTCCGCGTCCTCCAGCGCCACCAACTCCACGACCGCTGCGTGCAGCTGGTTCTCGTCGCGCATCGGTGCTGTGCAGCCTTCCAGGTAGCTGACATAGGCGCCCTTGTCGGCGATGATCAGGGTGCGCTCGAACTGGCCCGTATTCTCGGCATTGATGCGGAAATAGGTGCTCAGTTCCATCGGGCAGCGCACGCCCTCGGGCACATAGACGAACGAGCCGTCCGAGAAGACCGCCGAATTCAGCGTCGCGAAGAAGTTGTCGGACTGCGGCACGACCGAGCCCAGATACTTCTTCACAAGATCCGGGTGCTCCTGCAGCGCCTCCGAGATCGAGCAGAAGATCACGCCGGCCGCCGCCAGCTCCTTCTTGAAGGTGGTGCCGACCGAGACCGAGTCGAAGACCGCGTCGACCGCCACTTTGCGTCCCTCGGCGGCGGCGGTGCCCGCGCCCTCGACACCCGCCAGGATCATCTGTTCCTTCAGCGGAATTCCCAGCTTCTCGTAGGTGCGCAGCAGTTCCGGATCGACCTCGTCGAGCGACTTAGGTTTCTCGTCGAACCCCTTGGGCTGGGCGTAATAATACTGCTCCTGATAGTCGATCGGCTGGATCTCCAGCATCGCCCAATCGGGCTCGGTCATCTCGACCCAGCGGCGATAGGCGGCCAGGCGCCAGTCCAGCATCCAGGCGGGCTCGTTCTTCTTATCGGAGATCAGCCGCACGATGTCCTCGCTCAACCCCTTGGGCGCGAACTCGGTCTCGACATCGGATTCCCAGCCGTATTTGTATTTGCCCATCGAGCGGACGGCCTCGACCGTCTCGTCCTCGACGCCCTCTTTGACCTTAAAATCGGCCTTGACCTTGATGTCGTCCAGCGCGCTCATGCGGCTTCCTCTCTCCCATGTCCCGGGCTTGACCCGGGACCTCGATATCTCTCTCGCTCCACAAGGCCCCGGATCACGTCCGGGGCACAGGGCGCGTTCACGCCGCCCGTTCCTTCCGGCGGCGGTAGTTGTCTATCCAAGTCTCGGCGAAGCCCATCACCTCGGCTTGCGTTGTCGTCGGCCCCATCGAGACCCGGATGGCCGACGACGCGGTTTCCTCGTCGAAGCCCATCGCCAGCAGCACCCGGCTGGCCTTGTTGACCTTCCCCGAGGAGCACGCCGAGCCCGCGCTGATGGCGTAGCCGGCAAGGTCCATCTGCATGACCTGGGTCTCGCCCTTCCACCCTGGCACGGCGAAGCAGGAGGTGTTGGGCAGGCGTGGGACGTCCTTGCCGAAGACGATCAGGTCGGGCGCCTCCGAGGCCAGGCGGTCCTCCAAACGGTCCCGGAGGTCCGCCACCCGGTCCCAGACCCCATCCTCCTGATCCAGCTGCGCCGCCTCGGCCGCCGCGCCGAACCCGGCGATGCCGATTACGTTCTCGGTGCCAGCACGGCGAGAATTCTCTTGCCCGCTTTCATGGCCCACAGCAGGGAGCCAACCGAAGGGGCAAAGCTGGGCCCCGACTCCCGTCGGCCCAGAGAGCTTGTGAGCCGAAGCGATGCCAAAATCCGCCAATGTGACTGCGGTATCGTGGTTTAGCTTTCCCACACCTTGTGTAGCGTCCACGAAAATTTCCGCACTTCGGTTCCGGTTCTGGATGTAATCGAAGCACTGACCGACGTCGTTGATCACACCTGTTTCCGAGTTTGCCCATTGGATGGCTATCATCTCGCCATCCCGCAAACCGCCAAGAATTGTCGCATCAAAGCGTTCGTCGATCACAACCCGTCCGCTTTCGTCGGACGGCAAGGCCCAGCCCGGATCGAAGTGCCGGAAGACGCAATCATGTTCAGTGCGGGCCATGATCGCTTGTCGATGCGCCAAGATTTCATTGGCACCCTCCGTCGCACCGCTGTTGAAGACTAACTCGCCTTCGGACCACCCAGTAAGCCGAGCCACCTGGCCGCGCGCCTTCTCGACAATCGCCTTCGCCGCCCGGCCCTCTGCATGGACGCTGGACGGGTTCCCCACCACGTCCATCGCCGCCAGCATGGCGGCGCGCGCCTCGGGCCTCAGCGGCGCCGAGGCATTCCAGTCGAGGTAGACGCGGTTCATCATAGCGCTGCCTCCTGGAGCGCCGCGACGTCGCCTCTATGGATGGAGGGCAGCGACCGGCCGCGGGCGGAAGCGAAGCGCCCGCCCGGGGGGGCGGTCGGGCGCTGCCCGGCGTTTGCACGCCGGGCGGGGCGTTTGTCTCCCATCCGTCCGTCTCCCCGAATGCTGTCCATGCTCGCCGAAAGGGAGCGGGTCTGCAGCGCCAGCATGCTCACGCCCGCGCCGCCTCTTCCTCCAGCAGCTCGCTGAAATCCGGCACGGCCGGGCAGGGCACCATCCGGTCGCCGATCACATCCGCAATCGTCGTCTGGCTCAGGAAAACATGCACATGGGCCGAGAGCTGTTCCCACAGGTTATGGGTCAGGCAGGCCTCCTTGGACTTGCCGCAGCCCTGGCCTTCCTCCCACTTGCCGTCGCAGCCCATGGCGTTCAGCCGCTCGTCGACCGCCGCCATGACGTCCGAAATGCGCAGCTCCTCCGGCGCGCGCGCCAGCAGGTAGCCGCCGCCTGGCCCGCGCACTGAATCCACCAGCCCGGCGCGCCGCAGGCGCACGAAAAGCTGCTCGAGGTAGGCGAGGCTGATGTCCTGGCGCTCGGAGATCTCGGCCAGGGTCACCGGCCTGGGCGCGCCGTTCAGCGCGATATCGGCGAGCGCCGTCACCGCATAGCGGCCCTTGGTGCTGAGCTTCATTCGCGCCTCCCGTATCGGCCAAATCCAACGCCCCAGGCCCCCGCACACATGTTGACCTGCGCGCCCATCGGCATTACCTCCCTTAAACGCGAGCGAGAGGCCGTATCCGGCTGATTTAGAATTGTTCTAGGAAACCTGACAGAAGAAGTCAAGCAATCGGGACGCCCTACCCGATGCGCGCGTATAACGAGGAAGAGCAGACATGCCAGAGGTGATCTTCGCGGGCCCGGAGGGCCGTCTTGAAGGCCGCTACCATCCCGAGCCCGAGAAGGACGCGCCGATCGCCCTGATCCTGCATCCGCACCCGAAATTCGGCGGCACGATGAATAACCCCGTGACCTATGCGCTGCACTACGCATTCCGGGATCTGGGCTTCACGGTGATGCGGTTCAATTTCCGCGGCGTCGGGCGCAGCCAGGGCGAGTTCGACCAGGGGATCGGTGAGCTTTCCGACGCTGCCTCGGCGCTCGACTATCTGCAGGCGCAGAACCAGAACGCGCGGGCCTGCTGGGTGGCCGGGTTCTCGTTCGGCGCCTGGATCGGGATGCAGCTTCTGATGCGGCGTCCCGAGATCAGCGGCTTCATCTCGGTGGCCCCGCCCGCCAACATGTACGACTTCTCGTTCCTGGCCCCATGCCCGTCGTCCGGCCTGATCATCAACGGCGAGGCCGACCGGATCGTGCCGACCGAAGAGGTAATCAAGCTCTCCGACAAGCTGAAGGCCCAGAAGGGGATCACCATCACCCACCAGACGGTGCCCGAGGCCAACCACTTCTTCGAGAAGGGCATGGAGACCCTGGTCGGCAACATCAAGGATTACGTGGTCAAGCGCATGAAAGAGGGCGGGCGGTAGGTGCCGCATCCCCTTGCTAACCCTCCCCCCAATGGGGAGAGGGCTAGGGAGGGGGTGCCCCCCCACGCGCAAGTCACGGATAACTGATCCGCCCCCCGCAGACCGGCTCGCGGCACCCGGTCGTCGACGGCGCCGAGGTTGGCAGGCCGCGCAGGACCCGGACCGCCAGATAGGCAAAGGCCTGCGCTTCCAGGATGTCGCCGTCCAGCCCCACCGCCTCGACCGCCTCGACCGGCGCGTCGAGCCGGTCGGCCAGCATCCCCATCATCGTTTTGTTATGCCGCCCGCCGCCGCAGACCAGCCAGCGGGTAGGGGGTGCAGGCATATGCGCGACCGATGCGGCCACACAATCGGCGGTGAAGACAGTCAGCGTGGCCGCGCCGTCTTCGGTGGACAGCTGCTCGACGGCCTTCTGAACAGGCTGGAAATCGTTCCGGTCCAGCGATTTTGGTGGGGCCCGATGCAAGTAATCGAACCGCGGCAATCCTGATAGAACGTCTTCGTGCGTATGGCCTGCGGCCGCTGCCACGCCGTCTTTGTCGAAGCCCAACGCGGTCCGCGCAGCCATGAAATCATCGATAAGGGCGTTCGCCGGACCCGTATCAAATGCCAAGAGTGCCGCCGATTCCTCCGGCGCATCTCGTGATGGATCAATCCATGTGACATTGCCGACCCCACCGAGATTCAGGAAGGCGATGGGATCACGCAATCCGGCATGCCGCGAAAGCGCGAAGTGGTAGAAGGGTGCGAGCGGCGCTCCTTGACCGCCGCTGCGCATGTCGGCCGAGCGAAAATCCCATACGGTCGCAACGCCGGATCCTGAAGCTACCGCCGATCCATCGCCGAGTTGTAGCGTGAAGCCTTCCATCGGACGGTGAGAAACGGTTTGGCCATGGAACCCGATTATGGCCGGCCCGCCGCCAAGTTGGCGGATGGCGTCGAGGTGCGTGGTCACCGCGCTCTTCGCCAAGGTGGTGAGGGCTTCAGGCCAGCGCGCCGGGTCACGCAGCGCGTCTGTTGGCGTGGTAGGCGCCACGGCGTTTGCGGCTTTCATCTGATCGCGATAGGTCTCGAGATAGGGCACGAAAAGGCTTGGTCCGAACTCCTCTAATGTCTCCCCATCCGTCAAAACCAAAGCCGCGTCGACCCCGTCCATCGAGGTCCCGCTCATCAGTCCCAGCGCCCAGACTGGCTTGCCCGTTGCAACCTCGACCATGCCTCACCGTTTCTGTCATGCCACGGCTTGGCCGGGGCATCTCATGGACCTCTTGCGGGATCGCCCGGTCAGGCCGGGCAATGACGGACCCGGGCCGCCCCTTCCCGTCGCACCCTTCCTTTATCGGGCAATTCCGCTATAGAACCCGCCCACCACACTACGGGGAAGACCGATGACCTACCAGCCGAAAGCCGAGTTCCTGCGCGTGATGACCGCGCGCGGCTTCCTGCAGGACTGCACCGATCTGGAGGGGCTAGACAAGGCCCTGATGGCGGGTGTCGTCCCGGCTTATGTGGGTTATGACTGCACCGCGCCCTCGCTCCATGTGGGCAATCTGCTCAGCATCATGATGCTGCACTGGTTCCAGGAGACCGGGCACCAGCCGATCGTGCTGATGGGGGGCGGCACCACCAAAGTGGGCGACCCCTCGGGCAAGGACGAGTCGCGCCAGTTGCTGACCGAGGACATGATCGCTCAGAACATGGCCGGCATCCGCGCGGTTTTCGAGCGGTTCATCAGCTTCGAGGATGCATCCGGGGGCGGTAACGCGGTCATGCGCAACAACGCGGACTGGCTGGATGAACTCCGCTACATCCCGTTCCTGCGCGACTATGGGCGGCATTTCTCGGTCAACCGGATGCTGACCTTCGATTCGGTCAGGCTGCGCCTCGACCGCGAGCAGAATCTGAGCTTTCTCGAGTTCAACTACATGCTGTTGCAGGCCTACGATTTCCTGGAACTCTACCGGCGCGCGGACTGCCTGTTGCAGATGGGCGGCTCCGACCAATGGGGCAACATCGTCAACGGCGTGGACCTGACCCGCCGGGTCGAGGGTGCCGAGGTCTTCGGGCTGACTTGCCCGCTGATCACCACCGCGGATGGGGCCAAGATGGGCAAGACGGCGGCCGGCGCGGTGTGGCTGAACGCCGAGATGCTGAGCGCCTACGACTACTGGCAGTTTTGGCGCAACACGGCGGACGCGGATGTCGGGCGGTTCCTGCGGCTCTTCACGACCCTGCCGATGGACGAGATCGACCGACTGGAGGCGCTGGAGGGTCAGGAGATCAACGAGGCCAAGAAGGTGCTGGCGAATGCGGCAACCGCGATGGCGCATGGCGCCGATGCGGCCAATGATGCTGAGCAAGCGGCTAAGGCGTTGTTTCAGGAGCTAAAGCATACTCGGTTCGACAGCCCAAACCGTTCTTACCAGCCCGCGATCACTCAGGGTTGGCCGACCCTGGAACTGACGTCGAAAGAAATCAGCGAAGGGATATCGATTGTTCAGCTTTTCGTGCGCTCGGGCCTCGCCGCGTCTGGCAAGGAGGCCAAGCGCCTGATCGCCGAGGGGGGTGCTCGTCTGAATGACGAACCCGTCACCGATCCTGGGCAGATGTTGGGTGCGAGTGACTTGGCCGATCCCATCAAGCTATCCGCTGGAAAGAAGCGCCACGCGCTCGTCCGGCTCGCATAATTCCTCGGTTCAATTCGCTCAGCTTGTGGCGCCGCTCCTATGGAAGGAGGGCAGCGACCGGCCGCGGGCGGAAGCGAAGCGCCCGCCCGGGGGGGCGGTCGGGCGCTGCCCGGCGGTGCCCGCCGGGCGACACGGACGGCACTGTTGATCCATCGAGAACGAGCGTCGCCCCGGTTCAGCGGGCTTGGCGTTGGATTGGCTAAGGCGCCTAACCCGGCCTGAGCGTCATCACCCCGATCGCGCCCGCCGCCGCCTCTTCATCGTCCATCGACATCGGGATCATGTCGCCCCGCGCCCAAAGCTCGGCCAAGTGGTCGTAGTAGCGCGAGAACGGATGCCCGCTCTGCCCGGTGGAGATGACCATCACCGAGCCGTCGGGATCGGCGAAATCGATCACCACCCGCAAGCCCGCCGCATGGACATTGGCAAACGGCCGCTCGCCCCGGCCTGTGGTCTGGCCGCGCAGCAGCGTGTAATTGCCGCCCGAGGTCTCGTTCTCGATGTTGAAGAACGGGGCCAGCGCACCGAAAAGCCCCAGCGGCGTATGCTTATGGACCGCCACATGGGCGGCGCCCCAGCGCCAGCCCTCGAGGTTCGAGCCATTGCGCCGCGACAGCGAGATCAGCGCGTCGTCCAAGGCCAGCGCCGCCATTTCCGGGCAGCCCTCGCGCTCGGGCGTCTTATCCACGTCGCACCAGATGCCGGCCCCGTCGATATCCCGGAACACCCGCTCGACGAACAGCGGGCGTGGCCCCTCCACATCGCCGATCAGCGGCCCCAGTTCGTCGGAAGCCAGCCGCCGGGTCAGCAACCGCATCCATTCGGCGAAGATCAGCGGCTCGGGGGAGTGCTGGTCCATGTCGCCATTCCAGCGCCCAAGCAGCTCGATCGCCTCGCGTCTCAGTTCATCGCGTCCACCGCCCGCTTCCTTGCGCCACCAAAGGTCGCGGGCGATCAGCGGCAAGGTGGCGCGCGCCATCTCCGAGACGGCGTCGTTCTGCAGCGCCACGAAGCCCTCGCGCGAGTGATAGGCCCGCTTCGACAACTCCTTCTCCAGCCGCTGGATCCGGTAGGGATAGCCCCAGTCGAAGCTGATATGGTTGGGGAAGGGCGCGTCGGTGATCCGGTTGTTCGCGTTCGCCACCGCGCCCGAGGCGGGCCGGATCACGCGCGGGTTCAGGATCGCGGGCCGCAAGCCCGCCCAATCGTTCTCGCCCAGCCAGCCGGGCGAGGGGATGCGGCCCTGACTGGGGCTTTCGGCCTTGCGTGCCGGGATCGCGCCGGCGACCACCATTGCCACCCCGTTGCGGTCGGCCATGATGATGTTCTGCGCGGGTGCCAGCGCCATCTCCGCGGCCTTGAGCGCCTCCTCGATGCCATCCGCCGTCATCATGCGCATGGTTGCGCTCATGGTCCGGTCCTCGATTGCCAGCGCGGTCCATCTCAAGGCCGCCACATGGCCTTCCGGCGTGACCCCGGCGGCGCCGAACATGTCGCCGGACAGGACTGGCCCATGCCGGGTCAGGCGCACGGTCTGCGTCTCGGGCGGGGCACCCGCAATCTCGATCCGTATTTGCCGGTTGGTGAACCAGCGCCAGCCGCCCGGAGTCAAATACTCGCTGGGATCGTCCGGGTTGACCCGCTCGATATAAAGATCCTGGTCGTCAACATTCGCCGTTGTGATCCCCCAGCCCATCGCCCGGTTGCGTCCGACCAGAACCACCGGAACACCAGGCAAGGTGCCGCCAATCGCCGAGATTCCGGGACCCTGAATGTCGGCCAGGTACCAGATCGACGGCGCCGCCAGCCAAAGATGTGGGTCGCTGGCCAAAAGCGGCTTGCCCCCGGACGAGCGCGAGCCGTCGACCGCCCAGGCGTTCGAAGCGCCCGCCATGCGCGGATCGGTGGCGGGCCCGAAGAAATCCATCCACGGATCGCGCGGCGCAGGCCGGGCCTCGGCGAACCGGGCGCCCGGGAAGAGGTCAGAGAACCGCCTCGGCGTTGTGACCGCCGGGTTCGGGTCCTCCGGCAGAATATCGCTGACCCGCTCTGGCTCGAGATTCAGCAGGAACTTCCCCCGCGTGACCTCGTTGCGCGCGCTGTTCGAAAGCCGCAGCGCCATCAGCTTCAGGATCGCCAGTGAATCCGTCTCGCTCCAGGGTGCGAGGCCCGAGGGAAACAGGAAAAACTCCGGCGCCCCGCGCCCCAGCGCATTGGCGTTCACCTGCCGGATCCAGGCGTTCACGCCCTTGGCATAGGCCGCCAGCGCCGCCTGGGTCTGCGGCGTCTGATGCGGCAGCGAGGCGCCGGCAAGGCCATAGATGTCGAGTGTCTTCATCAGCCGGTCGATCTCGACCGTGCGGGTGCCGAACAGCTCGGACAGCCCGCCGCGTGCGGCCCGGCGGCTGAGCTCCATCTGCCACATCCGGTCCTGGGCGTGCGCCAGCCCCAGGGCGAAGAACGCATCATGATCCGAACTGGCGCGGATATGGGGCACCGCATTGGCGTCGCGGATAATCCTGACCTCGCCCTCGAGCTCCGCGACCGCGATGTCGAGCCCATAGTCGGGCAGCGAGCGCGAGACCAGATACCAGCCCAGCCCCAGCCCGACGGCCAGCAGGAACACGGCGGCAACGAAGATGCGCACCAGCCAGCGCAGGATAACCCTCATCTGGCCTTCACCCCTTTTCCCGCTCCCCAACTTCCGTCTTGCGGCATTCGCGGCTCGCGCGTCTTGACCGCGAGGGCCCAGGCCCACACTCTGTCGCCAGCCCCCAAGGCCCGTTTTTCCAGATGCGGCGGCGGGGTTCAACCGCAACTAACACGAACCCCGCTGCAGGCGCACTCGTGGGGGCGCACCTGGCGGGCAATCGAGGGAGGGAAGATTGGCGATCGTATCGTTTCTGGGGTTGGGCGTGATGGGCTATCCGATGGCCGGCCACCTGGCGGCCAAGGGCCACGAAGTCACCGTCTATAACCGCACTCAGGCCAAGGCCCAGGCCTGGGCCGATCAGCATGGCGGCAAGACCGCGCTGACCCCGCGCGAAGCGGCCCTAGGATCGGATTTCGTCATGGCCTGCGTGGGCAACGACGACGACCTGCGCTCGGTGGTCCTGGGCGCGGATGGGGCGCTGGCCGGCATGGGCTCGGGCGCGATCTTCGTCGACCACACCACCGCCTCGGCCGCGGTCGCGCGCGAATTGCACGGGCTTGCCGCCGAGAAGGGCGTCGGCTTCGTCGACGCGCCGGTCTCGGGCGGTCAGGCAGGGGCCGAGAACGGCCAGCTCGCCATCATGTGCGGCGGTGACCAGGGCACTTATGACCGGGCGGAACCGGTAATGCAGGCTTATGCCAAGTCGGCCAAGCGCCTGGGCGATGTGGGCGCTGGGCAGCTCACCAAGATGGTCAACCAGATCTGCATCGCGGGACTGGTCCAGGGCCTCTCCGAGGGGCTGAACTTCGCGGTCAAGGCCGGGCTCGACGGCGCGGCGGTGATCGAGGCGATCTCCGGTGGCGCGGCGGGCTCGTGGCAGATGGCCAACCGCCACAAGACCATGCTGGAGGACCACTACGAGCACGGGTTTGCGGTCGAGTGGATGCGCAAGGACCTGGGCATCGCGCTCGATGAGGCCAGGCGCAACGGCGCGCGGCTACCGGTCACGGCGCTGGTCGATCAGTTCTACGGCGAGGTCCAGGACATGGGCGGTGCGCGCTGGGACACGTCATCGCTGATGCGCCGCCTCAACAGGTGATCGCCCTCCATCGGGTCGCGGATGTATCGCTACCGGTCGATCCAGGGCCGCTGGATTGGGAGGTCGAGAACAAGGGCGCGATCGATGCGCACTGGGCGCGGGCCGTGGCGCGGAACCCCGCCCTCTTCGACGGCCGGGTGCATATGGCGACCGACGTGTCGGTCCAGGGCGGCCGGCTGACCGCCCTTTGCGTCCCGGTGCGGTTCGCCAGCTTTCTCCGCTGGCGCGACACCGGCTATCCCGGGCCGGCGATGCGCCTTGCCTTTGGGTTTGCGGCGACGACGGCATCGGATGGTGCTTTGCTGCTCGGGCGCATGGCTGATCACACGGCGAACCCCAATCGGGTCTATTTTCCGGGCGGCGTCATCGACGAGAGTGACTGCAGCGACGGGTGTCTGGACGCAGAGGGAAACATTCGGCGCGAGCTGGCCGAGGAATGTGGCCTTGATACCGATCAGATCAGTTTGCGCCCCGGCTTTCTGGTGGTCGAGACGCCGGTCGAGCTCGCGGTCGGCCGGGTCGCGGATATGCCTTGGCCCGCCACCGAGGCTCGAGACCGGCTGCTCGAGAGCATCGAGGCCCGGGGCGACGGCGAACTCGTCGATATCATCGCCGTTGGTTGCGGTGCCGACACCGAGGGGCTCGATCTGGCGCCCTACGCCCGCGCCGTCATCGATTGGACGTTCCCGCCGTGAGCGGGCTCGCGCCCATTCCGCTGCCTGACGGCATCACGTCGCGCCAGGTCGCGACTGAGACCGGGCTCGACATGCATGTGCTCGAGGCCGGGGCGCCGGACCGGCCCCTGCTTCTGCTGCTGCACGGTTTCCCGGAACTGGCCTTCTCCTGGCGCCGGGTTATGCCGGCGCTGGCGGCGGCGGGCTTTTGGGTGGTGGCGCCCGACCAGCGGGGCTATGGGCGCACCACCGGCTGGGACGCGGACTATGACGGCGACTTGCACGCCTTCGCGCTGCCGAACCTGGTGCGAGATCAGGTGGCGCTGATCCGGGCGTTGGGCCGCGGTCACGTCCACGCGGTGATCGGCCACGATTTCGGCTCGCCGGTCTCGGCTTGGGCGGCGCTTCTTAGGCCTGACATCTTCCGCAGCGCGGTGCTGATGAGCGCCCCCTTCGGCGGTCCGCCCGCCATCGCCGCGCTCCAGGGGGATGTTCACGGCGACTTGGCCGCGCTGGAGCGGCCGCGCAAGCATTACCAGTGGTATTACAGCACCCGCCAGGCCGCCCCGGACATGGACAACCCGCCCCATGGCCTGCACGCCTTCCTGCGCGCCTACTTCCATATGAAGAGCGCGGATTGGAAGGCGAACCGGCCCCATCCCCTGACCGGCTGGGCGGCCACGGAGCTGGCCAAGCTGCCAACCTACTACGTGATGGAGCTGGGCCAAGACATGCCCGCGACCGTGGCGCCGGAGATGTCGGGCGAGCACCAGATCGCCGCCTGCGAATGGCTGACCGAGGACGCTCTCGCCTTCTACACCGCCGAGTTTGCCCGCACCGGCTTCCAGGGCGGGCTCAACTGGTATCGCTACGCCACCAGCCCGGCGTTCCGCCGCGACCTCTCAGTCTATGCCGGAAAGATGATCGAGGTGCCGGTCACGTTCCTCGCGGGCGCTGCCGATTGGGGCACCCGCCAGGTGCCGGGTGCGCTGGAAGCGATGGAGACAACGGCCTGCGCCGATTACCGGGGCACCCATCTGATCGACGGTGCCGGCCATTGGGTGCAGCAGGAGCAACCCGAGGCGGTGGTGGAGAAGGTTCTGGCGTTCTTGTAGGGTGGGGTTTCACCCCACCATCCTTCAATCAACCGGTGGGGTGAAACCCCACCCTACCTCTCGGCTCCGTTGTTCACCCGTAGGGTGCGTGCTCGCACGCACCATTGATTCACGCCACCCATCGCCGATACTGCCCAAGTCGGTTGGAGGAAGACGATGGATTGGTTTGAATGGCTTCGTGACGAGAACAATCGTGACGGCCTTCTGGCCTTGCTTGCGGTCATCGCCGCGCTCGCGGGTGGTGGATGGGCGCTTTACACCCATTTCTCCAAGAAAAACTCCGGGGGCGGTGCGACCACCGCCGCGACAGACAAGAGTGCGGTGAGCACCGGCAGCGGCACCGCGATCAGCGCGGGCGCAGGCTCTACGGTGACTGTCGCCCCCACCGCACCGATTCCCGAGGGCGCGCAAGGCACTATCACCCTGACAATCGAAAAATATGAGGAAACTCTGCGCAACCGCGAGGCCGAGGTCGAGGCGAGGATTAAGGACGCCGCCGGGGACGAGCGTGAGCGGCTTGTCGCCGAGAAGGCCGAACTTGAGCGCCGCCTTGCTGACATTGACACCGCCTACGCCGAGGCCAAGGCTAAGATCGCCGAATTGGAAACGACGCTCGCACGCTTCGGCAACGAGATCGGCGGCGATCGGCTGGCCGAGGCCCGCACCGCGCTGGAGGCCGGCGATTTCTCCAAGGCCGACGAGATCTTCGCCGAGGTCCAGGCCCGCGAGCAGATCGCGGTCCAGCGCGCGGCGGAGGCGGCGTTCGGCCAGGGCCAGATTGCCGAGGAACAGGTCCGCTGGGCCGATGCGGCGGAGCATTACGCCAAGGCGGCTCGGCTGGCGCCGACCTACGGTCACCTTTTCAATGCCCGACAGTTTTCCTGGCGGAGCGGAAACTTCGATCACGCGCTGTCCCTCGGGGGCAAATTGATCAGCGCGGCGGCAAACGAATTCGGGGAAAAAAGTCCGAAATATGCGACCGCCCTGAACGAGCACGCGATTACGCTGTACGCCACGGGCCGGTATGAGGAGGCGGAGCCGCTCTACCGCCAGGCGCTGGAAATCGGCAAGGCGGCGCTGGGCGAGGGGCATCCGGATTATGCCACCTGGCTCAACAACCTGGCCCTTCTGCTGAATGCCACGGGGCGGCATGAGGAGGCGGAGCCGCTCTACCGCCAGGCGCTGGAGATCAGAAAGACGGCGCTCGGCGAGAGGCGTCCGGAATATGCTCAATCGCTCAACAATCTGGCCGGTCTGCTGAAGGCCACGGGCCGGTATGAGGAGGCGGAGCCGCTCTACCGCCAGGCGCTGGAGATCGGCAAGGCGGCGCTGGGCGAGGGGCATCCGGATTATGCCACCCGGCTCAACAACCTGGCCGGTCTGCTCAAGGCCACGGGCCGCTATGACATGGCGGAGCCGCTCTACGCTCAGATGATGCCGATCCTGCGCGGCAAGCTCGGCGATGACCATCCCAACACGAAAGCAGGTGCCGCCAACTATGCCCACCTGCTCCGGGAACATCTCCCCGGCGACTCGGCGCTCGCCGAGCTTGAGGCCGCCTTCGGCCCCGATATCGGCCGATAAGGGTTTCCCAATGCCCCGGACTTGATCCGGGGCCTCGATCCATCGTGCGCTACCCGTCGAGGTCCCGGGTCAGGCCCGGGACATGGGGAAGCGGGGCTCATGCCGCCGCGCCTTGCCCGTCGATGACCGGCACACGCTCGCCAAGGGGGCTTCCCCCGTGTTGACGGGCACGCTAAGAGCAGCCCCAAAGCACCCCGCCGGGAGCCCGCCCATGCCCTACGAATCCTTCGACCGCCGGATCAAGATCGCGCCGTCGATCCTGGCCGCCGACTTCGCCGATTTCGGGCGGGAATGCGCGGCGGCCGAGGGGCAGGGCGCCGATTGGGTCCATGTGGACGTGATGGACGGGCATTTCGTCCCCAACATCACCTTCGGGCCGGAAACCTGCGCCGCCATCCGCCCTCACATCAAGGGCATCATGGATGTGCATCTGATGATCTCGCCCGCCGACCCCTATCTGGATGCCTTCGCCAAGGCCGGCGCCGATATCCTGACCGTCCACGCGGAAGCCGGGCCGCATCTCGACCGCTCGCTGCAATATATCCGCGCGCTCGGGGCCAAGGCCGGCGTCGCGCTCAACCCCGCCACCCCTCCGCAAGCGATCGAATACGTGCTGGACCGGATCGACCTGATCTGCGTGATGACGGTGAATCCCGGCTTCGGCGGGCAGAGCTTCATCGAGGCCATGCTGCCGAAGATCGCTACCTTGCGCGAAATGGTAGGCGAGCGCGACATCCATATCGAGATCGACGGCGGGGTCACGCCGGAAACCGCCGGCGGCTGCGCCGCCATGGGCGCCGACGTGCTGGTCGCCGGATCGGCGGTCTTCATGGGAGGCTCGGTCGCCGAGCCCCAGGTCTATGGCGACAACATCAAAGCAATCAGGGCCGCTGCCGAAGCGGCCCTGTAGGGTGGGCTCGCCAGAGCCCACCGTCCGCCGTTACCGGTTGATCTTCGAATATTTCGCGCCTTCCAGGCTCGCCCCGATCAACAGACCGTCCTCACCGAAGACGATGCCGATGACCGGTTTCTCCAGCGTCGTCGTATCGACCCCGGCATGCAGCCCCTTGTCGGGGAAGGTGACCTCGGCATCGGCGCCCGCTTCCCAGCCATCGGCGCGCTGGAAATCGGCCAGCGCCTTGTCGGTCATGAAGAACAGCACGTGGCTGGTCTTCTGCACGCCGATCTGCAGCCCGACCGAGGCCGCCGCGACCGAGTAATAACCGCCGTGGCGCTCGTAGCCGACCGCCGGGTCGTTGATCTTCAGCGCGCCTTCGCCATAGGCGCCGCCGACGATCAGGCCGCCCTTGACGACCTTGGGCATGACCAGCATGCCTTTCGCCTTGTTGGCGATGTCGCGCGCGTTCGGCGTCTCCTTCCAAAGCCGCCCTAACGCAAGGTTGACGCGGGTGTCGATGACTTCCGCCTCGGCCGCCACCGCGGGCAAACCCAAGGATGCGGCCAGGGTTGTGGCACCGAGCGCCGTCAGTGTGCTTCTGCGGGTCAACTTCATGGCTCTGCCTCTCGATTTTTCGTGCACGTCCAGATTTCGTGTACGATTGGGGGGGTCTTGGTGCAATATGGTTAAGGGCAGCCGCCCTGCCAAGACAAGAGTGCGGGCCAAGAGTTCAGGAGACACCACCATGCGCCAGATCGAGATCGATGCCTCGGTGAACGTCTTGGGCGGGCAGTTGGAGACCTGCTCGACCAGCCCGATGACCGGGTTCTTCCGCAATGGCTGCTGCGACACCTCCGCCGAGGACCAGGGCAGCCACACGGTCTGTGTGGTGATGACGGCGGATTTCCTGGCGTTCTCAAAGGAATGTGGGAACGATCTCTCGACGCCGCGGCCGGAATTCGGCTTCGGCGGGCTGAAGCCCGGCGACCAGTGGTGCCTCTGCGCCGCGCGGTTCCTGCAGGCCTACGAGGCGGGCCAGGCGCCCCGGGTCAAGCTGACGGCGACCCACCGCCGCGCGCTGGAAATCGTGCCGCTGGACTATCTGCGCGAACACGCGCTCGAGCGGAATTGATCAAACCGGACAACCTTCCCGGGGCGGTGTGAACCTGAGCGACAGGCAGGACATGCCCCCGTCCAGCTTCGCCGCCTCCGAATTCGGAATCTCGCGGACCTCGCATCCCGCCTCCGCCAAGCGCGCTGCCGTGCGCGGGAACCCTGCGGGCATCAGCACCAGCTCGTTGAAGCGGATCGCGTTGGCCGCCGCCTCTTCGCCTTCCGCCGTCAGGATCACCTGGTAGCCCTCGAACGGGCCCGAGGCCGCCAGCCGTTCGGTCGCCAGCACCATCCCGGGACCGACCAGCGAGCAATCGGTCTTGAAATGCAGCACCCCCGGCGGCGTCTCGACCTCGCGCACATGATGCCCCCAGGGTGCCACCAGCCGCGCAAGTTCGCCAATCCCCGCCGCATCCGTGCGGGCCGAGCGCCCGGCCAGAATCTCGGCTCCGGTCCAGAGGAGATCACCGCCCTCGACGAACCCATTCCCGATTGTCCGGATTTCCGGGAAGAACCGCGCCAAAACCGGCGCCATCTGGGCGGCCTCGCCCAGCCGCGAAGGCGCGCCCGGGCGCAGCACCACCGCGCCCTCGGGCAGGCAAAGCGCCGTGTCCTCGACGAAAACCCCGTCCGGAAAGGCCGGCAGCGCGGGCAATTCCACCACCTGTGAGCCGGTCTCGCGCAAGGCCGCGATATAGGCCGCATGGTGGTCCAGGAAAGCGTCAAGGTCCGGCGCCCCGGTATCGGCCGCGCGCAGGCCCCCGGTCACCTCGGGCCCGGGGGCGCGGGTGATCGCATGGGTGAAGTTGCAGGCAAGCGCGGGATCGGCCATCGCCGCCGCTTATCGCACGTCCTGCGCCCTGTCGAGATGCCGGGTATCCGCCGGAATGCCGCGCGTCGCGCGTTCAGCCTTATCATGCTAGGATGGATCATGGCCCGATCGCGCAGCTTGCCGGCCTTTTTCGCCGCGCTTGTCGTCACCGGCCTCGCCCTCGGGCCGCTTGCGATCGCGGGCAACCATAACGAGGACGAGCCCCGCTATGCCCGCGCCGAGCTTCACCTGATCAGCGAAGGGCGGTTCGTGCCCGATGGCATCCTGTTCGCCGCCCGGGGCGCCGCCGGCTGGCAGGGGCCGGTCTACCTGCTCTCAACCCGGAAAGTGGCGGAGGTCCGCGACGAGGACCGGGTGAACCTGGGCGTGGTCCTGGAGTTCCTCAACACCAACGTCACGCAAGACATCACGGCCCAGCGGTTCCGCAAGGTCCCGCCGGTCGCCGAGGCAGCCCGGGCGGGCGACTATCTGGTGCTGGTCTTCCCCGACACCGAAACGCTGGCGCGCGTCGCCGGGCAGACCCGCACGACCTATCTGGCCGACAGCTACGGCAAGACCTACGTGGTCGAGGGCCGCCCGAAACCGGCCGAGGCCGGCGCGCGGCTCTCGGGCCTCGGTCCGCCGCTCGGCGAGATCGAGGCCAAATCCCGCAACACCGAACTGGCGATCATCGTCACGAGCCATTGAGGCTCGCGCGCGGTATCCCGTTCAGTCGGCGCCCGCTCAACACCCTTCGGTAATCGCGACGATCTCGAAATACCCCCGGTTGGTGTTGAACGTGTTGACGACAAAGCACGAGCCGCGCCGGACCGCGTCCAGCAGGAAGTTCGCCGTGCGCTGATCGCTGAGGTTCGAGCGTTTCGAGACGACGCCCGCCGAGGCCGGGCCCGAGCCGACGGTCCGGAACTCGGTCCAAAGCTCGGCCTTGACCTCGATTGCCATCAGCGTCGGCTCGCGCGCATTGAGCGGCCGGTCCCACCAGGCGCATTCCCCAGGTGCGGGGCGCACTACCCGCGCCGCCTGGCGCGCCTTTCGGAACCGAAGCTGGATCGTGGTCTTGTCGCCATTGGGCGAGAGGATCATCCGCATCCCGCCGCCAACCCCGCAGGTCATCGGGTAGAGGGTCTGGGCGGGGGCGGCGAGCGGGGCAAGCAGGAAAACGAGAAGGGCAAACGCGAGGATCGGTTTCATGGGTCATCGCTCCCAAAATGTGTGCTGGAACGGCGGGAGTATAGCAGAGTTGCGACCAAACCGCCCGACGGGCGCGCGACCGCAATTGGTCACGCTTCGTTAACGAAGTTCAGCTTCGTAGGGTGGATCTTGATCCACCATCTGAACGGCCTGCCATGTCCAACTATCACCGGGTCCGCACCCCGGGTGGAACCTGGTTCTTCACGGTGAATCTGAGCCACCGCGGTTCGGACCTGCTGGTCCGCGAGATCGAGCGGCCGCGCGCCGCGGCATCCGCGGTGCGCCGGCGGTATCCTTTCACGCTTGAGGCGGCGGTGGTGCTGCCCGACCATCTGCACGCAATAATGCGGCTCCCCGCAGGTGACTCCGACTTCCCGCTTCGCTGGCGTTACTTCAAGACCCTGTTCGTCAGGTCGTTGCCGGCCACCGAGCCGATCGCGCTGAACCGTCAGCGGCGCGGCGAACGGGGCATCTGGCAACGACGCTACTGGGAGCATCTGATCCGCGACCAAAGGGACTTCGAAGCGCATCTGGACTATGTCCACTTCAAGCCGATCACGCACGGTCTGGTCAACCGCGTCCGCGATTGGCCGCATTCGTCGTTTCATCGTTACGTCAAAACGGGCGTTCTGCCGATAGATTGGGGCGGGGATCAGAGCGCCCTTGTGTCGGTCGATTGGGGTGAGCAGAATGAGATCGCCAAGTCCTGTAGGGTGCATCTTGATGCACCATCATGACGCCGGCGGGAATGAGTGGTGGAACAAGTTCCACCCTACGGGGCCCGGCGCGGGCCGGGACCGCCCTAAACCAACCGCCCCTGCTCCACCGCCGCCCTGACAAAATCCGCGAACAGAGGATGCGGCTCGAACGGTTTCGACTTCAGCTCCGGGTGGAACTGCACGCCCACGAACCAGGGGTGGCCAGGGATCTCCACGATCTCCGGCAGCCGGCCGTCGGGCGACATGCCGCTAAACTTCAGCCCCACCCCCTCCAGCTTCTCGCGATAGCTTAGCGCCACTTCGTAGCGGTGGCGATGACGCTCGGAGATCGCCTGGTCGCCGTATATCTTCGCCACCTGGCTGCCCTCGGCCAGGTTCGCGTTGTAGGCCCCCAGCCGCATGGTGCCGCCCTTGTCGTCGGTCACCTCGCGCTTGATGGTGCGGTTGCCCTCCAGCCATTCTTTCAGGTGATAGACCACCGGTTCGAACCGCTTTTCGCCACCCTTTTTCTCGGCCTCGTGGTCGAATTCCTCCGACCCTGCCCGCGCGACCCCCATCAGGTTCCGCGTCGCCTCGATCACCGCCATCTGCATGCCCAGACAGATGCCGAAATAGGGCACGTTGCGCAGCCGCGCGAACTCGGCGGCGTGGATCATCCCCTCGGTGCCACGCTCGCCGAAGCCGCCGGGGACCAGGATGCCGTCGAAATTCTCCAGATAGGGCGCCGGGTCCTCGCGCTCGAAGATCTCCGAATCCAGCCATTCGGACGTCACCTTCACCCGGTTGGCGATGCCGCCATGGGTCAGCGCCTCGGCGATCGATTTATAGGCGTCTTCCAGCTGGGTGTATTTACCGACGATCGCGATGTTCACCTCGCCGTCCGGGTTGTGGACCGCGTCCACCACATTGTTCCAGCGCACCAGATCCGGACGCGGCGCGGGCGATATGCCGAACGCGTCCAGCACCGCCTGGTCGAGGCCGACCTCGTGATAGGCCAACGGCGCCTCGTAGATCGATTTCAGGTCATGGGCTGGAATCACCGCGTTCTCGCGCACATTGCAGAAAAGCGCGATCTTCTGGATCTCCTTCTCCGGGATCGGGTGCTCGGTCCGGCAGACCAGCACGTCTGGCGCGATGCCGATCGAACGCAGCTCCTTGACCGAGTGTTGGGTCGGCTTGGTCTTGAGCTCGCCCGAGGCGGCCACATAGGGCAGCAGCGTCAGGTGAACGTAGATACACTCGCCCCGGGGCCGCTCCTGCCCGAATTGCCGGATCGCCTCGAAAAACGGAAGGCCCTCGATATCGCCGACCGTGCCGCCGATCTCGCACAGCATGAAATCGACCTCCGTGTCGCCGATGGCGATCCATTCCTTGATCTCGTTGGTGACGTGGGGAATGACCTGGATCGTCTTGCCCAGATAGTCGCCCCGGCGCTCCTTCTCGAGCACGTTGGAATAGATCCGGCCCGAGCTCACCGAGTCGGTCTTGCGGGCGGCGACCCCGGTGAAACGTTCGTAATGGCCGAGGTCCAGGTCGGTCTCGGCCCCGTCATCGGTCACATAGACCTCGCCATGCTCGAAGGGCGACATGGTGCCCGGGTCGACGTTCAGATAGGGATCGAGTTTCCTCAGCCGGACGGTGTAGCCGCGCGCCTGCAACAACGCGCCCAAGGCAGCCGACGCCAGCCCTTTGCCAAGGCTGGAAACCACGCCACCCGTGATGAAGACATACCGTGCCATGCTCGACCCCGTGGATTTCCTCGGTGGGTTTTCTCGGACGCTTCCGGACGGTCCCGGTGCGCCCCTTTATTTGGTTCCACGGGATTCGAGAGATACTAGATTCGGGGTGAGGCGGCAAGGTGGAGCGGTGCGGAAATCTGGCCGGAATCTGACTCTTCACGGTCTTTGACCCTTGATGCCGGGCGCGACTGCCCTAAACCTCGCCGGATGGTGGAGCGAACACCCGGCAATGCGCTGATCGTGGCTCATGGCTCGCCCTCGGACCCGGAGGGGCCCGAGGACGTGATGCGCGCCTTGGCGCGGTCGGTGGCGAGCCATCTGCCGGGCTGGTCGGTCGCCGGGGCGACCCTGGCGGCGCCCGGGGCTCTCAAGGCGGCGGTCGCAGGGCTCGGCCCTGGGTGTGATCCCGGGCCTCTTCTCGTCTATCCCCATTTCATGTCGGACGGCTGGTTCGTCAGCGACGAGCTGCCCCGGCGCCTGGCAGCGGCAGGTTCTGGCGCGCACCGCGTGGTGCCCGCCTTCGGGATGGATTCGGCCGTCCAGCGTCTTTGCCTCGAGCGGGCGGCGGAGGCGGCGGTCGCGCATCCGCCCGGCAGCGTTGCGGTGATGCTCGCCGCCCATGGCTCGCCCTCGGACCCGCGCCCGTCCGCCGCGGCCCGTGCCGCCGCCACGGTGATCGCTGGAAGCGGTCGGTTCCGCGAGGTCCTGACCGGCTTTGTCGACGAGGCGCCGTATTTGGCCGAGGCGGCCCGGGCTTCGGCCCCCGCGCTTTGCCTGCCGTTCTTCGCCGGGCGCGCCGGCCATGTGGAGGGCGACCTGCCCGAGGCCCTGGCAGAGGCCGAATTCCCCGGGCGCATGCTCGATCCGATCGGCACCGACCCGGCGGTGCCCGAGATCATCGCGGCGGCGCTGATGCGCGCGGCGTAAGCGCCCGCGTCACGCGCACCTGTCCCTCGGGAACCACAAATTTTTCATGGACCCCGCATGGCTTCATTGAGGACAGTCAAGCCAGGGAATCGCGCGATACCGCGCATTCGGGAGCCCGCGCATGTCGAACCTCTTCCCCAATCTCTTCACGCCCGTAACCATCGGCAAGGTCGAGATCCGCAACCGCATCCTCTCGACCGGGCATGACACGATGATCCCGGATGACGGCACGGTGAACGATGCGCTGATCGCCTATCACGAGGCGCGGGCGCGCGGCGGGGCGGGACTGATCGTCACCCAGGTCGCCGGCATCCACGAGACCGCGCGTTACACCACCCGGATGCTGCTGGCGCTCGATGACGGCTGCATCCCCGGCTACCGGCGCCTGGCCGAGCGGCTCCATGCGCATGGCACGAAAGTCTTTGCCCAGATCTTCCACCCGGGGCGCGAAATTCACGAAAGCCAGGACGGCTCGATCCCCGTCGCCTACGGCCCCTCGGCCGTGCCCAGCGACCGGTTCCACTGCATGCCCCGGGCGCTGGACCAGGCGATGATTGGCGAGATCGTCGCGGGCTATGCGGCAGGCGCGGCGCGCATCCGCGAGGCCGGCATTGATGGGGTCGAGATCGTCGCCAGCCACGGCTACCTGCCGGCGCAGTTCCTGAACCCGCGCGTCAACCTGCGTGAGGATGACTATGGCGGGAGTTTCGATAACCGCCTCAGGTTTCTGCGGGAAGTCGTTGAAGAAGTGCGTAAATCAGTGGGCGGCGATTTCGTCGTGGGCTTGCGCATCTCGGGTGATGAGAAGGACGCCGATGGGCTGACCGAGGCCGAGACCCTGCCGGCCCTTGCCGCGCTGGCGCCAAGCCTCGACTACGTCAATGTGATCGCCGGCACCTCGTCCTCGATCGGCGGCGCCACCCACATCGTGCCGCCCATGTTCATCGAGGGCGCCTATGTGGCGCCCTTCGCGGCGGCGGTGAAAGCCCAGGTGGAAATCCCGGTCCTGGTCGCCGGCCGGATCAACCAGCCGCACCAGGCCGAGCAGGCGATCGCCACCGGCCAGGCGGATATGTGCGGCATGACCCGAGCGATGATCTGCGACCCCGCGATGGCGGGCAAGGCGGCCGAGGACCGGGTCGAGGACATCCGCGCCTGCATCGGCTGCAACCAGGCCTGTATCGGGCATTTCCAGATCGGCTTTCCGATTTCGTGCATCCAGCATCCGGAAACCGGACGCGAACTGAGCTATGGGGCGACGACCCCTGCCGCGGCATCGCGCAATGTGCTGGTGATCGGCGGTGGTCCAGGCGGGCTGAAGGCGGCCGCCGTAGCGGCGGCGCGGGGGCACGAGGTGACCTTGGTCGAGGCGGAGCCGCGCCTCGGCGGCCAAGCGCTGCTGGCGCAATTGCTGCCGGGCCGGGCCGAGTTTGGCGGCATCGTCACCAACCTCGCCCGCGACGCCGAGGCGGCGGGTGCGGAGATTCATCTCAACACCCGTGGCGACCGTGCCTTGGTGGACGCGCTGGCACCGGACCATGTGATCCTCGCCACCGGCGCCGGGCCGCGCGCGCCGTCCCATGCCGAGATCGCCGAGGGCGCCCACGCGGTCGATGCCTGGTCCGTGCTCAAGGGCGAGGTCAATCCCGGAGCATCCGTCGTGATCCACGACTGGCGCTCGGACTGGGTGGGGCTCGGCCTGGCCGAAATGCTGGCCGCCAAGGGCTGCCGGGTGCGCCTGGCGGTCAATGGGCGCATGGCCGGTGAGCAGGTGCAGAACTACACCCGCGACATGATGGTGGCACGCTGCCACCGGCTGGGGGTCGAGATCATCCCTTATGCGCGCTTCCACGGTGCCGACGAGGACAGTGTGTATTTGCAGCATTCCGCCTCGGGCGACCCGATGATCCTGGAAGGCGTCGATACCCTGGTGCTCGCCCAGGGCGGTGCGTCCCGGGACGCGCTCTTGGCCGAGCTCGACGGCTACGACGTGACCCTAATCGGCGATTGCCTGGTTCCGCGCACCGCCGAAGAAGCGGTGCTGGAAGGCATGAAGGCCGCCTGGGCGATCTAGCGCCGCATGTCCCGGCCTTGAGCCGGGACCTCGTGGGGTTTCACCGGTCATCGAGGCCCCGGATCACGTCCGGGGCATCGGTGTTTTCTCACGCGACATCTGTTATCAGCACCCTATGGCAGGCGCGGACACCACCCCCAGACTCTGGATCAAGATCTATTTCGGCGAACGCGGCCAGCTCGGTCCCGGCAAGATCCGCCTGCTGCAAGCCATCGACGCCGATCGGTCGATCGCGGCCGCGGCCCGGACCATGAACATGTCCTACCGCCGCGCCTGGCTGCTGGTCGATCAGATGAACCAAACCTTCGGCCAGCCAGTCGTCGCCACCCGCACCGGCGGCAGCGCACGCGGCGGGGCCGAGCTCACGGCGCTCGGGCGCGAGATCGTCGCGCGCTACCTGGCGCTCTTGGATCAGGCCCAGGGTCAAAGCGCCGAGGAACTGGCCGAACTCGCCGACCTCATCCAGCCGGACGATTGAGCGCCGGGCCCTGGCCTGCCCGCCGGTTTACGCTGACAGACTTGATCACCGCGATCACCTCGCGCCCCGGCCCCAGACCCAACCGCTCGGCCGAGCGCCGGGTGATCCGCGCCAACAGCGCCGAGCCGCCGCAGATCAGCCGGATGTCGCAATAGGGCCCGGGACCCGAGCGGATCTCGGCCACCCGCCCCGCGATCTGGTTGGTCGCGCTGATCCCCTGGGGCGGCTCCAGCGCCAGCATCACGTCGCGCGCGGCGATCCTCAGCCGCACCGCGTCGCCCTGTGCGCCATCGACCCGGGCGACCCATAGCTTGCCACCGTTGAAGCCGAGCTCGCTCAGGCCCCCCTCCACGTCGTGGCGCAGGATCTCCGCCGTGATCACCGACATTGGCTCGGATTGCCCGGTCAGGCCGAGCAGGTCCGTGCGCGACAGCACCTCGTCCACCGGACCCGTCGCGACGGCGCGTCCGTCGTTGACAACCACGATGTCGTCGGCCAGCCGCGCCACATCGTCGAGCGCATGGGAGACAAACACGATCGGGATCCGTGCCTCGTCGCGCAAGCGCTCCAGATGCGGCAGGATTTCCGCCTTGCGCGCCTGATCCAGCGCCGCCATCGGCTCGTCGAGCAGCAGCAATTGCGGCTTGGTCAGCAGCGCGCGTCCCAGCGCGACCCGCTGACGCTCGCCGCCCGACAACGTCGCCGGGCGGCGCTCCAGCAGATGTCCAATCCCCAGCATCTCAATGACGCGCGCACGTTCCGCCGCCGAGGGTGGATTGGATGAGCGCCGGGCGCCGAAATCCAGATTGCGAGCAACCGTCAGATGCGGGAACAGCCTCGCATCCTGAAAGACATGCCCGACGCGCCGCCTCCGCGCCGGCAGGTTCAGGCCCTCCGCGCGGTCGAAAACCGGCCGGTCGTTGATGACGATGCGGCCCTGATCGGGGCGAAGAAGTCCGGATATCGCGTTAATGCAGGTCGTTTTCCCCGACCCGGACGGACCGAAGAGCGCGGTCAGCCCCGTGCCCGAGACCTCGAAATCCATCTCCAGCCGGAAGCCCGGGAAACGGTGATTGATGGTGGCGCTCAGCGTCATCGGCCGGACAATCTGCGCACACGGCGCGCCGCGATCTCGGCCAGCAGCAGACCCGCGACCGCCAGCGCGATCGCCAGTGCCGCCAGCCGCGCCGCTGCCGCCTCGCCGCCGGGCGATTGGATCGCGGTGTAGATCGCCAGCGGCAGGGTGCGGGTCTCGCCGGGGATGTTCGAGACGAAGGTGATGATCGCGCCGAACTCGCCCAAGCTGGCGGCAAACGCCGTGATCGCCCCCGCGACGATCCCCGGCAGGGCCAGCGGCAGGGTGATGTTCAGGAACCGGTCGAACGGCCCGGCGCCCAGTGTTTCGGCGGCCTCGGCCAGGCCCGGATCGATTGCCTCGATCGACAGGCGGATGGCGCGGACCTGGAACGGGAAGCTGATGATCCCGGCGGCGAGAGCGGCGCCTGTCCAAGAGAACGCGAATCGGATGCCGAGGGTCTCGTTCAGCCACGCGCCCAACGGCGCCTTTGTCCCCAGGATCACCAGCAGCAGATACCCCATCACCACGGGCGGCAGAACCAGGGGCAAATGCACCAGACTGTCGAGCAGCGCCCGCCCGGCGAAGCGCCCGCGCGCCAGCAGGAACGCCACCGCGATTGCCGGGGGCAGGGCGCCGATCACCGCGACGCTGGCGACCTTGAGGCTCAGCATCAGGGCCTCGATCTCGGCGGGGGTCAGGGCGCCGAGCATCACTCCACCTGGAAACCGTGACGCCGGAAGATCGCGCGCGACGCGCCACCGGTCACATAGCTCAGGAACGCCCGCGCCGCCGGGCCGTCGGCGACGATGGCGAAGGGATAGGCAATCGGCGCATGCGCCGAGGCCGGAACCTCAGCCAGGACCGCCACATCCGCGATCGCCGCGTCGGTGAGGTAGACGACGCCTAGCGCGGCCTCTCCGCGCGCCACCAAAGCCAGCGCCGCCCGCACATTGTCGGTTGGGGCCAGCCGGGGCTCGGCGATCTGCCAGAGGCCGAGGTTTTCCAGCGCTTGCCGCGCGTAGACGCCAGCCGGAACGTGAGCCGGGTCGCCAACGGCGATGCGTCCGTCGGTACCGATCAGGGCGGTGAACGCCTCCCGCGTCAGCGGGTCAGCAGCCACGATGCCCGCCGGCGCGACCAGGGCCAGGCGGTTGGCTGCCGGAAAGACCTGTTCGCCGATGAGCCCGCGCGCGGCCAGATAGTCGGCCCAGTCCGTGCTGGCGAGCGCCACCACATCCACCGGCGCCCCCGCCTCGATCTGCCGCGCCACCGTCGAGGAGGCGGCAAAGGAAAACCGCACCTTTGTCCCCGTCTCCTCCTCGAAGCCCGCGCCGATCTCGCTCAGCACATCCGTCAGGCTCGCCGCCCCGAACACGGTCAGCGGTTCGGCCCGAAGGCCGGGCGCGGCGGCGACTATGGCAAGCGCCGCGAGCACGATCCTGATCAGCTTTGCCGCCATAAGGGCCTCGGCATCTCGTTATATATCCCTGGATATAACGGGCGCCTTGCACCCCGACAACGGTGGATGTGGATGAATCGGAATTCGTGCCCGATCTCATACCTTTGCGCACTTGAAATTGCGGATAGCTCCATCCTAAGGTCGCGTCATGAGAGAGACCGAGCTCAAGATCGTTCTGGACGAGGCTCAGGAACGCCGCCTGAAGGAAGGCCTGGCCCGCTCGGGTCTCAACGCCGGGGCGCCGGCCACGGATACGCTGCGCAGCATCTATTTCGACACCCACGACCACCGTCTGCGCGAGGCCGGCATCGCGCTTCGGCTCCGCGAGAAGGCGGGCGGCTGGGTGCAGACGGTCAAGTCCGGCAAATCGATTGCCTCTGGCCTCTCGAAGGCGATGGAAAGCGAGTGTCCGGTGCCGGGCGGCGAGCTCGATATCGCTCGGATCCCGGACGAGAAGATCCGCGAGCAGATTCTTGAAAGCGTCAAGGGCGCCCGGCTCGCGCCCGTCTGCGAAAGCCGGATCGAGCGCAAGACCTATCAGATCAGCCTGCCCGGGGGCGGCGAGATCGAATTGGCCATCGATGCCGGCCGCATCCTGGCGGGCGAACGGGCCGAGGAACTGCGCGAAGCCGAGTTGGAGCTGAAGACCGGCGAGCCGAGCGCGCTCTACGCCGCCGCGCGCAAGCTCTTTCCCGAGGGCGGCATGCAATTCTCGACCCTCTCGAAGGCCGAGCGCGGGTTCCTGCTGGCCGCCGAGGGGCGGATCATGCCGCCGATCGCTCCGCGCAATGCCCAAGACGTGCCGCTCAGCCGCGATCAGGGCGCCGAGGATGCGGCCCGCGCGGTGCTGCGCGAATGCCTGGACCAGATCGCCGCCAACATGCTGGCGGTGCGCCACGCGGACGCGGCGGAGGGGCCGCACCAGTTGCGGATTGGCCTGCGCCGCCTGCGCGCCGCCTTCACGATCTTCCGCGATTGCATCCCGCTCCAGGAAGGCACGCGGCTGAAGGACCAGGCGCGCCTGCTAGGCCGGGCCGTCAGCCGCAAACGCGACCTGGACGTGGCGCTGAGCGATGTCGTGCGCCCGGAGGCCGCGGCGCATCCGGGCCTGCGCGGTTTCCCGGCCCTGATCGATGGCCTGGTCCAGGCCGGCGAGGCCGAGCGGCGGGCGCTGAGCGCAACGCTCACCTCGGCGCGCGCCCAGGGCTTCCTGCTGGATCTTGCGGCCTTTGTCGAGACCGCGGACTGGCCGGGGAACGGCATCACCTGCCTTGGCACCGTCGCCGATACTGCGCTCGACAAGGCCTGGCGCCGTGTCAAGAAACGCGCACGCGGCATCGAGAGCCTCAGCGTCGAGAAACGCCACGAGCTGCGCAAATCGGTCAAGCGCCTGCGCTATACGGCCGAATTCCTGGGCCCGCTCTATCGGCAAAAGAAGGTCAAACCCTTCGTGCGCTACCTCAAGGCGCTGCAGGAGCTGTTCGGCGAGCTGAATGACGCGGCGATGATCCAGGCGATGTTCGAGGCGCCCGATGCCCCGGCAGGCGGCAACCCCGCCGCCCAGCGCGCCGCCGGGCTGGTGATCGGCATCCGCACCGAACGCGCCGAGCACGACTGGGCCGAGGCCCGGTACCGCTGGCGCGCGCTGAAGAGCGCCCCGCGGTTCTGGCGCTGAGCCGGCCAAGTCAGCAAAAGTTACATCGTGAATGGAAAATTCGGTGGGTTTGGTTCGCGTTGAAACCCCCGTTTTCGCGCCGAACGCGGATGTCCGCTGTGCGGACAAACCTGCCGTTGGCGCAAAATTTCTAATGCCCGGTTTGATCGCGATTGCCGCCATTGAGGCTACGGCAACAAAGTGCCAAAAGCACGCGCTCCTCAATTTTCCCGAGCGTCGTTCTTGGCGGCATATTGGACATCGATGCAATGGAGTGCACCAAGTTCGCACACAGCCTTGCGGTGAAAGCTTCTAAAACCCAAGCGCGGATCCCGCAGTTCGTAAACTGTCAGTGCTTCCGGCCGGGCCGATCTCTGATCTGAAACCGGTTGAACCAAATCTGCATACGAGCTTCAGGTCGGTTCCACTTCGGCGTCGGCGATGCTGCTATCGGACCGGATATCGATCAGTTCCGCGCCGTGTGCTGGTCCAGTAGCCATCAGGCTCGCGCGTTGTATGTTCGAGGCCGGTCCGCTTTAGCGCGCGGTTGAGTTCATGGCCAGCGTCCTCGAAAATCTCACCGGTATCGACGCGGCCCGGCGCACGGCCCTGCATCAGGACCTGCCCATCGACGATGGCGGTGTCCACGTCTGCCGCGTTGGCGAAATGGGCCAGCCGGGTGATCGGCATGTTGGACGGCCAAAGATGGGGTTTGCGCATGTCGACCAGCACGATGTCCGCCTTCTTGCCCGCCTCCAGCGAACCGAGATCCGCCTCCAACCCCAAGGCGCGCGCAGCGTCAATGGTCGCCATCTCGAGGACCTTGCCGGGCGGCATGTAGGCGGGGTCGCGGAAATGGCGCCGGTGGTAGTGCATGCACTGCGCCATGTGCCGGAACATGTCGAAGCCGCGATCCGGCGCACCAGCATCCGAGCCGAGGCAGACAGTGACGCCCGCCTCGATCAGCTCCGGCGCAGGGCAGCGGCCATAGACCGACATGATGGCGCTGGGGTTATGGACGATATGGGCGCCGGTTTCGGCCAGCGCCGCAAAGTCCGCCTCGGTCAGGTCGACGCTGTGCGAGAGCAGCGCGAAGGGGCCGAGGAGGCCGAGGTCGCGGGCAATGGCGATGGTGCCGTCGCGGTGCCCGTCCTGAGTGAAAAGCGCGCCGAGCCGGGCGCGCAGGTCCGCAACGGCCTCGGACATGGCCCGGATCTCCGCTTCATGCTCGGCCAGTTCGGCGGCATGGTAGACCGGCATGATCAGACAGACGCCGGTGCGCTCCTGCAGGATATCGTTCCTCCGCCGGATCAGATCCTCGCTGACCTCGAGCTGGCGCGCGAAGCTGAGCGAAAGGGCGGAGCCTTCCGGGTGCCGGTAGTCGAGCGGGAAGGGCCGCCGCCCAGGCCCCACCGCCAGAATGGTGCGGAGCCCGGACTCGCTGGTTGCGTCGCAATGAGCATCGCCGAAGGCCGGATCGTCGGTCCGGTAGACATCCGCCCCGCCGCCGAGCAGCGAGACCGCCGTGGTAACGCCGGCCTTCAGCCGCTCGAGCTGCGCCAGCCGGGCTTCGGCGCGCCAGAACTCGACGGTCGAGCCGCGGGCGTAGATTTCGGCACAAGCATCGAACCAGACTTGGCCGTCGCCCGCGCCGAGCGAGCGCACGAGCCCGTGCCCGGCATGCGAGTGGCAATCAATCAGTCCGGGGATCGCAGCCATGTCACGCGCGTCGATCACCCTTGCCGAGGGGTGGGCCGCGGCGGTCTCTGCATCCGGGCCAATGGCGTCGACGCGGTCGCCCGTCACGGCGATGGCGGCGTCCTCGATCACCCGGCGCTCGGCGTCCACGGTGACGGCAGTGACATGGCGGATCAGCAGGTCGGTCATTCGGGCCTCGCGATGCGGCGGTAGCTTGCAGAGAAAATCTCATCGAGCGGGGGGTGGCCATGGGTGCGGTCCGGATACTGCGCCGCCATCCGGTCGAACTGCGCCTGGGCCTGGGAGCGCATTGCACGTTCATCGATGCCCGGGATGCGGCCGTCCTCCATCACGAAACGCCCGTCGATGACGACGGTCCGAACCTCGCGTCCCGACGCATTCAGCATCAGCGTCTGGATTGGGTCGATCACCTGACCCATCTCCGGTGCGTCGAGATCGATTACTGTCAAGTCCGCCCGAGCGCCGGGCGCCAGCCGTCCGAGATCGCCCCGACCGAGCGCTTTCGCCCCGCCAAGGGTCGCCGCGTCATAGAGATCCTCGGCCCGAACCGCCTGGGCACCGTTCTCCGCGACACGGGCGAGAAGCAGGCCGGTCTGCATGTTCAGGACCATGTCCGGCGGATGGGTGTCAGTGCCCATGCCGATCGTGATCCCCATGTCACGGTAGCGCCGGAAGGATTGCAGCGCCGTGCCGTGCCGCGCCATGACCACGGGACAATGCGCGAGGGCGGCGCCGGAGTCGCGGATGATCTCCAGGTCCGGGGCGGGGCGGGTCACGCCGTTGGCGCCCGAGACCACGGTCAGATGGGGCAGGATCGACCGCTCGGACAGGAAGCCGAGCGAAGCCAGCCATTCCGGCGGGCTCATGCCGCGGAGCTTCAGGACCGTCTCGTACTCGTAGAGCGACTGACAGCAGTGGAGCCGCACGGGCACGCCGAGATCGCGCGCGAGCGATCCGGAGCGGCGGATTAGCTCGGGCGTGCAAGTCTCGATCCGGTCGGGCGCCAGCATCGTGCGGATCAGGCCGTCGGACCGACCCTCGAAGTCCCGGCAGAACCGCTCGGCCTCGGCGAGGCCCGCTAGCCCGCGCTCCTCGTCAAAGAACTGATCAACCGTGCGGTCAACGCGGACAAAGCTGTTGCCGCTCCGATATGCGGGTCCCAGATAGACGCGCAGTCCAAGGTCCCCTGCCGCTGCTGCCGCAGCCGCGAATTCGTCCCAGGTCTCGCCCCATTCCCGATAGAACAGCGAGGCGATCGGCAGTGCCGTCGTTATGCCGTTCCGAATAAGCCGCGTGAACGCATAGCGCTTTTGCCAGGCCAGTTCCTCGGGTGAATACATCTCGCGGGCAGCGCGCATGTAATCCTCGGGCCAGACCCGGCCCTTCTTCCAGGCCGGCTGGTTGTCGAAGGCCAGCACCGTGGTGTCGAGGTCCGAGAGCGCATCTAGGTCGATGAACCCCGGGCCGATGAGCGCATGGCCGCAATCGATCCGCCGCGCCACCTCGCCGGGAAAGTTGTGGCCGGCGAAGACGACACGGCCGCCTTCGAACACCACCTCGCCGTCTTCGAGCAGCACATGGCGCCCCTCCACATGCCCGACCACCCAGCGGGCGGACATCAGGACGGGGCCGGGTTCCCGGGCTGAAGTCATGGCACCTCGACAAGCGCGCGGCCGTCGCGGCCGACAACCCGGCCGCGCTTGATCACCAGCCTGCGGGGCGGATGAGCGGTTACCGCATGGGCGACCGCCTCGGCTTCGACCAGCACCAGATCGGCGGCACAGCCCTCGTCGAGACCGTAATCCGGCAACCCCATTACCTTCGCGCCACCATAGCTGCAGCACCAGAGGGCGTGCTCAACGTCCGGATCAGTGCGAAAGTTGTTGCGCAGGCCCAGCAGCATTGCGCGCTCCAGCATGTCGGCATTGCCATAGGGTCCCCAGGTATCGCGGATACCGTCCGAGCCGGCGCAGAGCGTCACACCAGCCTCCCGCAACTCCGCCGCTGCAGGCACCGGGCGCGACGCTGTCGCGACGGTGGCGATGGCAATGCGCTCCTCCGCGAGCCGTTCAACCAATCCGTGGGCACGGGCGCGGTCGGCCATGCCGAGGCAGAACGCATGGCTGATCGTCACGTTCCCCTGCATGCCATGGGCTTTCGTGCGCTCGAGGATCATCTCCATCGAAAACGCGCCAAGTTCGTCCGGCTCATGCAGGTGGACATCGATGGGTTTGCCGTGCTTCTCGGCCAGGGCGAAGACCGCGTCGAGTTGGCCTTTCGGGTCGCCGTCAATGGCGCAGGGGTCGAGCCCGCCAACCACATCGGCACCGCTCGCCAGCGCGGCTTCAATCAGCTCCAGCGTGCCGGAGCGGCACATCATCCCAGATTGCGGGAAGGCGACGATCTCGATGTCGATGACCTCGCCGAGGTCAGCGCGCGTCGCCGCTACACCCTCGAACCCCGCAAGGCCAATCTCGGTGTCGATGTCCACATGGCTGCGGATCGCGGTCGAGCCATGGCTAAGCGACAGCACCGCCTGCCGGGCCGACTGACGGTGCGCGTCGATGTCCCATTCCTTCTTCAAGCGCCGCTCGGTCTCGATCTTGTCGATCAGCCGCGGTCCCGCCTGGTGCGGTCGCCAACCCATTCCCCAGAGCGACTTGTCGAGATGCGTGTGTGCCTCGACAAGCCCGGGCAGCGCGATGGCCCCGCCGCCATCCTCGGTGGCAATTCCATCGGCGGCGAGCCCGGGACTCATGCTGGCGATGCGCCCATCCCTGATCAGGATGTCGGTTTTGGGCGCGCCCCATGGGCAGACATTGCGGATCAGGAGGTCGTGGCTCATAGGTTCCTCAAGCGTTTGCTGCAGCTTTCAGCGACGAATTCGGTTTCAGCTCGAACTGTGTGTCGGCGACGATGTAGTTGTCTGCATGCAGGCGGGCGAGCGGCTGATAGGCCTCGGGACGCACGTAGTGCCCACTCTCGTCCAGACATTCGTCACGGACATGCATTTGCACGACCTCGCCGAGCACGATGGAGCGATGCGGGAACTCGACCGTCTGTTGCAACAGGCAC